>Ga0247806_10001510_pt1 | contig 11325 bp, 5 predicted proteins | sample UWRJL059202B1_FD_179935 | JGI IMG/M metagenome (GOLD analysis project Ga0247806, IMG submission 179935) | Plant litter microbial communities from Arlington Agricultural Research Station in Wisconsin, United States - UWRJ-L059-202B-1 | ecosystem: Environmental > Terrestrial > Plant litter >... | reverse complement strand
AGGCGTGGACCTTCAACCTTCCGATTCCGCATCTGGATCAGTTAGTGATGAAAACCGCGCCCATCGTCGCCAACGTCACGGCCATGCCAGCGGTGTATAAGTTCGACCTGATTGCCGCCTCGGGCACAGCGATTCTGTTCTCGGCCATCCTGGCGATGTTCGTCTTGAGAATCAGCCCCCTGACTGGCCTGACCACTTTCAAGGAAACGCTGAAAGAACTGCGCTGGGCGATAGTTTCCATCGGCATGGTGCTGGCCTTCGCCTTTGTCATGAACTACTCGGGCATGTCCTCAACACTGGCGCTGGTTCTGGCCGGTACTGGCGCAGCTTTTCCGTTCTTCTCGCCGTTTCTCGGCTGGCTGGGCGTCTTCCTGACCGGTTCGGATACTTCGTCCAACGCACTGTTCGGCTCATTGCAGGCGACCACTGCGCATCAGGTGGGGGTCAGTGATGTGTTGATGGTGGCGGCCAACTCCACCGGGGGCGTAACAGGCAAGATGATCTCGCCGCAGTCCATCGCCGTGGCCTGCGCAGCCACCGGATTGGTGGGCAAGGAGTCAGACCTGTTCCGCTTCACCCTCAAGCACAGCATTTTCTTCGCCACCATCATCGGTTGCATGACTTACGCCCAGGCCTACTGGTTCACCGGCATGCTTGTGCATTGATAGGCGCAGCACTGCGCAACCCGACGGCGCACTCACCCTGCGCCGTCGACTCTTTTTCCAACCGCTTGGTCTGCCGAGCGGTTTTACCTGTACGACGCACACGGCTCCCATGCTGATGTGCTGACTCTGGAGGATGCATGAGCCTGCCCGCCGCCTTCCTGCGCGACGCCCGACAGCTGATCCCCGAACCACGGCGCTTCGACGACCCACTGTCGACTCTCGCATTTGGCACCGACGCCAGCTTCTATCGGCTGATTCCCAAGCTGGTGATCCGGATGGAATCAGAAGATGAGGTAGTGCAGCTCCTCAAGCTGGCCCAACGCGACAAGGTCCCGGTGACCTTCCGTGCTGCGGGCACCAGCTTGTCGGGCCAGGCAATTAGCGACTCGGTTTTGCTGGTGTTGGGCGACAACTGGAATGGCCGCGAACTGCGCGAGCACGGGGCGCAAATCCGTTTGCAGCCGGGGGTGATCGGCGCGCACGCCAATGCCTGGCTCGCTCCGTATGGCCGCAAAATCGGACCGGACCCGGCGTCAATCAACGCCTGCAAAATCGGTGGCATTGTCGCCAACAACGCCAGCGGCATGTGCTGCGGCACCGCGCAAAACACTTATCACACCCTGGCGGGCATGCGCCTGGTCCTGGCCGATGGCACGGTAGTGGACACCGAAGACCTACAGAGCGTCGCGTCTTTTCGCATCAGCCATGCCGACCTCCTCCGACAGCTGTCAGAACTCAGCCAAAAAACCCGCGCCAATGCCGAACTGGCCGCTCGAATTCGCCACAAATACCGCCTGAAAAATACCACTGGCCTGTCACTTAATGCCCTGGTGGATTATGAGGAACCGCTGGATATCCTCAGCCATCTGCTGGTGGGTTCCGAAGGCACCCTGGGCTTTATCAGCTCGGTCACCTACGACACGGTGGTCGACCACCCCAGCAAGGCGTCAGCCCTGATTGTTTTCCCGGATGTGGAAACCTGCTGCAACGCAGTCACCGTGCTGAAAACCCAGCCCGTCGCCGCAGTCGAACTGCTCGACCGTCGCAGCATGCGCTCGGTGCAGGACAAACCGGGGATGCCCGCGTTCGTACGCGAACTGTCGACCAACGCCTGTGCACTACTCATAGAAGCCCGCGCCGCCTCGCGATTGTTGCTGCACGAGCAACTGGCGCAAATCACGGCCTCGCTGGCGCCTTTTCCCGTGGAAAAGCAGGTCGACTTCACCGAAGACCCGCTGGAAAACGCCCGTCTCTGGGCCATCCGCAAAGACACCTTCCCTGCGGTCGGCGCCGTTCGCCTGACCGGCACGACAGTGATCATCGAAGACGTGACCTTCCCCGTAGAGCAACTGGCAGCAGGAGTGCGTCGCCTGATTGAGCTGTTCGACAAACATCACTACGACGAGGCCATCCTGTTCGGCCATGCCCTGGAAGGCAATCTGCATTTTGTCTTCACCCAAGGCTTCAACAATCCGCAAGAAGTGGCCCGCTATCAGGCGTTCATGGATGACGTCGCGCAGTTGGTGGCAGTGGAATTCGGTGGCTCGCTGAAGGCCGAACACGGCACTGGCCGCAACATGGCCCCCTTCGTCGAGCTGGAATGGGGTAGCGATGCCTATCAACTGATGTGGCAACTCAAACGCCTGCTCGACCCCAACGGCATCCTCAACCCCGACGTAGTCTTGAGCGAGGATCCGCAGATCCATTTGAAACACTTGAAACCGCTGCCGGCCGCCGATGAAATCATCGACAAATGCATCGAATGCGGCTTTTGCGAACCGGTTTGCCCGTCCAAAGGACTGACTCTCAGTCCACGCCAGCGCATTGTGATCTGGCGTGACATTCAGGCCCGCAAACGCGCCGGCATCAACACCGACGCATTGGAAAAGGCATACGACTATCAGGGCATCGAAACCTGCGCCGCGACCGGTTTGTGCGCGCAGCGCTGCCCAGTGGGGATCAACACCGGGGAACTGGTGAAAAAGCTGCGCAGCCAGGCAGCCAGCCACGGCCAGGCGGCAGGCTGGATGGCACAGCACTTCAAAACCATGCTGCAAGGCGCGCGCTTCACCCTGCATGCCGCCAACGGCGCACGCATGCTGCTGGGTGCGCCACGTCTGGCGAAAATCTCCGCCGCGATCAGTAAGGCATCCGCCGGCCGAGTGCCACAGTGGACACCTGCCATGCCCCAGGCCGAGCATGCGATCAGCTTTACGCCACTCGTTGAAGATCAACGCCCGCGCGTGGTTTACCTGGCGGCCTGCGTGTCCCGGGTAATGGGCCCGGCGGCGGCTGACAAAGAGCAAATGTCGCTCATGGACAAAACCCGTGGCCTGCTGGAAAAAGCCGGGTACCAAGTGGTATTCCCCGAAGACCAGGACAGCCTCTGCTGCGGCCAGCCATTTGCATCAAAAGGTTACAACGAACAGGCTGACAGCAAGCGCGAAGAACTGCTCGCCGCCCTGAGCAAAGCCAGTCGTGGCGGGCTTGATCCAATTTATTGCGACACCAGCCCCTGCACCTTGCGCCTGATGCAAGACCTCAAAGACACGCGCCTGGATCTATACGACCCCGTGCGTTTTATCCGCACGCACCTGCTGGACAAACTGACCTTCACCCCGCAACAGGAACCCATCGCAGTCCACGTGACGTGCAGCACCCAACATCTGGGCGAAAGCCAGGCGCTGATCGAACTGGCGCGGCTGTGCAGCATCAACGTGGTCATCCCCGAAGGCATCCATTGCTGCGGCTTCGCGGGCGATAAAGGCTTCACTACTCCGGAGCTGAATGCCCACTCGCTACGCTCTCTCAAGGACGCCGTGCAGCACTGCAGTGAAGGCATTTCCACCAGCCGTACGTGCGAAATTGGCCTGACTCAACATGGCGGTATCGACTACCACGGGCTGGTGTATCTGGTAGATCGGGTCACACAGGCCAAAACCACCTGATCGCCGCATAAAAGCGGCGATCGCCCCATTTTGGTGCCGAGATCGCTAAATGTGGCTTTTTCACATGAGTGCAAAAAAAAAATAGAACCCCTGCGTTTGTGGACAGTCAGTTTGTTTAAGCCCGCCAATGACGTCGGGCTATTTTCAGACCTCGGCACAGGCCTTATCGACCGGCCACACCGAGTCCACAGGCTTAAGGAGATACACCATGAAGCGCACAGCACTCACAGGTTTGTTCCTCACCGCTGCACTGTTGGGTTCCCCGGTTTTTGCCGCAGATGATCTCTGTGATGCCAACCTTCAAAGCTTGAAGGATGCTCAGGTTTCGACCGGCACCAATCTGTCTGCTGACACCAAAATGGAAGTCGAGAAAACCCAGGCAGCGGCGATGAAAGCCAAAGCCGATGGCAACGAAAAAGAGTGCATTGAGATCACCACCAAGCAAATCACTGCACTGAAAAACATCGGTTCGGGCAGCGAAGGCGCCAAGTAAAACACCAGCCGGGCCAGACACATGGCTGGCCCGCAGGTGGTTTGTGTCAGAAGGTCGACGCGAACGACTCGTTGGAGTACACTCCGCGACCTGACCGCGAAAGCAGTCAGCTGGGGCCGATTAGGATTCGACGCCGGTGATGAAACTTTAGGTGCATGCCGACTTGGTAACAGAAGTCGTAAATCCACTGTTGCAACTACTTATAGTTGCCAATGACGAAAAATACGGCCAGGAAATGTCCATCGCTGCGTAAGCAGCCTTAGACCCTGAGCTTCTGGTGCCTTCGGGCCCAGCAATCACTAGGGGATGTCTGTAAACCCGAAGTGATTGTCATATAGAACAGAATCGCCGTGCAGTACGCTGTGGACGAATCGGCTAAAACTTACACAGCTCGCCCAAAGCACCCTGCCCGTCGGGTCGCTGAGGGTTAACTTAATAGACACGGCTAAGCATGTAGGACCGACAGCGGAGTACTGGCGGACGGGGGTTCAAATCCCCCCGGCTCCACCAATTAAAAAGAAAGACGTCTTCGGACGTCTTTTTTTGTGGGCGGGATTTGATGAATGCCGGCATTCCTGCTCTGCTAAGCATCCGCGGCGTAACAAAATACGTAATGAGCACCAAACAAGATACATTTACGCCCATCGAGCACGATCAGCAGTGCCGGACTGGAGCTACCAGGCCGGCTTGAAAGGGAATTGGGGTCATGGACAAAAAGTCGCTATCCGAGCGGGACATTTGCAGCAAGTACATCGCCCCAGCCGTTCAAAAAGCTGGATGGGACATGCACAAGCAGGTTCGCGAGGAAGTCAGCTTTACCAAAGGACGCATTATCGTCCGGGGCAAACTCCACAGCCGTGGCGAAGCACGCCGCGCGGACTTCATCCTTTACCATCAAGCCAACCTGCCAATCGCTGTCATCGAGGCAAAGGACAACAAGCACTCTATTGGCTCCGGCATGCAGCAAGCTCTGGGCTACGCAGAGGCGCTGGACGTACCGTTCGTGTTCTCCAGCAATGGCGATGGTTTCCTGTTCCACGACCGCAGTGGCACAGCCAGCCAGGTTGAAACCGAACTCTCCCTTGATCAATTCCCCAGCCCTGCCGAACTTTGGCAGCGTTACTGCCGGTGGAAGGGCTTGGATACAACGGCCCAACACAAGATCGAAGCGCCCTACTACGACGACGGCTCCGGGCGCATGCCTCGCTATTACCAGATGAATGCCATCAACCGCACCGTCGAGGCTGTGGCGCGCGGCCAAGACCGTATCCTGCTGGTAATGGCTACAGGCACCGGTAAGACATACACAGCCTTCCAAATCATCTGGCGGCTGTGGAAATCAAAACAGAAGAAACGCATCCTGTTTCTGGCCGACCGCAACATCCTGGTCGACCAGACCAAGAACAACGACTTCAAGCCCTTCGGCCAGGCGATGACTAAAATCGCCAAACGCCAGATAGATACCTCCTACGAGATCTACCTGTCGCTCTATCAGGCCGTCACCGGCACTGATGAAGAGATGAACATCTATAAGCAGTTCTCCCGCGACTTCTTCGACCTGATCGTGATCGACGAATGTCACCGTGGCAGCGCCTCCGAGGATTCCGCCTGGCGTGAAATCCTCGATTACTTCTCCAGCGCCACCCATGTCGGCCTCACCGCCACACCGAAGGAGACCAAAGAGGTATCCAGCATCACTTACTTTGGTGAGCCGATTTACAGCTACACACTGAAGCAGGGCATCGAAGACGGCTTCCTCGCCCCCTACAAAGTGGTGCGGATCGACTTCGATAAAGACCTTCAAGGCTGGCGGCCACCCAAAGGCATGCTCGATAAGAATGGCGAGCTAATCGAAGACCGCATCTACAACCTCAAAGATATGGACCGCACCCTGATTATCGAGGCGCGCACCCAACTGGTGGCGCAAAAAGTTACCGAACTCCTCAAGGCCACCGATCCGTTTCAGAAAACCATTGTCTTCTGCGACGACATCAACCACGCCGAGCGCATGCGCCAAGCACTGGTCAACCTCAACCCCGAACGTGTGGCCGAGAATCGCAAATACGTCATGCGCATCACCGGTGATGACCAGGAAGGAAAGGCCGAGCTGGATAACTTCATCAATCCAGAAGAGCGCTACCCGGTGATTGCCACCACCAGCAAGCTGATGACCACTGGCGTCGATGCTCAGACCTGCAAGCTGATTGTGCTCGACCAGCACATCAAATCGATGACCGAGTTCAAGCAAATCATCGGTCGCGGCACTCGCATCAACGAGGACTACGGCAAGTACTGGTTCACCATCATGGACTTCAAAAAGGCCACCGAGCTGTTTGCCGACCCTGCCTTCGACGGCGACCCGGTGGTGATCTACGCCCCAGAAAGTGATGACTCCCCCGTACCGCCGGATGACCCGCTTGCCGATGAAGACGGCATCAGCGCAGGCAACGATAACGAAGGCGATGACCTGGATTTTACCGGTGAAGATGAGGGCAAAAAACGCATCAAGTACGTCATCGACAACGTCCCGATTTATGTCATTGCCGAGCGTGTGCAGTATTACGGCCCGGATGGCCGACTGATCACCGAATCGCTGCACGACTACACCCGCACCTGTGTGCAAAAGCAGTTCGCCTCGCTGGACGACTTCCTCCGACGTTGGAGTGATGCCGAACAAAAGAAAGTCATCATTGAGAAGATGGCCGTCCAGGGCGTGATGTGGGAAGCCTTGGCCGAAGAAGTGGAAAAGAAACAGGGCAAGCCGCTCGATCCGTTCGATCTGATCTGCCACGTCGCCTTCGATCAGCCTGCCTTATCACGCCGCGAGCGAGCAGAGCAGGTGAAAAAACGTAACTATTTCGCCAAGTATTCTGGCGCAGCCCGCCAGGTACTGGAGGCCTTGCTGGATAAATACGCCGATACCGGTATCGAGCATATTGAGGACATCAAAATCCTCCAGCTCGACCCTTTTAGCCAATTCGGTGCACCCATCGAGCTGGTCAAGGCCTTTGGCGGTAAGGCTGGCTACAACAAGGCTATTCATGAGCTGGAAGACGAACTTTACGCAAGCTAAGGGCTAAACACCGACGACATGGCAAAGCAGTCGGCCCCACTATCCGGTAGAATTTCGCGCCCCTTGCGGCACGCGTTGAGAGAACTTCATGTCCATTAGCTCCACCATCAAGTCCATCCAGGACATCATGCGCAAAGACGTTGGCGTAGACGGCGACGCCCAGCGCATTGGCCAGCTGGTTTGGCTGTTGTTCCTGAAGATTTTTGATGACCGCGAGATTGAATGGGAGCTGATGGACGACGACTACCGCTCGCCCATTCCCGAGAGCTGCCGCTGGCGCACCTGGGCCGCCGATCCGGAAGGCATGACTGGCGATGCGCTGAAGGACTTTATCGACAATAACCTGTTCCCCCAGTTGCAGAACCTGAACGAGTACAGCAACACACCGTCAGCCTTCGTGGTGCGCAGCGTGTTTGAAGACGCCTACAACTACATGAAGTCCGGGCAGTTGCTGCGCCAGGTGATCAACAAGATTCAGGAAGGCGTGGACTTCAACAAAGCCCAGGAGCGCCACGAGTTCGGCAACCTCTATGAGCAACTGCTGCGAGACCTACAGAACGCGGGTAACGCTGGCGAGTTCTACACCCCGCGTCCAGTCACCGAGTTTATGGTGCGTATGGTCGATCCCAAGCTCGACGAAAAGGTCATGGACCCAGCCTGCGGCACGGGCGGATTCCTCACCTGCGCCATCGAACACAAACGCAGCCGCTATGTAAAAACCGCCGAGGATGAACGCACCCTGCAGGCCAGCATCTTCGGCGTAGAGAAAAAGCCGCTGCCGCACCTGTTGGCCACCACGAACATGATCCTGCACGGCATCGAGGTGCCCAACCAGATCCGCCACGACAACACCCTGAGCAAACCGCTGATCAGTTGGGGGCCTAGCGAGCGCGTGCACTGCATAGTCGCCAATCCGCCGTTCGGTGGCATGGAAGAAGACGGCATCGAAACCAACTTCCCTGCGGCCTTTCGCACTCGTGAGACCGCAGACCTGTTTTTGGTGCTGATCATGCAGCTGCTCAAAGACGGTGGTCGCGCCGCTGTGGTGCTGCCCGATGGCTTTCTGTTTGGCGAAGGCATCAAAAGCCGCATCAAGGAAAAGCTGCTCACCGAGTGCAACCTGCACACCATCGTTCGCCTGCCCAACGGCGTGTTCAATCCCTACACAGGCATCAAGACCAACCTGCTGTTCTTCACCAAAGGCACTCCAACCAAACAGGTGTGGTTCTACGAACACCAGTACCCGGCCGGCGTTAAGAACTACTCGAAAACCCGCCCCATGCGCATCGAAGAGTTCGCTGTGGAAGAAGCCTGGTGGGGCAACGAGGCCGATGGCTTTGCTGCACGGGTGGAAAACGAATTTGCCTGGAAGGTCAGCGTTCAAGAGCTGCAAGTGCGCAACTGGAACCTCGACTGCAAAAACCCGCACATCGGCGAGCAGATATGCCACGACCCGGACGAACTGCTGCGCAACTACGCTGTGCTGCAAAGCGAAATCAGCGACTTGCGCGATCAGCTTAAAGCCGTGCTGGCCGAAGCCCTGGAGCGCCAGGTATGACGGCGTTGCTCACCGACAACCTGCCACTGCTGGCAGGCACGCCCAATGGCATCAAAAAGCTGCGTGAGCTGATTCTTGAGCTGGCGGTACGCGGGAAGCTGGTGCCGCAAGATCCAAGCGATGAGCCAGCCAGTGAGCTGCTTAAGCGCGTTGATGAAGATACGACAAGGTCTGTGGCGGGCGGGCGGCGAAGAAAGCAATCTACATTGCCTAGTATTGATGAATCTGAAAAGGCTTTTGAACTTCCGAATGGCTGGGAATGGGTACGGCTTCAGCAGATCATTTCCGTTTCCTCCGGTGATGGGCTCGTATCTGCAAACATGAAGCCAATCGGTGGAATTCCTGTTTATGGTGGGAATGGCATAAATGGATATCATGACGAAAAAAATGTCAGCAAGGAAACTTTGGTTATCGGCCGTGTCGGCTACTACTGTGGATCAATACATTTAACTCCAGCCAGTGCATGGGTTACAGACAATGCATTGATTGTAAGTTTCTCAGAAGATAATTTTTATAAAAACTTCCTGTTTTGGCTTCTCAAGGGAACGAATCTCAAGGAGCAAGAAAACGCAACAGCGCAGCCTGTGATTTCAGGTAGGAAGATCTACCCCATCGTTTTGGCGATTCCACCGTTCGCCGAACAACACCGTATCGTCGCGAAAGTCGATGAGCTTATGGCTCTGTGCGACCGCATGGAAGCCCAGCAGGCCGATGCTGAAAGCGCCCACGCGCAACTAGTGCAAGCGCTGCTCGACAGCCTGACCCAGGCTAGCGACGCCGCCGACTTCGCCGCCAACTGGAAGCGTCTGACCGAACACTTTCACACTCTGTTCACCACTGAACCCAGCATCGAAACCCTCAGAAAAAATCTACTGCAATTAGCTATGATGGGCAAATTAGTACAGCAAAACCCCAACGATGAACCGGCCTTCGAAACGCTAAAACGGGTCGAGGAAAAGAATCGACTAGCCGTGAATTCCCGCAAATCAAAAAAACCGAAACAAACAAATGAAGCAATCTCAGAGATTGCCTCATTTGATCTGCCTAACGGCTGGACGATAGCAAGAGTTGCTCAAGTGGGTGAAATCAAACTTGGGCGTCAACGATCCCCGAAAGATCACTTTGGCGAGCACATGACGCCCTATCTACGGGTAGCCAATGTCAAAGAAAACGCGCTCGACTTGTCGGACGTCAAAGAGATGAACTTCACCCCCGCAGAACAAGAAATCTTTCGGTTACAACCCGGGGACGTCCTTTTAAACGAAGGGCAGAGCAAAGAGTTGGTAGGCCGCCCAGCATTTTTTAATGGAGAAATACCTGGAGTTTGCTTTCAAAACACACTACTGCGTTTTCGGGTATACGAATGCGTAATACCAATATATGCATTGCGGTATTTTCAAACGTGTATGCACAGTGGTCGTTTTCAACAGGCGGCGCAGCAGACCACAAATATTGCTCACTTAAGCGCATCGAGACTTGCAGCGATTGAATTCCCTTTACCTCCTCTTCCAGAACAGCATCGTATCGTCGCCAAAGTCGACCAACTAATGGGCTTCTGTGACCAACTCAAAACCCGCCTAACCCTGGCGCGTCAGTTGAACGAACAGTTGGCCAACACCCTGGTCGAAAGTGCGCTTGTCAAAGATGTCCAGCAAGCGCTCGTTACCATGGATCGGCAAGTAGCCCGCACCCTGCTCGCCGCAGAAATCACTCATCAGCTACATAGCCAACGCACCTTCGGCCAACGCAAGCTGCAGAAGGTGATCTACTTGGCCGAACACGTAGCCAGGCTCAACGCTATACAAGGTGACTATCTGCGCGACGCAGCCGGTCCCCATGATCGCCAGTTGATGACTAAGGTCGAAGCCGAGTTGAAAAACCATCAATGGTATGAGCGCTTCGAGCGCGAGACTATTGGCCATGCTTATCGCCCGCTTTCCCAAGCAGGGCGGCATCGGCAGGCATATAGCAGCTCCTGGTCGGTCGCTGAGCGAGCCACCATTGAGCAAGTCATCGAACTAATGCAGGACTGGGATACAGATCATTGCGAAATGACTGTGACGCTCTATGCCGCCTGGAACGACTTTATTCTCGAAGGCCGCCCGGTTTCCGATGACGCCATCCTGGACGAAGTTATGCATAGTTGGAACGACACCAAGCTGCGCTTTGGCAAGACCGAATGGTTGGCGATACTCGCAGAGATGAAAAAGCACAAAATCCTAATACCCACCGGCTTTGGCAAACGCACCACAGGCGGCATGCTCAGCTTGCCCGGTTTCGAGTAAACAGAAGCCTTTTAGCCGTGCTCTGCAGGATACGGATACGAAGCATGCGGCTTACTCCTACTTCTCGCGGTATTCCAGCTGGTATTCCAAAGAAAAAATACAAACTCATATTAATCAATTAAATCAAATACCTAACAACTCAGTTCAGATTACCCCGGCACCAAATCCAGCAGTACAAAAAAGCACCTCGCGGCGACGCAGGTGCTTTTTTTTGTGCGTACAAAAAATGAATCCGTTAGAGCGAGGCTTGCCCGCGTACCAGGCATCTCGGTTCATCAGCAGTACCACGTCATCGATCATCGC
>Ga0247806_10001508_pt1 | contig 11329 bp, 12 predicted proteins | sample UWRJL059202B1_FD_179935 | JGI IMG/M metagenome (GOLD analysis project Ga0247806, IMG submission 179935) | Plant litter microbial communities from Arlington Agricultural Research Station in Wisconsin, United States - UWRJ-L059-202B-1 | ecosystem: Environmental > Terrestrial > Plant litter >... | reverse complement strand
AATAAAATATAATATTTTTTAGATACATATTAAAAATTCAAAAATCCTTTATATATAATCAATCTCAATAATAATTATTATTTATATAATTTATATATAAATAATATAAATTATTAAATATATATAATCTATTAGTATAACTAAAAAAATCTCTATATCTTTTATATAATTTATCTTGAATTAATGCTTCTTCCATTTGTGCTTTATTTAAACCACTTTTTCTTAATTTAATAAAATCTAATTCTTCTAAATTAAATTGAGTATGTGCTATAACCTTATTACCTAAAATATTATTACTATTATATTTATAATTTATAAGATTAAATATATTTAATCTTAAATAATTAATAATAATTTCTTTGTATTTATTAATATATATTAATTTATTTACTAATAAATTAATATATATATCATATATATTTAAATATATATTCAATTGTATAAGATTAAATATATTATAAATTATTGTATATAATATAATTGTTTGTAGATATAAAAATAATATTACTGCTTTTATATTCATAAAAATAATATTTATATATAGTATAAACTTAAAAAAATAAAACATAGTAACAATTAATATATAATAATATATTATAATAATATAATAATAAAATATATAATATATTTTTCATAAAAAAGAAAATATATTATATATTTTCAATATTATAGATAATAAAAAATAATAAGGTACTAAATAAAAATATATATATTTTAAATACATTAATAAATATATTTTAAAAATAATTAAAATTAAATATAATTTTTTTATTATATAAAAAACAATATTAATATCACTTATATACAATAAATAAATATTATAAACTTTTATATGATTATATAAAAAAAAATAATATTTTAAACTTAAATATGAAGTTATTTCCATATATATAACATAAAATATATTACTAAAAAACTTCTTCCATGTATACATTAAAACTGATGATTTAAGTATTTTTGTTGAATCATATAAAGATGTTAAATTAAAACTATTTAAATTTATATTTCTTAAACTTAATAAGGTTAATTTACCTATAAGTGTATGATATTTATAAAATTTTTTTTTTATAATTAATTCTTCATATTTAGATTTTCAAGCATTACATAAACCTTCATTAGAATCTATCAAAATATTTCTATCTATTATTATATCATAAAAATCATAAATTGTAGATATACTGTGAAATAAAATAATATAAATATTATTTTCCAGATAAAATGTTATATAATAAATAAAACTAAGGTAAAATATATATATTAATCCTAGTTGATATAATAGATATATAATAATAATATATCTAAATTTTATTATTATATTATATATTAGGTAAATTATATAACATATTATACTTTTTAATACATCAAAAAAAACATAATAAATTGAACCTATAACTAAATAAATATAATTATATTCTTCCATATTATTCTTTGATTTAAATTTTATATATTTTTTAATAAAAATATGTATCTTATTTTTATTTTTTATAAAAAATAAAAATAAGATACATATTTTTATTAATTTGTATATATTAATAAAAATATGTATCTTATTATACGATATATATTTTTTATCTATATTTTTTGTATAATTTATTCAACTATAAAAAATATTATTAATAGTTTTACTATTAGGTAATTTATGTAATTGTCAATTTTTAAAATTATTAAAAATTGGTATTTTATAATAAAAACTATTATAGATATACATAAAAAATCCACCAAAAAAATTATTTTCATTGTTTATATAAATAAAAATTTCTAATTTTATATAATTAATAAGAGTAAATATATTATATATAATATATTTACTCTTATTAATAAAAATAATAAATATAGAACTTATATAATAAAATAAAATATTATATAAACTAAACTTATAAAATACTCTCAATATAATAAATTTAATAGAAAATATTAAATATTTAAATGTAAATATAAGAATAAAATAAATTATCCTTAATAATAAAGAATAAAAATAATCTAGAATTATCTTTATATAAAAATAATCTATATACTGTAATAAAATGTAGAGCTTTCTATATCTATACTTCTCTTTGTTTTCTTTTTGAACTTCAAAAAGTCTAAATGTTAATCTTATAAATGATTTTTTTTTAACTCAAAAAAAGATATTATATAAAAAATACTCATTAATATAATAAAATTCAAATTCTCTCTTTTGTATTAATAAGTAAATATTATTTATTGAATTCTTTAAAGAATTCAATAAATAATATTTACTTATTAATGGATATATTATTAAAATAAAAATTAAAAAATTATATAATATATAATTTTTATTTAAAAAATATATATAACTATCATAATTTATATAATGAACTATATAACTATATTTACTATAAAACCATTGTATATTTAAATTTATACTATTAAAATCTATAAAAAATAAACTATCCATATAAATTTATACTTTTTTTTTTTTTAATCCTCAAAATGTAATTGAAGATTTTGTTAAAATATCATATTTTTTTACAGGTATAGATTTACTAGTATCTTTAGTTAATATAATTGCACCTATCATAGCTAATAATAAAATAAGACCCACTATTATTAATAATAGATTATAATGATTGAATAATAAATCACCTATTAAATATAAATTATTATGTGATTGTATCAAATAATTATTCATTATATTTAATTCTAAATAATTATTATATATATAATTTAATAAAAAATATTCTTTTTTAATTATATAAAATAATTCTGAAAAAAGAAAAATACCTAAAAAACTACCTATAGGAAAGATATTTATTAATGAACTATACACTTCTAAAATTCTTAGATTTAACATCATTATTACAAATAAAAATAGAATACTTATAGCACCTATATATATAATAATTATTAAAATAGCTAAAAATTCTGCACCTATATATATTAAATTTATAGATACTAATATAAATACACTAATTAAATATAAAACGGAAGTAACTGAATTTTTTGATAATATAACTAGTAAACTATTTATAATTATTAAAGGAAATAATATAATAAAGCATAATGTCATTATTTTTTGTATTTTTTATTTTTGATTTATTTTTTGTATTTTTGTATTTATAGTAAAAATTATTTTAAATATCATTCAAAATAATATAAATTTAATTTTATTTATATTTATAAATATCATAAATATAAATAATTTAAAATTATTAGAAAAAAATAAATTATAATTTAATAATTTATTTTTATAATTATTATTTATAAGGTAACCTAAAAAAGATACAAAATTAATATCTTTAATATTAATTTTACTATCTAATTTTTTTAACATTAATAATTTAGTATTTTTTAATAAAAAATTATTATTATTTATATTTAATTTTTTTAAATTGTTTGATTGTAACATTTTTATATCTAAAGTATTATAATTTAAATTATTTATTTTATTATTGAAGAAAAATAAATAATTATTATCTAAAATATTATGTTTTAAATTATTAATAAAAAAAAATTTTTTATTAATAAATAACATTAAACTATATTTAAACTCATTGATTTAGCTGTACCTCATATAATAGGTAATGTCTTTTCTATATTTATATTTGGATATTTAAATATAGCTATTTGTATAAGATCTCTTAATTTAATACAATTTAATATTTTATCATTTAAACGATTTTTTATTAAAACTTTTATTTTTTTTTCAAATTTTAATAAATTCATTAAAAAACTTGTACTAGGCTTTTTTATAAAAAATTTAAAAGTTTTATTTTCAAAAATTAATATAGTTACTTTTAATGAAAAATAATTAGGTAATTCTTTAGTAAATTGATTAAATTCATCACAAAATTTTATAGTATTTACACCTATATTACCTAATATCGTACCTAAAGGAGGTACAGGTTCAGCTTTCTGTGACATTAAATAACATTTTTTAATATATTTGATATCTTTATCTAGTATATTCATTAATATTATAATTTCGTTATAACACCTGCACCTATAGTTAAATTACCTTCTCTCATAATAAATTTCAATCCTAAATTTAAAGGTACACTATTTAATAAGTTAACATTTAAATTTAAATTATCACCAGGTAGTACAAAAGTTACATTTTCAGGTAATATAATGGAACCTGTAACATTCATAGTTCTAAAAAAAAATTGAGGTTTATAGTTATTAGCAAATCCTTTATGTCTACCACCTTCTTTTTTAGTTAATATATATACTTTACCTTCAAATTTATTATAAATTTTCATAAAACCTGGTTTAGCTAAGATATTACCTCTTGTAACTTCATCTTTCTTAATACCTCTAATAAGTATACCTACATTATCACCAACCTCAGCTTTATCTAATGATTTTCTAAACATTTCTAAACCTAAACACATTGTTTGTCTAACTATAGAGCTTAAGATTTCTAATTCATCATTAATTTGTATCATACCTTGTTCAATTTTACCTGTTATTACTGTACCTCTTCCTCTAGCAACTAAAGAACCTTCTATAGATAATAAAAATGGACCATTTATATTTCTTTCGGGTTGTTTTATATATGTATCTACTGTTTTCATTAATTCTTTAACAGAATCTGTACCTAAAGCTGTAGGTATTTCTTCTTCTAAAGCTAATCTAGCTGAACCACCTAAAACAGGTAATTCTGGCGAAAAACCATATGATTCTAATAATTCTCTTACTTCTAATTCTACTAATTCTTTCATATCACTACTTATTTTAAAATCTAACTTATTTATATAAACTATAATATAAGGTATACCAACTTCTTTAGCTAATATAATATGTTCTCTAGTTTGTACTTGAGGTCCATCATTAACAGCAACAACTAAAATAGCACCTTCCATTTGAGCAGCACCTGTTAACATATTTTTTACATATTGTTGATGACCTGGACAATCTATATGTGAATAATGTCTATCTTCTGTTTCGTACTCTATATGGGCTGCATTATAGTTATACCTCTTTCTCTTTCTTCTGTACAGTTATCTATATCTGAATATGCTTTAAAAGTTGTAGAACCTATACCTCTTAAACATTTAGTTATAGCTGCTGTAAGTGTAGTTTTTCCATGATCAACATGTCCTATAGTACCTATATTACAATGAGGTTTATTTCTTTCAAATTTTATGATTTTTTTAGCTAACATATAAAATTTAATCTACTATTTAATCTATTTTTTATATTATAAATATAATAATAAGTATAAGTATTTTTTCATATTAAATAATTTTTTAAAATATTTGTATTTAATAAAACATTATTTAAATATTTTAAAACATATAAAGTTATATTCATATAAGTTAATAAAGTTTTTATTTTTTTTATATATTTAAATACTAAATTTTCTTTTACTTTTTTTTTTAAAGCTAGATTACTAAAAACTAATAAAATATTTATTTGATTATAACTAATAACACATAATATATATATATATTTCTTCATTAAATATTGATATATATTCATATTTGTATTTAATAATATATAAAAATAATAATATACATTATCAAAAATATAAAAAAATAAATGTATTATATATTTTTTTAATGACGCTAATAAAAAAGCAAATACAATTAATAAACATACCATAATTGTGAATTCATCATTTAAAAATAAAAAATTATACATAAATAATAAATTAATTAAACCTATAAATGTTAACATTTTTATATAATTAAAATAAATTTTTAATATATTTTTATCTATCTACTAATATCATTTTTTTTAATAAATTAAATCTTGACTATGAATAAGTTAATAATATCACTATATTATAAACAATTTAATTTTACTGTAATTTTAATTTTTGTAAGATTTTAAAATTATAACTAATATCTTTATTAAAAGAATAATGTAGATTAAAATCTACATTATTCTTTTTTACAAAAATATTATAATAAAGATTTAAACTTATTAAATTTTTTATTTTTTTTATAATAAATTTTTCTCTACTATTAAAATTTAATATACTATTTCTTTCAAATTTAATAATTTTTTTAGATTTAAATAATTTATATGATTTTTTATTTAAATTATATTTTTTTTTATTTATTTTATTTTGTAAACCTAAATAATTTTTATATTTATATATTTCATTACATATATTTCTACCTACATTATTAAAACCATATATAACATAGCCTAAAAAATCATAATATACAAATACATATATATTTAATCTAGAATCACCACCCTTTAATTGACTAATATATACATCATAATCATAATGCTTTTCTTGTGTTAAAAATTCACTAAAACTTAAAATTCAACAATACTGTATTAATATATCTAAACACAAAAATATAAAAAATATAGGATAATAATTACTTACAATTATCTGTAAACTTAGAAAAATAATAAAATGTAATTTTCATCTTGAATATATCTTAGCAAATAAAGCATCAAAAAAAGTTACATTTATATCAAAATTATGTGGTGTAAAACCCCCAAATAAATTTTCTTTTTTAAAATTTTCTATAGAATTGTTATCCTCTTCAAAGAACATTAATAAACATTAATTAGAATAATTAATATTTAAGTAAATCATAAATTGAACTACAAATTTATCTAACATAAAAGGTACTAATACAGTTGGAAATTTCATTAAGCTTAAAGATCTAGATACTGGATAATAATAAATAGAACCTCTAAAAAAATTTAAAAATTCTGATTCAAATAAATTTATATGAGCAGATGATACTCTTTTTAAAAAATCATTTAATGAAGCATATAATAATAAAATTTGTTCAAAAATTGGTAAAGGAGCATATCTTTTTTGAACTAATAAAGACGTTAATTTACTACCTTTATCCACTAAATTTTTAGTGGCATCATCTAATACTAAACCTGATTTAGTAAATCCTTCAACTTCTCTAAATTGAGCTAATTCTAATTTTAAAGTACCCGCCATATTTTTTATAACTTTATTTTGAGCTGCTGAACCAACTCTAGACACAGATAAACCTGGTGAAACTGCAGGTCTTATACCTTTTGAAAATAATTCTGTTTCTAAAAATATTTGTCCATCTGTAATAGAAATTACATTTGTAGGTACATAAGCTGAAACATCACCTTGAATTGTTTCTATTATAGGTAATGCCGTAATAGAACCACCTTTTTTTAAGTTAGCAGATCTTTCTAATAATCTAGAATGTAAAAAAAATACATCACCAGGATAACCTTCTCTACCAGGAGGTCTTCTTAATAATAATGATAATTGTCTATAAGAAACAGCATGTTTACTTAAATCATCAAAAATAATTAACACTCTTAAACCAGCATTCATAAAAAATTCAGCTATAGCACAACCACTATAAGGTGCTATATATTGCATTGCTGCTGAATCTGATGCTGTAGCTGCTACAATAACTGTAGAATTTAAACATTCTTTATTTTTTAATAATTTGGCTATACGAACAACTGATGATCTTTTTTGACCTATAGCAACATAAACACAAATTGTATCTTCTGTTTTTTGATTTAATATAGCATCTATAGCTATAGATGTTTTACCTGTTTTAGTATCACCTATAATTAATTCTCTTTGACCGTGACCAATAGGAACCATACTATCAACAACTTTTAGTCCTGTTTCTAGAGGTGTTGTTACAGCTACTCTAGATATAATAGAAGGAGCTACTTGTTCTATAGCTCTAAAACCTTTATTAACTATATTACCTAAATCATCTAAAGTATTACCTAAAGGATCTATAATTCTACCTAATAAAGATTCACCTGTAGGAACACTCATTAATATATATTTACGCATAACTAAATAACTAGGTACTATATCTATATCACTAGAAAATATAACAGCACTTACTTTTGAACTTTCTATATTTAATATAATACCTACAACTGGTTCACTACCTGGAACTATAATTTCTATCATTTCACCAAAGGCTACATTATATAATCCTTCTATAGTAACTATACCATCTGCAACTTCTAAAACAACACCTAATTCTTCAAAATAACTTTCATTATTATTTTCATCTAAGTTATTATATTCTTGTATTTTTAATAATTCTTCTATATTTAATTTATTTATATTTAATAACATAATATATTTATTTTATTTTACTATTTAATTTTTTAAAATAAACAATAATATAAATTTAGTTTAAAGCTATCTTATTATTATGTATAAAAATATATATAATCTGCTGTTAAATTATATATTTAAAAATTTTTGTATCTATATTTTATATATTTTTTTTTATCTTTTTATCTTTTATATAAACTATTACATGAATTTCATATTTTTTAAAAATATAGAATTATATTTTATATTGGAACCTATAAAATATAAATTAATATTAAAATTTCTTTTAATATTAAATAAACCTAAATTTGTTTTTAGTTCACTATATATATTTAAATCTTTAATTATAATAAAAAAAATATTTATATTTTTACCTTTTATATTCTTATATAATAAATTTTTTTCAATATTTATTAATATATTATTATATAAAAAAAAAATCATTTTTATTATAATATCATTATTTTTTATAATTAATTGTACATTAAAATTATTATATCAAGTACCTAATAAATAAAATTTATTAGTTTTACTAAAAAAAGAATTTTTTCCAAAAAAAAATTTTAATAAATAAAAATAATTATATAATTGTACTTCATTCATATCTTCTAATTTATTTAAATTAAAATAAAATTTTAATTCTTTAAATTTAGGAATTTCATAAGTATTATATATTTTTAATTTATTTATTAAAATATAACGTGTTATGTATTTATAATTAAATATAGATTCTATAATCATAAAATTTAAATCATATTTCTAGTAATACAACCCAATGAAGGTAATTTTCTACACAATTCTAATAATATAGGCCCATAAACTCTATTTGATATAGGTACAGTTTTTTTATTAACAAGAACTACACTATTTTCATTAAATTTAATAAATACATTATTAGATCTTTTATAATTTTTTTTTGATCTAACAATTAAACCTCTATGTATAGTACCTTTAAAAAAACGTTTACGTTTAAATAATTTCATCTTTACAAATTTTTTAGGATTGATGTGCTTAATAGCTACTAATATTACATCACCTATATTAGCTATTTTTTTCTTTGAAGGACCTAAAACTTTAATACATTTAACTAAACTTACACCTGTTTTATCACATACTTTTAATATTGAACCTACTTGAATCATATTTAATAAATATTTTTTATAATTTTAGTTTTCACTGGTAGTTTTGTTTTAGATTTATTTAATACATATTGTGCTTTTTTTAAATTTAATCCACTGATTTCAAATAAAACAGTTCCTTTTTTTACACAAGCTATTCAATGTGATAAATTACCTTTACCCTTACCCATTCTTGAAGCTAAAGATTTTTTATAAATAGGTATATTTGTGAATAACTTTATTCATAAGTTACCTATCTTTTTTAATCCTCTTTTAATAGTACGTCTACATGATTCTATTTGTTTAAAATTTAGTTTACCAGATTCTATACTTTTTATAGCTATATTACCATTATTTATATAAAAATTTTTTTTTTCCATACTTTTTAAATTAAAATTATTTAGTTTATGATATTTTTTAAATTTTAAATTACTTGGATACTGCTTCATATAGTTTAATACATTCTTAAATAATATCTATTATCTAAATCATTATTTTTATATAATCATATTTTAACAGTAATTGTACTATTTTTTAAAGCTAATGAATGATAAGCAAAATCAACAAAAGACATTATTGACGTTAAAGGTGTCTTACCTTTAGAAAATCATAGATGACCTGCTCTTTGTTTTCTAGTAAATCTACCCATTAAATACATTTTATAACCCATTAAATTTGTACCTTTAGTTGATTTTTTAATTCTAGATTTTAAAAAATTAATATTTAAACTATTATATCCAGATTTATAACAATAATTTAAATAATAATATTTAAAAAATCTAGACAAATTTCTACCTAAACCTCTTAAGCTAGAACTTTGTTCATTAAATATTAAATTACTTTTTAAACTATATTTATTAACAATCATATAATCATAGATTCAATTAAAGAAATTTAAAAATTTATTTTCTTTTGATAATAAAAATAAATTATTTATTTTAGGATATATTAAACTTTTAGAATTTACAAAAAAATTCGTATTTTCAAAAAAACATATATATATTATTTTTTTTGTAAAATATTCTGTAGCAAAAGAATTAATATTATTTAGGGTTCTTATTTTAGTTTTAATTAAATCATTTAATCATATATAAATCATTAATAGATCTAAATTTAAATAATTTTTTTCTTTTAAAAAAATAAATTTTCTTATTTTTTTAAAATTAACAAAGATATATGAAAGCATAATTTTAAATAAAGATTTAATCATATCAAATTTAACTTTATTTTTAATAAATTTTTTAATACCTAACTTAAAAAAGGAAGAACTAGGCATTGTTGATATAGCTAGTAAATATAATAATTCTTTTTTTATAGGATTTAATAATACTTTGATAGGATAACCTTGTTGTAATTTTCTAGCTATATATCTTGATAAAAATTTTGCATTAACACAATTATTATTCGTTAAATAAAAATTACAATATATTTTATTAAATTTTGTAATTAATTCAAATATATATTTTAAATAAAAGCAAGCTGCTTCTAATCAAAATTGTACTTCAAATTTACTACCACCTATATAATAAAGTCTACGTAATATTGTATTTCTAGAAGGCACACTTCATAAAGATGTTTTACCTATAATTATTTTAGCATTAACATACATTAATAAAAATAAAACAAAATGTAAATGTACTTTGTTTCAATAAAAAAATTTTTTATTTTTATTAAACATAAATTTTTTTACATAAGCACTATATTTAGCAATTCTAACTAATCTAAATAACTTAATTAATCTACTTTTAATTAGTACTTTAATTTTTTTTCTTCTTCTTATATAAAACATTCAATTAAATAAAACTAAAAATTTTAAAGATGATATTAAAAAAAAAGGTTTTCTCATTTCAGGATCTTTATTCATTGGCATATCATAATGTTGTCTATATAATTCAATTTTATATTCTTCAAATTCAGTTTCTCATTTACCATCATAATAATATATTTCTACAAAAATATTTTTATAATGTCTATATAATTCAAAATGACTCATAAATATAGCTTTTCTATCAAAATGACTTTCTGTAAAAATATAATAACAATATAATCTTATACGAAACATTGCATGTAAATACTCTGAATAATATAACTTTTCTGAATATCATTGATCACATCAAGCTATTGATTTACCTATTCTTGTAGATTTTGCATTTACTATGTGTCCCATTATTTTTTACCTTTTGGTTTTTTT
>Ga0247806_10001504_pt1 | contig 11334 bp, 8 predicted proteins | sample UWRJL059202B1_FD_179935 | JGI IMG/M metagenome (GOLD analysis project Ga0247806, IMG submission 179935) | Plant litter microbial communities from Arlington Agricultural Research Station in Wisconsin, United States - UWRJ-L059-202B-1 | ecosystem: Environmental > Terrestrial > Plant litter >... | reverse complement strand
TCGGCGTTGGCGTCGGCGGCGGCGCTGACCAGTTCGGCCTGGTGGGCAGGCAGGGCCAGCGCCGGGCGGTCCTCGGTCTCGCGACCACCCAGGTGCGGGTCGTTGCCCACGGTCACGATGACGGTGTCGGCCGCTGCCGCGACGGTGGCCGCGTGGGCGAGCCCGGAGCGCAGGACCCGCAGGCCGAACCTGTCGGCGGTGGCCTCGGTGGCCGGCGCGGCCAGGATCGATCCGTTGCCGAGATCCGCGTGCAGCCACAGGCCGGAGCCGCGGTGCTGCAGGGAGACGCTGCCGTCGTCGTGGCGCACGAGGCGCAGGGCTTCCTGCGCCACCCAGCCGCCCACCCGGGTGGCCGTGTCTTCGAGGTAGCCCTGCGCGCCGCGGGTCACCAGTCGGTCGCTGGCGACGCTGCGCAGGGTGACATGGCCGTGGCCCCACTCGGTGAGTTCGAAACTTTGCGCGTCGCCGACGGTGTCGCTCGCGGCGTGCAGACGCCCGCCGTGCGGCCCGCCCGAGGTGAGGTAGCGCCCGGTGCGGGGGTCGCGGAGGGCGATGATGTCGGAGCCGCTGGCGGTACTGACGGATCCGCCGGTGGCCCCCAACGCGGCGGCGAGGCCGTCGGTGAGGCTCACCGGGGCGATCAGGCTGCCGCTGTACCAGTCGGTGAGCACCCGGTCGGCGAGCGGGCCGAGCACAGCCACCCGGGTCGCCGGCGGCAGGGGGAGCAGCGGCCGGGCCCCGGTGTTCTTCAGCAGCACGGTGCCCGCGGCGGCGGCTTCCCTGGCCAGGTCGATGTGAGCGGGCGACCCGATCACGTCGGCCGTGATCGCGGCGTACGGATGCGGTTCGGTGTCGAACTCGCCGGTACGCGCGCGGGCCGTGAGCAGGCGCAGCACCGCGCCATCCACCTGGTCGATGGTGATGAGCCCCTCGGCGAGGGCCTGTCGCATGGCGGAGATCGTGGGCTCGGCGTTGGTGTCGTTGTCGGTGAAGCTGTCGACGCCGGCGGCCAGGGCGGCCGCGTGGGCGGGCACCGGTCCGTCGAAGTACTCCTCGGAGCCGAACAGGTTGGTGGGTGCGGCCGCGTCGCTCACGATGAGCAGCCGGGCACTGTCGGCGACCCAGGTGCGCAGGTGCGCCTCGACGAGGTCGGAGACGTGGGCCGGGCGGCCGTTCACCAGGTTGTAGGAGAGCATGGCGGCGCCGGCGGCGCCCTCTTCGATGGCCGGGCGGTAGGCCGGCAGCTCGTACTCGTGCAGCACCCGCTGACGCAGCTGCGAATTGGTCGTGGAGCGGTCGACCTCGTTGTTGTAGCCGAGGAAGTGCTTGAGGGTGGGCACCGTGCGCCAGCGCACCGGGTCGTTCCCGCGCAGACCCCAGGAGTAGGCGCAGCCCATCCGGCCGGTCAGCCAGGAGTCCTCTGAGTAGCCCTCCTCGTTGCGGCCCCAGAGCGGATGGCGCAGCGGGTTGACCACCGGCGCCCACACGTTCAGGCTCACCTCGGGGGAGACGGCGTGCTTGCCGCGCACCTCGATGCCCACGGCCTCGCCGACCCGGCGGATCAGGTCGAGGTCCCAGCTGGCGGCGAGCCCGACGGCCTGCGGGAACTGGGTGGCCTCACCCAGCCAGGACAGCCCGTGCAGGGCCTCGGTGCCGGTGTGGAAGGCGGCGAGCCCCAACCGCTCGATGGCGGGGTTGGCCTGATGCAGCAGGCTGAGCTTCTCCTCGACCGTGAGCTGGTCGAGCAGGCGGAGTGCCGTTGCGGCGTCGGTGCCGTGCGTCATCAAGATCTTCCTGGTTGAGTGCTATCGAAGCGTTTCGATAGTTATCGCGAAAAACATGTCGATGGGCCGAGTCTAGGTCACAATGTGCCATTTGTGGTTGCCTCCGCGTAATTCTGCCCTGTACACTCCCGATTGTCGAAGCGCTTCCGCAGGGAGCCGGACTCGGGGGCGCATCTTGCTGCTCTCGGCCTCGGCAAGAGTCGCAACTTACGAAGAAGTGAGGCAGCAATGAGCATCCAAACGGCCAGTTCTGATCTGAGAGCATTCGCCAAGAAGCCGCTGAACCGGAGGTCCTTCCTGGGCTTCGTAGGTGCGGGAGCGGCCACAGCCGCCCTGGCCGGGTGCAGCACGGGAACAGCCAGCACCTCGGGCGGACTGTTCAGCGCCGAAGACATCGCCGGCGTCATCCCGAACTACTACCCGGTGGACTTCGCCGTCCCCGACCTGGTCAGCGTGGAAGGCTCCACCGCCGGCTACCTCAAGCTCCCGACGGTGCTGCGCAAGTCCGTCGCGAAGGTGCCGGGTTCCGGCGGGTCGTACACGGCCCTCACCCCGGCCTGGTGGACCATTCCCAGCTCGGACAACTCCTACTTCAAGGCCGTCAATAAGGAACTGGGCACGACGATCAAATTCCAGGTCTCCGACGGCAACACCTACGGAGAGAAGATCCAGGCGGTGCTCGCCTCGCCGAACAACGTGCCGGACATGGTCGTCATCCCGTCCTGGAACCTGCCGCCCAAGTTCGACCAGGCGGTCACCTCGCTGTTCGCCGACCTCAGCCCGTACCTCGCCGGCGACAAGGTGAAGGACTACCCGAACCTGGCCAACATCCCCACGGACTCGTGGAAGTTCTCGGTCTTCCAGGGCAAGCTCTTCGGACTCCCGTACCCGGGTGAGGTCATCCAGAACGCGTTCTTCTACCGCAAGGACATCTTCGACGAACTCGGCCTGCCGCTGCCCACCGACGCGGAGAGCTTCATCGAGATCCTCACCGAGGCCACCGACACCTCCAAGAACCGTTGGGGCTCCGACGACCTGTGGAACGCCGGCCAGATCATGTTCGGTGTGCCGGACAAGTGGACCGTTATCGACGGCAAGCTGGTGCACAAGTTCGAGACCGACCAGTACCGCGAGGCGCTGGACTGGCTGACCCGCCTGTTCAAGTCCGGTGCGGTGCATCCGGATGCCATGGCCGGCAACGACCAGCAGGCCAACAGCCGTTACGAGGCCGGGAACACCCTGGTCAAGAGCGACGGCGTGGGCGGCTGGGCCGAATCGCTCGCCAGGGTGCTGCCGTCCAACCCGGCCTACAACACCCAGGCCATGGACTTCTTCGCCGCCGACGGCGGAGACCCCACCCTGTACAAGGGCAGTCCCACCAACATCTTCAGCTTCATCAACAAGAAGGCCGACGAGAAGGCCATCAAGGAGATGCTGGCCGTGGCCGACTTCATCGCGGCGCCGTTCGGCACCGCGGAGTACCAGCTGCTCAACTCAGGCGTGGAGGGCACCCACTACGACCTCGACGCCAACGGCGCCCCGGTGCTGAACGCCAAGGGCCAGGCCGAGGTCACCTCCACCTACTCGTTCCTGGTGCACCCGCCGGTGGTGCAGGCTCACGTGGAGTACCCGCAGTTCGTCACCGACTACTGCAACTGGAGCGCCCGGATGAGCGCCTTCGCGGCCGACCCCGTGCTCTACGGTGTGCAGATTCAGGAACCGGCCAAGTTCGGGTCGTTGTCCAAGCCGTTCGACGACCTCAAGGCCGACGTGGCCAACGGGCGCAAAGACCTTTCCGCCCTGGACGACGCCATCGCCACCTGGAAGTCCTCCGGCGGCAACGACCTGCGCAAGTTCTACCAGAAGTACCTGGACGCGTAGGCCGGACCGATGACCGTACTGGACGAGCGGCGCCCCACCCCGGAGGCGCCGCCCGCAGACCCCGCCACCCTGAAAGCCGCCGCGGTGCGCAAGCGCCAGAAACGGCGCGCCCTGTTCCGCCGCGACCGCACCCTCCTGCTCATGGTGCTGCCGGCGCTCCTGCTCACGGCGCTGTTCGCCTACGTACCCATCGTGGGCAACGCGATCGCCTTCCAGGACTACTCGCCCTACGTGGGAGCGTTCGAGAACCCCTGGGTCGGCTTCGCCAACTTCGAGCGGGTGCTGGCCGACGAGGCCTTCTGGTCGGCGGTGCGCAACACGCTCACCATCACCGCGTTCCAGCTGGTGTTCTTCTTCCCGGTGCCGATCATGCTGGCGATCCTGCTGCAGGGGCTGCTCAGCCCGCGCGTGCGGTCGCTGTTCCAGTCGATCGTCTACCTGCCGCACTTCCTGTCCTGGGTGATCGTGATCTCGATCTTCCAGCAGATCCTCGGCGGGGCGGGGCTGCTCAACCAGTTCCTGCGCGACAACGGCATCGAAGCGGTCAACCTGATGACCCAGCCGGACACCTTCCTGATCCTGGTCACCTCCCAGGCGCTCTGGAAGGACGCCGGCTGGGGGATCATCGTGTTCCTCGCCGCGCTCAGCGCCATCGACCCGAGCCAGTACGAGGCCGCGGCGATGGATGGTGCCGGCCGACGCAAGCGGATGTGGCACATCACGCTGCCGGCCCTGCGGCCGATCATCATCCTGCTGCTCATCCTGCGCCTCGGTGACTCCCTCACCGTGGGCTTCGAGCAGTTGCTGCTGCAACGCGACGCGGTCGGAGCCGGTGCCGCCGAGGTGCTGGACACCTTCGTGTACTACTCGGGGATCCAAAACGGGGACTGGAGTTACGCCGCCGCCGCGGGACTGATCAAGGGCGTGATCAGCGTGATCCTTGTGCTCGGCGCCAATAAGCTCGCGCACCTATTCGGAGAAGCCGGGGTCTACCAGAAATCATGACAATCACCACCAGACCACGCGCCCTCGCGCGCTCCCGCCCGCACCGGGTCACCCGGCCCACCTGGGAGGAGCCCCGCGCTCCCCTCGAGGCCGGCGCCCGCGCCATCGTGCTCTTCGTCATGGCGGCCCTGATCGTCGTTCCGCTCTACATCGTCGTTCTCACCAGCTTCTCCTCTCAGGCCACCATCACGGCGGCCGGCGGCATGGTGATCGTGCCGGGCGAGCTCACCTTCTCCGCCTACGAGCAGATCCTCTCCGGCGGCGTGGTCACCCGCGCCGTGCTGGTCAGTGTCGGCATCACCGGCGTGGGCACCGCCATCAGCCTGGTGGTGTCGGTGATGGCCGCCTACGGTCTCTCCAGGCCCGGCTCATTCGCCCACCGGCCGATCCTGTTCTTCCTGCTGATCACCATGTTCTTCGGTGCCGGCATGATCCCCAGCTACCTGCTGGTGAGCAACCTCGGCCTGATCAACTCCTACTGGTCGCTCATTTTGCCCAGTTGCATCAGTGTGTTCAACATCTTCCTGATGCGGGGCTTCTTCATGGGGATCGACCAGTCGATTCTCGACAGCGCCCGCATCGACGGGGCCGGCGACTGGCGCATCCTCACCAAGATGGTGCTGCCGATGTCGCGCTCGGTGATCACGGTGATCGGCCTGTTCTACGGGGTCGGCTACTGGAACGCGTTCTTCAACGCCACCCTGTACATCAACGACAGCGAGAAGCTGCCGCTGCAGGTGATCCTGCGCTCCTACGTTCTGCAGGGGGTGTCGGTGCCCGGCCAGGTGAGTGTGGGCAGCGGTGAGGTTGCCACGCTGGCCGTGCAGATGGCCGTCGTGATCATCGCACTCGTTCCGGTGCTGATCATCTACCCGTTCCTGCAGAAGCACATCAGTTCGGGGGTCATGATCGGCGCCGTCAAGGGCTGAGCGACGACCCGGGAGCGCCCGGAGCTGGCAGGTCCGGGCGCTGGGTATTCTTAGCTCATCACGTACCGACGGCTCCACCTTAGGCATCAGAGGACGCATGGCAACTATTAACGACGTGGCACGTCTTGCCGGCGTCTCGATCAGTACGGTCTCCTATACCCTCAGCGGCAACCGTTCGATTGCTGAATCCACCCGGAACCGGGTGGTCAGCGCCATCCAGGAGCTCGGCTACCGGCCCAATGCGGGGGCCAGGATGCTCGCCGGCACCCGCACCCGCATCTTCGCGCTGACCGCCCCGGTGCGGGCAGACACCCAATCCGGCGTGCTGATGTCATTCGTGCTCGCGGTGGCCACGGCCGCACGCAAGATCGACTACGACGTGCTGCTGCTCACGGCCGACGAGGCCTCCACCGGGCTCGAACGGGTCACCTCGAGCAGGCTCGCCGACGGCATCATCGCCCTCGACGTGTCACTCGACGACGAGCGGATGCCGCTGCTGCGCGCGCTGAACATCCCCGCCACCGTCATCGGAGTGCCGGCCGACACCGACGGACTGGTCTGCGTCGACCTGGACTTCGAGGGCGCCGCGAGCCTGGCCGTCTCCAGGCTCGCCGACCTCGGCCACCGTTCGATCGGGCTGCTCGGACTGCCGCGCAGCACCTACGCCTGGGGCGCGAACTACCCGCTCCGGTTCCGTGACGGTTTTCTGGCCGCGGCGGCGGAACGCAACGTCGCCACCGCGTTCGTGATGCCGGCCACCGACATGGACAGCATCCGGCGCAGCATCGACGAACTCTTCGCCAGCCTGCCGAACATGACGGCGCTGGTCATGCATGCCGGCGAATCGGTGCAGACCACAGTGCTGGAAATCCTCGCCTCCCGGGGCCTCTCGATTCCCGGTCAGCTGTCGGTGATCTCGGCCTGCGCGGTCTTCGACACCTCGGAGTTCAGCCCGCCGCTCGATGAGATCCCCCTGTCTGCGGAGGACTCCGGAGTGCGCGCGGTGGAGCTGACCATCCGCCAGATCAACGGCGACCGCACCCCACACATCGACCTGCTGCCGGCGCGTTATGTCGAGCGGGGTTCGACCGGCCCCGCCCCCGTCCGCGAGGTCTTAGCGGGGGTCTAGCCAGGAGTGCTCGGGGGAGTAGCCGAGCAGACGGCGGGCCTTGTCGATGGCGAGCAACGTGTCGGTTCCGTCGACCGCGCGGGTGAGCTGCACGCCGGGGAACACCTCGGCGGCCAGCTCGGCGCTGTCCCGGCGCATCACGGTGTCGGCGGCGGCGATGATGTACCGCTCGAACCCGGGCGGCGCGGTCTGCAGCGCCTTGAGCACGGCCTGGGCGCCGTCGCGGCCGTCGATGTAGCCCCAGAGGTTCCACTTGCGCAGCGTCGCATCCGCCTGGAACGCCTCGAACCCGTCGTAATCCTCGGGATCCATCACGTTCGAGAATCGCAGCGCGGTGATCGAGAGCAGCGGATCCCAGCGCACCAGCTCGATCGCCATCGTCTCTTCGAGGTGCTTCACCAGCGAATAGGTGCTCTCCGGCCGGGCCGGGTACTCCTCGTCGACGGGGATGTATGGCGGGTCGGTGTCGAAGGGCAGGCCGAGCACGGTCTCGCTCGACGCGTAGACGATACGGCGGATGCCCGTGCGCCGGGCCGCCTGGAACACGTTGTAGCTGGCGAGCATGTTGTTGTGGAAGGTGGCCACATCCGGCACGATTCCCGGCGCCGGGATCGCGCCCAGGTGCACCACCGCGTCGAAGCCGCTGGTCTGGTCGTCGACGCCGGCGAAGGCGTCGATCACCTGGCCGTAGTCGGTGAGGTCGATGCGCAGGAAGCCGGGGCCGCGAGCGCCGTCGCGGTCGAGGTTGAGCACCTCGTGGCCCTCGGCGCGCAGCCGGGCGAGCACTGTCTTGCCGAGCTTGCCGCTGCCGCCGGTGAGCGCGATTCTCAGGGTGGGGGATTCCATGGACATCCTTGTCTGCGTGGTTCGGGTCGATTTGTGGCGTTGAGCAACGTATCACGGCCGGTCTGCGGCCCAGCCGGGTACTCTGGGGAGAAATCATCGGATTGCCAGGCGTCAGCCGGTCAGTGGGCAGCCAGACCCAGGGCATCAGCCAGACGGAGGAACCGTGCAGGGCAGTAGCCATGACGACGTGCGCAGACACAACCTGTCTGTGGTGTTGCGACTCGTGCACCGCAGCGGGGCGGCATCGCGCTCGCAGCTCACCAGGCTCACCGGGCTGAACCGCTCCACCATCGCCGCCCTCGTCTCCGAGCTGGTCGAGCGGGGACTGGTCGTGGAGAGCGAACCGAGCTCCACCAATCAGGTCGGCCGGCCCAGCCCCATCGTCAGCGTCAGCGAGCAGGTCGTGGCGCTCGCCGTGAACCCTGAGATCGACGCGGTCACCATCGGCATCGTCGGCCTCGACGGCCAGGTGCACCGCCGGGTGCGGTACCCCACCGATCAGTCGCCGAGTGTGCTCGAGGCCGTCAACATCGCCGGCGCCGTGATCGGCGGCATGCGCGGAGAACTCGAGTCCAAGTTCAAGGTCGTGGGCATCGGCGTGGCCGTGCCGGGACTGGTGCGCGCCCACGATGGGCTCGTGCGTCACGCGCCGCACCTGGGCTGGATCGACGAACCTCTCGCCGAGATGCTCGAGGCCGCCACCGGCTACCCGGTGCTCGCCGCCAACGACGCCAGCCTCGGCGCGATGGCCGAGCGGTTCTTCGGTGCGGGCAAGGGCATCACCGACCTCATCTACCTCAACGGCGGCGCGAGCGGCATCGGTGGCGGCATGATCGTGGGCGGGGCGCCGGCCGGTGGCATCGGCGGGTACGCGGGCGAGTTCGGGCACATGCGGGTCAGCGACAGCGACAGGGTCGACTCCGCGGGCCTCCGCGGCACCCTCGAGGCCGAGGTCACCCGGCGCGAGCTACTCGAGGCGCTCGGCCTGGCCGGTGCGGATGCCGACGAGCTCGAACAGGCGTTGCTGGCGTCCACGTCAGACCAGGTGCGTGCCGAGGTCAACCGGCAGATCGACCACCTCGCGGTGGCGCTGGCCGGGGCGATCAACATCCTCAACCCGCAGCTGGTGGTGCTCGGCGGGTTCCTCGCCGCGCTGCTCGCGGTGGATGCCGACAGGTTGCGGTCAGCGGTCGCGTCACACTCGTTGGGCGCCGCGTTCGGCACCGTGCGGCTGAGCGCCGCCGAACTCGGCTCCAACCTGCTCATGATCGGCGCCGCGGAGCTGGCCTTCGAGGGCCTGCTCGACGACCCGGCCGGGCTGCCGGCCCTGTCGGAGGCGGCTCCCGCCGGGTCGGGAACAACTCAGCCCTGAGCGGAGCCCGGCACCGGCTCCGCCCCCGGGGTCAGGGTGGGCGTGAGTGAGCCCGGCACCCGCAGGAAGTTCGTGATGATCGCTCGGGCGTCGTTGGCGCGCTGCACGAGCTGCACCTCGCTCCGCGGATGCACTCCGGCCAGCGGCACCGTGCGCACCCCGGCCGGCAGGTTCAGGGCGGCGCTGGCCGGGGCGATGCTCACGCCGAGGCCCGCTCCCACCAGGTGCAGGATCGTCACCCAGGAGGAGGCCTCCTGCACCACCCGGGGCTCGTAGCCGGCCTGGCGGCACGGCTCGAGATTGCGCAGGTACGCCCGCTCGCCCGCGGCGCGGGGATAGAAGACGAAATCGTCGTCGCGCAGCATCCCGGCCTCGACGATCGTGAGTGCGGCCGCCGGGTGATCGTTCGGCACGACAGCGACGAAGGGCTCGGTGGCGAGTGAGGTCAGAGTGATCGCCGGGTGCGGCTCGGAGTCGCGCACCACCCCCATGTCGATCTCCCTGGCGAGCAGCCTGTCCAGGATCAGCGACGTGTAACCCTCGTGCAGCTGCACGTGCACCGCCGGGTACAGCGCCCGGAAGGCGCGGATGCGCTCCGTGATGCCCAGCGGAATCGCCGAGGTGATGAAGCCGATGTCGAACCGGCCCTGTTCTCCGCGCCCGATGCGGGCGGCCTCGTCGACGTCGGATGCGGCCTGGTCGAGCAGCCGGCGGCTGCGCTCGAGGAACGCCGTGCCGGCCTCGGTGAGCAGCACCCGGCGCGACGTGCGGTCGAACAGCGGCGTGCCGATGAGCTCCTCGAGCCGTCGGATCTGCTGCGAGAGCGGCGGCTGGGCCATGTGCAGGCGTTCGGCCGCCCGGCCGAAGTGCAGCTCCTCCGCCACGGCGACGAAGTAGCGTAGGTGCCTCAGTTCCAGGTGTGCGGCCATACCCCGAGGCTACCAAGACCTATCGGGTCTTGATCCAGTACCAACGGATATTGGACGTCTGAATCAGACGCTCGCAGAATGGGAGCACAGCACGAAGGAGCCCGCCATGTCCCACACCCCCGCCGCCCCGACGAACACCGCCCCGACGAACACCGCCCCGACCAACCCCGCCCTGGTCATCGAGGAGATGAGCTCCGCCGAGGACGCCCGGGCGTTCCGGGAGCTCAATGAGGAGTGGATCAGCCTGCTCTTCACGCTGGAGGACGCCGACCGGGCGTTGCTCAACGACCCCGCCGGCCGCATCCAGGGCCGCGGCGGCGTCGTGCTGATCGCCCGGCTGGGCGAGGAGCGGGTGGGCTGCGTCGCGGTGGTGCCGGCGGGCGACGGCGTCTTCGAGCTGTCCAAGATGGCGGTCAGTCCGGCCCTCCGCGGCCACGGGATGGGCCGGCGCATCATCGAGGCAGCCATCGACGCGGCCCGGCGGCTTGGCGCGGCCTCGCTGTTCCTGGGCAGCAGCACCAAACTGCCCGCTGCCGTGCACCTCTACGAATCGGTGGGCTTCACGCATGTGCCGGCCGAACGGATCGGCCCGATGCCCTACGAGCGGGCGGACGTCTTCATGGAGCTCGTGCTCTGACGCGGCCGACGGGTCGACCGGCCGGTCGGCTACCGGGGCGGAAAATGCAGAAATCCCCGGATCCGCGCAATCTTTGCCGCGATGCCACGGCGGGGGAATAGAACCGACCGTCGCACGCTTTTTGCAGATGGGTATTCACCCACACTCCACACCGCACGACCCCGACCGAGGACTCTTTCACGTGACTACTGCCGTCATCCCCGTCATAACCGAGGCGCAACTGCACTCGACCGCCCGGCACCCCGGTGACGCCCTGTCCCGCGGGCAGCGCGTGGTCTACATCATCATCCTCGGCGCGCTGACGGCCCTCGGACCGTTCACCATCGACCTGTACCTGCCGGCGTTCCCCACCCTCGAGAGTGAACTCGGAGTCTCGGCCGCCGCCATCCAGCTCACCCTCACCGGCACCATGATCGGCTTCGGCTTCGGCCAGCTGATCGTGGGTCCGTGGAGCGACAAGGTGGGCCGCCGGCTGCCGCTGCTGCTCGCCACCGGCTTCCACGTGCTGGCCTGTGTGGGCGCGGCACTGTCCAGTGACATCGTCACGCTCGGTATCTTCCGGGTGCTGCAGGGCTTCGGCGCCGCAGCCGGCGCCGTCGTGGCCATGGCCATGGTGCGCGACCTGTTCGGTGGCAAGCCGCTGGTGAAGATGCTCTCCCGCCTGGCCCTGGTCAGCGGCCTCGCGCCGGTGCTGGCGCCGGTCATCGGCTCGCAGCTGCTGCTCGTGATGCCGTGGCGCGGCATCTTCTGGGTGCTCGCCGGTTACGGCGTGGTCGTCACGGTGGCCGTCGCCATCTGGATCGTCGAGACCCTGCCCAAGGA
>Ga0247806_10001502_pt1 | contig 11337 bp, 7 predicted proteins | sample UWRJL059202B1_FD_179935 | JGI IMG/M metagenome (GOLD analysis project Ga0247806, IMG submission 179935) | Plant litter microbial communities from Arlington Agricultural Research Station in Wisconsin, United States - UWRJ-L059-202B-1 | ecosystem: Environmental > Terrestrial > Plant litter >... | reverse complement strand
CGCCGGGCTGGACGATCGGTGCCTGCGCCAGCGCCGGGGTGGCGGCAAGGGTGGCCGAACACAGCAGCGCGGCGATCAGTGCGGCACCGCGCCGGCGGGGAGAATTTTCGATCATGGGCGACCCTTGCTGATTATGGTTTCACGCGAGACGATGGCCCGATTCGCGTCCGCTTGGCAAGAGCAACGGTGGGGCGCATCATGCGCCCGGACGGGGGCGGTGAGATTGCAACCGGTCCGCCCGGGGTTATGCTGGCGAACATGATAACAACAGCGAGAGGACCGATCATGAGGCATTTGGCACTGGCATTGCTCGCGGCGACCATGATCGCCGGATGCAGCGAAACCCCGGACCCGGTCGAAGCCGAAGCGCCAGCCTACACCCCCCGCCAATATATGCAGGCAATCAACGACATCGCCCGGATGGACGATCGCGTGCGCGACGAAGCGCGAAAGCCGGGCGAACTGCTCGCCTTCGCGCAGATCGACAAGGGCGAGATGGTCGGCGACTACATCATGGGCGGCGGCTACCTCACCCGCCTGCTGGCGGTCGCGGTCGGGTCCGAGGGCAAGGTCTATGCCTTTCAGCCTGACGAATTCATCGCCTTTCGCCCCGAATATGCCACCGAGCAGGATGCCGCGGTCGCGCCCTTTGCCAATGACGACGGCTCACCGCGCCAGGTGCTGCCGCTGCGCGGCCCCGTCGCCGCGCCGCCGTTCCCGGTGCCGCTCGACACCATCATCACGGTGATGAACCTGCACGATCTCTACATTGCGCAGATGCCCGAAGGCACCGCTGCCACCGCGATCGCGTCGCTCTACGCCGCGCTCAAGCCCGGCGGCACGCTGGTGGTGGTCGATCATCTCGCGGCCGAAGGGGGCGGGGCCGAGGCGGCCGATTCGCTCCACCGGATGGACCGCGCGATGGCGCTCGACGCGCTGACCAGCGCCGGATTCGTGCTCGAGGAAGAGAGCGATCTCTACGCCCACACCGACGATCCGCGCACCGCCAATGTTTATGATCCGGCGATTCAGGGGCGGACCGACCAGTTTGCCTGGCGGCTGCGCAAACCTGCTTGAAAGCAACCTGTTGGCGGCTCCAAACATAAGTCATTGAATCAAATGGACGATTTTCGCAGTGACCGGAATGAATGAAGATCTTAACTAAGTATAATATCGTGCATTAAAGATAATGATCTGCTAAGCAAATGGCCGGGGAGCTGGGGTCGGCCAAGCTTAGGGATCGTGCATGAAAATTACCCAATTGTTTCGTTGCGCCATCGGGAGGCACCATCGGGATCGGAATCGCGTGAAGCAGGAGGGCGGCGGGCTGCAAAGCGTGTGCGTCGGCTGTGGCGCCGAAATGATCCGCAACTTGGGCGGTTGGAGCTTGAAATCCGATCACGCTCGCCTGCGGGACAATTCAGGCGAACCCGTTTAAACGGATCAGCTTGACCTTAAGCCCGCGCGCAATCACAATTCGTCGTGCAATTGGAGCATTTCGTCGCGCAAATATCGCGCAAAGCCAATGTGTTAATCCACACCCCACCTTAATCTGTCATTGGGGATCATATGAGACTGGCATCGATCGGGCGGATTTTCGCAGCAATGGCCCTGGCGTTCGCGCCGGTGGCAGGGGTCCATGGACCGGCACAGGCGCAGGATGTGCTGTTCGACCGGTTCGACCAGACCTTCGGCACCCAGCAGCGCGCGCCGCGCGATTATGCCCAGGAATACCAGGATCCGCTCGCGCTGCAGATCGCCCAGCTCGCCGAGGGCAGCAGGGGCCGAATCGGCGTTTCGGCCATCGACCTGTCGACCGGCCACGAGATTTCGGTGCTCGGCGACCAGCGCTTCCCGATGGCCAGCACCAGCAAGATCGCCATCGCCGCCACCTATCTCGAAGGTGTCGACCAGGGCCGCTACAGCCTGACCAGCGAATATCCGCTGCTGCTGGCCGAGCGCTCGACCCGCTTCTCCACCGCCGTCGCGCCGGTGCGGCGGGGCGAGTACATGACCGCGCTCCAGCTGATCGACCTGATGATCACGCGCAGTTCCAATCCCGCGACCGACGCGATGCTCGCCGCCGTGGGCGGGCCGGCTGCGGTCAACGACTGGGCGCGCCGCGCCGGGATTGCCGATTTCAACCTCACCCGCGACATCGCCACCCTGGTGCGCGACGATGGCGAGTTCGATCCCGCAGTGCATATCGACCTGCGCGACAGCGCAACCCCGCAGAGCATGGCCACCTTGCTCCGCGGGCTGTATCAGGGCGAGTGGCTCACGCCCGCGAGCCGCGCGGTGATCATGAGCGCGATGGAGCGTTGCCGCACCGGCGCGCGCCGCATCCCCGCGCTGCTGCCGGCGGGCGTGGTGGTGGCGCACAAGACCGGTTCGCTCAACAACACCTCGAGCGATGTCGGCATCATGACGCTGCCCGATGGCCGTTCGATCGTGCTGGCGATCTATGTCACCGGCCAGGGGACGCGGGCCAATCGCGAGGCGCGCATCGCCAGCATCGCCCGCGGGATTCACGACGGCTACCTCACCAGCGGGCGCAACTTCGCCAGCGCCACCTATCCGGCCCGAGCCACCGCCAACTGATTGCACGCGCGCAATAGGCAAAAAGAAAGGGCGCGGCCATTACGGCCGCGCCCTTCTTTTTTCGCTTGTCGCGTAAGATTACTCGACAGGAGCTTCGACAGGAGCGGTCGCGGTAGCGGCCGGATCCATCGGAGCGGTCTCTTCGGTCATCGGAACGGCGGTTTCGTCAACCATCGCGCCATCGACAGGAACGGCGGTGGTGTCGACCATCGCGTCGGCGTTGGTTTCGGCATCAGCCATCGCGGCGTCTTCGACAGGAGCTTCTTCGGCGGCTTCCGAGCAAGCGGTGAGGGTCAGGGCGGAGCCGGCGATGACGGCGGCGAGAATGATCTTGCGCATGGTGCAATCCTTAAAACTGAGTGTTGAGCCGGGCGTGAGCTTCGGTCTCAGGACCAGTTCCCCGGTCCAGATGCCCTAATAATGCCACATTTGGGCAAGAACAAGCGGAATGTGGCGCAAATGCGGCGAACCGATTGCCAAGAGGTTAACGCACTTCGCGGCTGACCTGTGCTGCGCAAACTGCTAGCAGCCGGGCATGGCCGAAAAGCAGCATCTCTATCTGGTCGACGGGTCGGCCTATATCTTCCGCGCCTACCACCGCCTCCCGCCGCTGACCAACCCGCAGGGCACCCCGGTGGGCGCGGTCTACGGCTACACCACCATGCTGTGGAAGCTGGCCGAGGACCTCAACAAGGCCGACGGGCCGACGCATCTGGCGGTGATCCTCGACAAGTCGAGCATCACCTTCCGCAACGACCTGTACGAACACTACAAGGCCAACCGCCCCGAGCCGCCCGAGGACCTCAAGCCGCAATTCCCGCTGATCCGGGACGCCACCCGTGCCTTCAGCCTGCCGTGCATTGAGGAACAGGGGTTCGAGGCCGACGATCTCATCGCCAGCTACGCCAAGGCCGCCACCCGCAAGGGCTGGGACGTGACCATCGTCTCGTCCGACAAGGACCTGATGCAGCTGATCGGCCAGTGCGCGCAGGACCATCTCGAACCCGGCGTGACCGAGGGCGGCTGCATCGACATGCTCGACACGATGAAGGACGCGCGCATCGGCCGCGCCGAGGTGATCGAGAAATTCGGCGTGCCCCCCGAACAGGTCGGCGACGTGCTCGCGCTGATGGGCGACAGCGTCGACAACGTCCCCGGCATCTACGGGATCGGCCCCAAGACCGCGAGCAAGCTGATCGCCGACAACGGCTCGCTCGCCGCCGCGCTCGATTCGGCCGAAGCGATGAAGCCGTCCAAGTTGCGCGAGCGGCTGATCGAGGGGCGCGAGATGGCCATGCTCAGCCGCGTGCTGGTCGAGCTGAAGAGCGATTGCGACATGCCCTTCGCGCTCGAGGACATGCGCATCACCGCGATCCCGCCCGAACCGCTGGCTGCGTTCCTCACCACCCACGGCTTCACCTCGCTGCTCAAGCGGCTCGATGCCGGGTCGGGCAGCCCGGGGCGGCGGACGAATCTCAACCCGGTCAAGCCGGGCACCGCCGGTGCCACCCCCGGTGCCACTGGCGCAGCGCCGCCGCCGGGCATCCGCCAGCCGCCGCTCGAAATGCCCGCGATCGACCGCTCGGCCTATGAATGCGTGCAGACGATGGAACGGCTCGAACACTGGATCGCGCGCGCGCTCGCCGCGCGGGTGGTGGCGGTCGATACCGAGACCAGCGCGCTCGACGCGATGCGCGCCGATCTCGCCGGGCTCAGCCTCGCGCTCGGCCCCAACGACGCCTGCTACATCCCGTTCCACCACGGCAGCAGCGACATGTTCGCCGAGAAGCCCGAGCAGATCCCGCTGGCGCAGGCGATCGCCGCGCTCAAGCCGCTGCTCGAAAGCGATGCGGTGCTCAAGGTCGGGCAGAACATCAAATACGATATCAACGTGCTCGCCCGCCACGGCATCGCGCTCGGCCCGATCGACGACACGATGGTGATGAGCTTCGATCTCGACGCCGGCCGCTCGATGGATGGCATCGGCGGCGGGCACGGGATGGACGAACTGGCGCAGCGCCACCTTGGCCACACCACGCTCACCTTCAAGGACATCTGCGGCAGCGGCAAGAAGCTGATCCCGTTCGGCGAGGTCCCTCTGGCGCGCGCCACCGAATACGCCGCCGAGGATGCCGACGTCACCTGGCGGCTGTGGAAGCACCTCAAGCCGCGCCTTGCGCTCGAAGGCGGCACGCGCATCTACGAGCGCGTCGATCGCCCGCTGGTGGCGGTGGTCGCGGGGATGGAGCGCGCCGGGATCAAGGTCGACCGCGAGCAGCTGGCGCGCCTGTCGGAGGAATTCGCGGTCGAAATCGCGCGCATCGAAGGCGAGATCTACACCGCCTGCGGGCAGGAATTCACCATCGGCAGCCCCAAGCAACTGGGCGACATCCTGTTCGACAAGCTCGGCTACAAGGGCGGGCGCAAGGGCAAGAGCGGGCAATATTCGACCGACCAGGCGATCCTCGAAGGGCTCGCCGCGCAGGGTGCCGAGGTCGCCACCAAGGTGCTCGAATGGCGCCAGCTGTCGAAGCTCAAGTCGACTTATACCGACGCGCTGCAACAGGCGATCAACCCCGCCACCGGGCGCGTGCACACGTCCTACAGCCTCGTCGGCGCGCAGACCGGGCGGCTGTCCTCGACCGACCCCAACCTCCAGAACATCCCCATCCGCACCGCCATCGGCCGCCAGATCCGCAAGGCCTTCGTCGCCGAGCCGGGCAATGTCCTGCTCGCCGCCGACTATTCGCAGATCGAGCTGCGGCTGGCGGCGCACATGGCCGATGTCGACACACTGAAACAGGCGTTCGCGGCGGGCGAGGATATCCACTCGCGCACCGCGATGGAGATGTACGGCGAAGTCACCCGCGACACCCGCGCGCGCGCCAAGACGATCAATTTCGCGATCCTCTACGGCATCAGCCGCTGGGGCCTCGGCGGGCGGCTCGGGGTGACCGCGGAAGAAGCGCAGGCAATGATCGACCGCTATTTCGAACGCTTCCCCGGCATCCAGCGCTACATCGTCGGCACCTTGGAACAGGTGCGCGAGCGCGGCTATTCGGAGACGCTGTTCGGCCGCAAGACGTGGTTCCCGCGCATCGAGTCCAAGAACCAGGCCGAGCGCCAGGGGAGCGAGCGCGCCGCGATCAACGCCCCGATCCAGGGCACCAGCGCCGACATCATCAAGCGCGCGATGGTCCGCATGCTCCCGGCGCTGCGCGATGCCGGGCTGCCGCAGGTGCGGATGCTGTTGCAGGTGCACGACGAACTGGTGTTCGAACTGCCCGAAGCCGATGCCGAAGCCGCTGCCCCGGTGATCCGCCGGGTGATGGCCGAGGCGGCGCTGCCCGCGGTCACGCTCGACGTGCCGCTGGGGATCGATATCGGCACCGGAATCAGCTGGGATGCCGCCCATTGATCGGCTCTATGCGGATGGTACGGTTCACCGATGACTGATTATATCGCCTCGCTGCGCGACCGGTTCCAGGCGGACATCCCGGCATGGAGCTGGGACCTGATGGTCGCGCTGATCGCGGCGACGATCGGCATCCTGCTCGCGCTGCTCGTCCACCGCATCGCCTTCGGCGTGCTGCGCCGCGTGTCGCACGCCAGCGAGGGCATGACCGACAATATCGTGGTCGAGCATCTCTACCGCCCGACGCGCTGGGCGCTGATTGCGCTCGGCATCGTGCTGGCCGCACGCGAGACCCCGGCGCTGTCCGAAATCTGGCAGCGCTTCGCCGGCTTCGTCATGCCCGCGCTGATCGGCTGGATCGCGCTGGCGATCCTCAAGGCGTTCGTCGAGGCCGCGGTGCTCAAGGCCGATATCTCCGTCGCCGACAACCTCCAGGCGCGGCGCAAGCGCACGCGGCTGGCGATCTTCAGCCGCATCGCCACCTTCCTGATCATCTTCCTGACGATCGGGCTGATGCTGCTGTCGATCCCCGGGGTGCGCGATATCGGGGTGACGCTGATGGCTTCCGCCGGTCTCGCTGGCCTCGCGGTCGGCGCTGCCGCGCAGCCCGCGCTCAAATCGCTGATCTCGGGCCTGCAAATGGCGTTGACCGAGCCGATCCGGATCGACGACGTGGTGATCGTCGACGGCGAGTGGGGCCGGATCGAGGATATCCGCACCACCTATGTCGTGGTCAAGATTTGGGACGAGCGGCGGCTGATCGTGCCCTCGACCTTCTTCCTCGAGGAAACCTTCCAGAACTGGACCCGCCACGGCTCCGAAATCCTCGGCACGGTGTTCCTGCATCTCGACCCGCTGGCCGAAATCGCCCCGATCCGCGCCGCATTCGAAACAATGGTCGAGGCGCATCCGCTGTGGGACGGGCGCGCGCGCGGGCTTCAGCTGACCGAGACCTCGACCAATTCGATCGAGGTGCGGCTGCTGATGAGCGCCGCCAACGCCGGCAACGCGTTCGACCTGCGCTGCGCCATCCGCGAGGGCATGCTCGACTGGATTCGCCTCAACCAGCCGACCGCGATCGCCCGCCAGCGGGTCGATTCGCCCGATGCCGCAGGGATCGAGATCGACGGCGGGGCCGCGATCGACCCCCCCGCCTGACTTCCCTCAGCTATTTGGGCCTTAGCCGTCCGGCCCGTGCTTGTTCTCGCGGGTCGATGCCACCATGCCTTCGGTCAGGAAGCCGATCGGGCGCACTTCCATCGCGCGCCGCTTCAACTCGCCCTTCATCTTGGCGTATTCGCTTTCCATCTGCTCGGTCACCGTCGGGCGGCTGTCCTTGAGCGCTTCGGCGAAATCCTCCCCGGTCACGCTCTCGGGCGCGCCCTTGGTGCGGCGGATGGCGTTGAGGCCCGCGCGGCGAACCACGTCCTCCAGATCGGCGCCGGTGTAGCGATCGGTCTTGCCCGCCAGCGCGGCAAGGTCGACATCGGCGGTCAGCGGCATCGCGGCGGTGTGGATCTTGAGGATATGCTCGCGCCCGCCCTGGTCGGGCGGCCCGACATAGACCAGCTCGTCGAACCGGCCCGGCCGCAACAGCGCCGGGTCGACCAGCGTCGGCCGATTGGTCGCGCCGATCACCACGATCGAGGTGAGCTCCTCAAGCCCGTCCATTTCGGCCAGGATGGTGTTGACCACCCGCGCGGTCACCTGCGGCTCACCCGCCCCGCTGCCGCGTGCGGGGACGAGGCTGTCGATTTCGTCGATGAAGATCACGCACGGCGCCACCGCGCGTGCCCGGGCGAACATCTTGGCGATCTGCTGCTCGCTCTCGCCGTACCACTTGCTCAGCAGGTCGGAGCTTTTCATCGAGATGAAATTGGCTTCCGATTCCTTGGCCACCGCCTTCGCCAGCAGCGTCTTGCCGGTGCCCGGCGGGCCATACAGCAGGAAGCCCTTGGCCGGACGAATGCCGAGCCGCGCGAACGCCTCGGGGTTCTTGAGCGGCAGTTCGACGCCTTCGCGCAGCAGTTCCTCGGCTTCGCCCAATCCGCCAATATCGTCCCAGCCGACGGTCGGCGCCTGCACCATCACCTCGCGCATCGCGCTCGGCTGCACGCGCTTGAGCGCGGCGCGGAAGTCTTCCTTCTCCACCTGCAATTCGGCCAGCACCTCGGGCGGCACGGTGCGCGCGTCGAGATCGATCTTGGGCATGATCCGCCTTACCGCCTCGATCGCCGCCTCGCGCGTCAGCGCAGCCAGATCGGCACCGACGAAGCCGTGGGTCGAGCGCGCCAGCTCGCGCAGGTCGACGCCTTCGCCCAACGGCATCCCGCGCGTGTGGATCGCCAGCACCTCGCGCCGCCCGCTCTCGTCGGGCACGCCGATCACGATCTCGCGGTCGAACCGGCCGGGACGGCGCAGCGCCTCGTCGATCGCGTCGGGACGGTTGGTCGCCGCGATCACCACCAGATTGGCGCGCGCCTGCAACCCGTCCATCAGCGTCAGCAGCTGCGCCACCAGCCGCTTTTCGGCCTCGCCGTGGACGTTCTGCCGCTTGGGTGCGATCGAATCGATCTCGTCGATGAAGATGATAGCGGGCTGCGCGCGCTCGGCCTCCTCGAACACCTCGCGCAGCCGCTTCTCGCTCTCGCCATAGGCGCTGCCCATGATCTCGGGGCCGTTGATGGTGAAGAACTCGGCGTCGCTCTCGTTCGCCACCGCCTGCGCCAGCCGGGTCTTGCCGGTGCCGGGCGGGCCGTGCAGCAACACGCCCTTGGGCGGATCGACGCCGAGCCGGGTGAACAATTCGGGATAGCGCAGTGGCAATTCGACCATCTCGCGCAGCGCCTTGATGGTCTCCTCCATCCCGCCGACATCGTCGTAGTTGACCGTGCCGCGTCCGTCGCGCGGCGCCTCGAATTCGGCGCGCAGCTCGATCTCGGTGTTGGCGTCGATATGCACCAGCCCCTTGGGGCTCGCCGAGACCACGCGCAGGCGGATTTCAGTCAATGCGTAAGCCGGCGCGTTGAACATCCGCTTCACTTCGGGCGGCACGTTCTGCACCGGCTGCTGGCCATGCGTGGCGACGAGATCGCCGGCCGACAGCGGACGGCCGAAGAAAATCCGCTTCAGCGCCTCGGTCGGCCCCTGCAGGCGCATTTCGGGGCGCGCCGGGGCGAACACCACGCGCGTGGCGGGCTTGGTCTGCGCGCGGCGGATGGTGACATGCTCGCCCGAGGAGGTCTCGGCATTGGCGCGCTGGAGCCCGTCGAGCCGGATCACCTCGAGCGCCTGGTCCTCGTCATAGGCGGGCACCGCAATCGCGGCCGTCAGGCGCTTGCCCTCGATCTCGACCGCATCGCCCTCGGTGATGCCAAGCGCCTGGAACGCGCTGCGCGGAATCCGCGCGACGCCGCGGCCCGATTCCTCCTGGCGGGCGGCTGCCACCTGGAGCCGGACCGTGCCCGCCCCGACCGTCGCCGCATCTGCCTCAGCCATGTACTCGCCTCTCAAAACCCGAACTGCTGGCACAGAGCTAGGGACGGGCAGGCGCTATTGCAAACCCACCGGGCCAACGGCGCGGGCGCGGCTTGGCCACTCGGGCGCGGAGCCGGAAAGAAAAGAGGCCCGATCGTTGCCGACCGGGCCCTTGTAAGTTTGGGAGAGGATGCCTGAAAGGCAGGGAGAGATATGCTGGCAGCGCGGTTATTCCGCAAGTGCGAAAAACTCAACACAGGTTGCATGGGCTGCAACATTCGCCAATCGCGCTGTTTTCGTGCGATATTTGTGCCGCGAGGGCAAGCTTTTTCCGGTCTCATTTCGCTATCGATTACTGTGAGTAACGGCTTTGTGCTGCACTGCACACAAACCGCAGTGATCTGCGGCGGTGCAAAAGGGCGGTGGTGACAAGCACCGCCCGCCTGCCCTATGCCGTGCAGCTGGAGGTGTTCATGGACAAGCTTTACCCCGATGCCGCGACCGCGCTCGACGGCGTACTGCGCGACGGCATGCTGATCGCCAGCGGCGGTTTCGGCCTGTGCGGCCTGCCCGAACGGCTGCTCGGCGCGATCCAGGCGAGCGGGGTCAAGAACCTCACCTTCGCCAGCAACAATGCCGGGATCGACAACGAAGGCATCGGCAAGCTGCTGCGCACGCGCCAGGTGCGCAAGATGATCGCCAGCTATGTCGGCGAGAACAAGGAATTCGAACGGCAATATCTGGCGGGCGAGCTCGAGGTCGAATTCAGCCCGCAAGGCACGCTGGCCGAGCGGATGCGCGCGGGCGGGGCGGGCATTCCCGGCTTCTACACCAAGACCGGCGTCGGCACCGCGGTGGCCGAGGGCAAGGAGGTCAAGAGCTTCGACGGCCCCAACGGCCCCGAGGACTACATCCTCGAACGCGGTATCTTCGCCGACCTGGCGATCGTCAAGGCGTGGAAGGCCGACACCACCGGCAACCTGGTGTTCCGCAAGACCGCCCGCAACTTCAACCTCCCCGCCGCCACCTGCGGACGGATCTGCGTGGTCGAGGTCGAGGAAGTGGTCCCCGCCGGATCGCTCGACCCCGATGGCATCCACCTCCCCGGCGTCTACGTCCAACGCATGGTGATCGGCGCGCCGTACGACAAGAAGATCGAGTTCACGACCACGCGCGAGCGGGCGGCGGCTTGACCAACAACCAGCCAACCGTTCGTGTCGAGCGAAGTCGAGACACCAGCGCGCGGCCTCTCGACTGACGGCCTAAGGTCGGCAGTTCATCCTGAGCCTGCCGAAGGGCTCGAGGCGAACGGAAACGAGGTATGACACAATGACCACCCATGATGGCCTGATCAAAGGCTGGACCCGCGACCAGATGGCCGCCCGCGCCGCGCGCGAATTGCAGGACGGGTTCTACGTCAATCTCGGTATCGGCATCCCCACGCTTGTCGCCAACCACATCCCTGCCGGGGTCGAGGTCACGCTGCAATCCGAAAACGGCATGCTCGGGATCGGCCCGTTCCCCTACCCGGAGGATGTCGACGCCGACCTGATCAACGCCGGCAAGCAGACCATCAGCGAGCTCGCCCACACCGCCTATTTCGACAGCGCCGCCAGCTTCGCGATGATCCGCGGCGGGCATATCGACTTGACCGTGCTCGGCGCGATGGAGGTCAGCGAAGGCGGCGACATCGCCAACTGGATGATCCCGGGCAAGATGGTCAAGGGCATGGGCGGGGCGATGGACCTGGTCGCGGGGGTCAAGAAGATCATCGTGGTGATGGAGCACGTCGCCAAGGACGGCAGCCCCAAATTCATCCCCGCCTGCACCCTGCCGCTGACGGG
>Ga0247806_10001501_pt1 | contig 11339 bp, 9 predicted proteins | sample UWRJL059202B1_FD_179935 | JGI IMG/M metagenome (GOLD analysis project Ga0247806, IMG submission 179935) | Plant litter microbial communities from Arlington Agricultural Research Station in Wisconsin, United States - UWRJ-L059-202B-1 | ecosystem: Environmental > Terrestrial > Plant litter >... | reverse complement strand
GCCAGGTGCTCGAGGACGAAGTCGCGCAGGTCGGAGGCATCCGCCGCCGCCACGTGCAGCAGGTAGTCGTCGGCGCCGGCGGTGTGGAACAGGCCGATCACCCCGGGCCAGTGCGGTGCGGCACTGCGGAAGTCATCGATCTGCTCCCTGGCGTGCTTGGCCAGGCGCACCGAGATCAGTGCCTGCAGTGAAGCACCGAGAGCGGCCAGGTCGATATTGGCCCGGTAGCCGCGGATGTGGCCCAGCTGCTGGAGCCGGCGCAACCGCAGGGACACCGTGGACTCGGCGACGCCGATCTCGGCCGCCAGAGCGGCGCCCGACGCGCGCGCATTGACCGAGAGTGCCCGCAGCAGGGCCCGGTCAACGCGGTCCAGGTCGGCTTTCTTGGAATCCATACACGCTCTCTTTCGTTGAGCGCCAGTTTATCGACCGTTCTTCGACAGCGACAGCCGCCTCTGCACCAACTGCATCACGGGTGGGTTTCGGGCGGATTACGCCGCCGAAGCTGCGACTGTGCTGCGAGAGCGCTGCGACTGTGCTGCGACGGCGCCGCGGCTCAGCTGCGGCCGAGGCGTTGGCGGAGCAGATCGATGCGCTTCTGAATCTGGGTGACGCTGGCCTGGGCCACCGCCGGCCCGCCGCAGAGGCGACGCAATTCGGCGTGCACCATGGCGTGTGGCTCCCCCGACAGCTTGGACCACATGCCCACGAGGCTGCCCAGCAAGGTGCGTTGCTCCTTGAGCGTGCGGTAGAGCGGGATCGGCTCCGGTGGTGCACCCTCGACAGCGGCCGCCGCTGTGCGCCGCTCAGAGCCGCGCTTGGACTGCCGCTGTTGGCGCTGGCGCAGCAGCTCGGAGACCTGCTCCGGTTCGAGCAGGCCGGGGATGCCGATGAAGTCGAACTCCTCGTCGGTGCCGGGCTCCGCGAGTTCGCCGTACTCGTCGCCGTTGAACATCACCATGTCGAAGGTGGCCTGGGAGTCCAGCGCCTGCCAGGTGAATTCCTCACCGAGCTCGTCCGAAGCCTTCTCGGTCTTGTTCGCGGCCGCCACCATGGCGTCCTCGGGGTTGTACATGCCGTCGTCGCCGTCGTCGCGGTTGCTGCGATCCAGGGCGTGATCGCGTTCCAGCTCCATGGCGTTGGCCAGGCTCAGCAGTCCGGGAACGTTGGGCAGGAAGATCGATGCCGTCTCACCGCGGCGGCGGGCGCGCACGAAGCGGCCGATGGCCTGGGCGAAGAACAGCGGCGTCGACGCGCTGGTGGCGTAGACCCCGACCGCCAGGCGCGGCACGTCGACACCTTCGGACACCATCCGCACCGCGACCATCCACCGTTTGGTGTTGTGCGAGAACTCGTCGATCCGGTCGCTGGACTCCTTCTCGTCGGAGAGCACCACCGTGGCCGGCTCGCCGGAGATCTCCTCGAGGATCGCCGCATACGCGCGCGCCGTGGTCTGGTCCGTCGCGATGACCAGACCGCCGGCATCAGGGATGCCGTGCCGCACCTCGGTGAGGCGGGCGTCCGCTGCTCGCAGGACCGCGGGAATCCACTGACCGCTGGGCTCGAGCGCGGTCCTCCAGGCCTGCGAGGTGATGTCTTTGGTGTTGCCCTCGCCGAGTTTGGCTTCCATTTCGTCGCCGGCCTTGGTGCGCCATTTCATGTGCCCGGCGTAGACCATGAACATGACCGGGCGCACGACGCCGTCCTCGAGGGCGCGACCGTAGCCGTAGTTGTAGTCGCTCTGCGACAGCCGGATGCCGTGCTTGTCGGGCAGGTAGGTCACGAACGGGATCGGCGAGGTGTCGGAGCGGAACGGGGTCCCGGTCAGGGACAGGCGGCGGGTCGCGGGGTCGAAGGCCTCGCGGATGGCGTCGCCCCAGCTGAGGGCGTCGCCGCCGTGGTGCACCTCGTCCAGGATCACCAGGGTGCGGCTGGCCTGGGTGAGCTCGCGGTGCAGCGCGGCGCGGGTGGCCACCTGGGCGTAGGTGACGGCGATGCCGTGGAAGTGGCTGCCGTAGCGGCCGTGCGCGTTCTTGAAGCCGGGGTCGAGCCGGATTCCGGCTCGTGCGGCCGCGTCGGCCCACTGCCGCTTGAGGTGCTCGGTCGGGGCGACGACGGTGATCCGGTCGATCACCCGGCGCGCGCGGAGCTCCGCGGCCAGGCGCAATGCGAAGGTGGTTTTACCGGCGCCCGGCGTGGCGGCGGCGAGGAAGTCGCGGGGCTGGTGCTGGAAGTAGGCCTCGAGGGCCTCCGCCTGCCAGGCCCGCAGCTTGCTGGCCGTTCCCCAGGCGGCGCGCTCGGGGAATGACGGCGAGAGGTGCTCGGCCGCGCTGGTGCCGGCGGGCCCGCGGTCGGGCCCGAACACCGGCGGGGTGTCGACGGTCTCGGCCAGGAATGATCCGGCGGGATGCGATGCGGGTGCAGCGACATCGGGTGCAGCGAAATCGGGTTCAGTGGTCTCCCGGTGCGAGGGTTCCCGGAAAGCGGATCCGAAGTCAGGTGGAGTAGTCACTTCATAAGAACTTACCAACACCTGCCGACATCTGCCCGACGGGGCAGAATGAAATCATGACGAAGCAGCAACATCCGTGGTCCCGCTACGTCGCCATCGGCGACTCCTTCACGGAGGGTGTCGGGGACCCGGAACCGGCCAGCCCCGGCGGGAACCGCGGGTGGGCGGACCGTGTGGCCGAGATGCTCAGCCTGGGCTCAGACGACTTCGCCTACGGCAATCTCGCGGTTCGCGGCAAACTGATGAATCAGATCCTCGCCGAGCAGGTGGGTCCGGCGTTGGCGTTGCATCCCGACCTGATCACGATTTCGGCCGGCGGTAACGATGTGCTGCGGCCGGGCAGCGATCCGGATGCCATTGCCGCGCGGCTGGACGAAGCGGTCACCCTGCTGGGCTCTGAAGGCGCCACCGTGGTGGTGTTCACCGGCACCGATGTGCGTTTCTCCCCCGTGCTGCGGGGGCTGCGGGGCAAGGTGGCCATCTACAACGAGAACATCCGCGCCATCGCCGCCGCCCACGACGCGATCGTGGCGGACATGTGGTCGTTGACCGAGGCTCAGGACTCCCGGATGTGGGCGCCCGACCGCCTGCACCTGAACCCGTGGGGCCACCACACCGTCGCCCGGATGGTGCTCGAGGTGCTCAACGTGCCCAACCCACTCGAACCGCAGCTGCCGGAGCCGATGCCGGGCGTCACCTGGCGTCAGGCTCGCACCGAGGACCTCGCCTGGGCCCGGGAGTACCTGGTGCCCTGGGTGCTGCGCCGGGTGCGGCACCAGTCCTCAGGGGACCACATCCTGCCCAAGCGTCCCGCCGCTGACCCGGTGACCAGGCTCGACGATCCGGCCTGAGCCGGTGTCCGGCGGTTAGACCTCGCCCGGGTGCGTCCAACGCCAGAACGGCCCCGGATCGGTGATGGTCTGATCGAGCACCAGGGGCACCGTGATGGTCTGGGTTCCGACGCTGATGTCGAGGCTGCCCACGGAGTCGCCCTTCTCGCCCAGGGTCACCGCCGCGATGTCGACGGTGCTGGTGATCGGGGTGTCCGACCAGACCACGGCGGACTCCGACGTCTCGGCGACAGCCTGCCCTGACTGCCCCCAGGGCGTCGTGTAGGTGCCGAACGGCGTCCCGGCCTCCACCAGGGTCACCGTGCGGAATCCGGGCTGCACACTCTCGATCAGGCCGAGGATGCTCTCGTTGAGCTCGCTGTGGGTGTCCCCGCCGAGCACAACACCCACGAGGGTGACCGAGGAGTCGCCGACGGGAACGTCGACCGCGAAGAGCAGGCAGGCGCCGGCCTCATCCGTGGTGCCGGTCTTGATGCCCTCGACACCGTCGACGCCGAGCAGCTTGTTCGTGTTGGTGACGGTGCCGACCGTCGGGATGTCCGCGGTGGGCATGGCCACGATGGACGCCAGGGCCGGGTTGGCCATGACCAGTTTGCCGATGGCCACCAGGTCGGCGGGGCTGCTCATGCTCTGGGCGGAGATTCCGCTGGTGTCGGCGACGGTGGTGCCGGTCAGGCCGTTCGCGGCGAGGAAGTCCTTGGCCGCGGCGAGATAGGCGTCCACCGATCCGAACGCCCACACGGCCAGCGACACGCTGTAGTTGTTCGCGGACGGAATCAGCATCGTCTCGAACGCCTCACGCTGGCTGAGCACCATGCCGGACACGACGGGCGCCACCGAACCGTTCTCCGCGATCGCGTCGTAGTAGATGTCGACGTCGGCGTCGGTGAACTCGATGTCCGGCCCGGGCTCGTCGCCGGTCAACGGCTTGCTCTGGAGGATCACCAGGGCGGTGACCATCTTGGTGATGCTGGCGATGGGCACGGTGGCCTGGTCGCCGTTGGAGGCCAGGACGCCGTCGAAGCCGACAGCGCCGATGGCGCCGGCGCCCTGGTCCGGCCAGGCGGGCTGCGCGGCAGCCTGGGTGAGGGCAGGCGGTTCGGTCAGGGCCGCGGCCGTGCTGGAGACCGGCGCGAGGCCCGTGCTGGTGAGGTAGGCGACGAACGCGAGCACCACGGCGAGCACGCCGAAGAAAGCGATGCGCCGACGGCGGTAGACCTGGCGTCGGGAGAGAGACATTCGATGATTCTAACCACGGCCGCCGTGACCGGCTCGCAGGGCCGCCGCGCGCCCCACGAATCGCACTAGGCGCGGAGCGCGTACAGGGCGACGGCGCTGGCCGAGGCCACGTTCAGCGAGTCGACGCCGTGCAGCATCGGGATGGTGACGACGCTGTCAGCCACGGCCAGGGCGTTGCGGCTCAGACCGTCGCCCTCGGTGCCGAGGATGAGGGCCACCCGCTCGGGCGGGTCGATGGCGAACTCATCCAGGGAGACGGCGTTCTCGGACAGGGCAAGGGCCGCGAGGTGGAAGCCGTTCTCCTTGAGCACAGGTGCGGCCTCGCTCCATTCCGGCAGGCGGGTCCACGGCACCTGCAGCACCGTTCCCATGCTCACCCTGACGCTGCGGCGGTACAACGGGTCGGCGCAGCGTGGCGTGATCAGCACGGCGTCCGCGCCGAGCCCGGCCACCGATCTGAAGATCGCTCCGACGTTGGTGTGGTCGACGATGTCTTCCAAGATCACGATGCGCCGGGCGCCGCGAATGATGTCGACCACCGATGCCAGGTCAGGCCGGTGCATGGCAGCCATCGCGCCGCGGTGCAGGTTGTACCCGGTGAGCTGCTCGAGGAGCGCCGCCGACCCCACGTAGATCGGAACCTCCGGCCAGTCGGCCAGCAGGCGTTGGGCGTCCGGCAGCCACTGTTCCTGCACCAGAACCGACCGCGGCCGGTGCCCGGCGGCCAGGGCCCGGCCGATCACCTTGGCCGACTCGGCGATGTAGAGGCCGTTGGCCGGCTCGGAGACCCGGCGCAGTGCCACATCGGTCAGACGCGAGTAGTCGGCGAGGCCGGGGGCGTCGAGGTCGGTAATCGGAACGATCTGCACGGAGGTCGCCGCCTTTCTGGGAGCTGTCTGTTCCGCAGCTGCGGGAGCGGGAGGGCAGAACCGTAACACAGCCGAAAACTGACCAGTTTAGACTCAGAGGACGTCATCGCCGCGCCGACTCCCCCGGGGCCGGGCCGGCGGCGACGGGACGAGGATGGAGCACCATGACGGCCGAGACTGTCCTGACGACATCGGCGGCTGCCGAAGAGGCCCTCGACGGTGTGGCCGCGATCCTGCGCGGCCGGCGCACGGCGGTCCTCACCGGCGCCGGGGTGAGCACCGACTCCGGGATCCCCGACTACCGCGGCGCAGGCGCCCCGGTGCGGGTGCCGATGACGTTCCAGACCTTCATCGCCGACGAACGGGCCCGCAAACGGTACTGGGCCGGGAGTCACCTCGGCTGGCACCGATTCAGGGCGGCCGAACCCAACCTTGGCCACCGTTCGCTGGTGTCCCTCGAAGCGGCGGGGCTGGTCAGCGGCATCATCACCCAGAACGTCGACGGTCTGCACACCCGCGCCGGGTCCCGCCATGTCGTCGACCTGCACGGGTCGATGGACCTCGTGGTCTGCCTCTCCTGCGGGCAGGCATTCGGCCGGGACAGCATCGCAGCGCGCCTGGAGGCGCACAATCCGGTGCTGGCGAACCCCGACCAGGTTCAGATCGCCCCGGACGGTGATGCCATCGTGGTCGACATCGATGATTTCGTCGTTCCGGACTGTTCGGTGTGCGGCGGCCTGCTCAAGCCCAATGTGGTGTTCTTCGGCGAGTTGGTGCCGACCGGCAAATTCACCGCGGCGGCCGCGCTCGTGCGGTCAGCGGATGCTTTGATCGTGGCGGGCTCATCCCTTGCGGTCAATTCCGGGATCCGGTTGCTCGAGCTGGCCCGGCGCCGGAAGCTCCCCATCGTGGTGATCAACCGCGGAATGACCAAGGGAGACGGGCGGGCCCTGGTTAAACTGGAGGCAGGCACGTCGGAGACGTTTGCCGGGTTGGTGACCAGACTCACCGGCCGGTAATCTGCCGGCGGGGACTGTGCCCACCGGAGAACGCCACGGTACCGAGTGCCGTTCCCGACCGACAGACAGCACCCGTCCAGCAGAAGGCAGCGTTGTGATCACCAAGCTCGCGATCGTCCGGCACGGCCAGACGGACTGGAACCTGGAAAAACGCATCCAGGGCAGCACCGACATCCCGCTGAACTCCACCGGCCGCGCCCAGGCCGCCGAGACCGGGCTGCGGCTGAGCCGCTCGCGCTGGGACGCCATCGTGACCAGCCCGCTGCTCCGCGCGCACGAGAGCGCGAGGATCATCGCGGGGGAACTGGACCACCCGGCACCCCTGGTCGTTCCGGAGCTGACAGAGCGTCACCACGGCCAGATCGAGGGGCTGACCTTCACCGAACGCCAGGCCCGATTCCCGGACGGTTCGTCGGTGCCGGGCCTGGAGAGCCGGCAGGCCGTGCTGGACAGGGTGCTGCCGGCCCTTGAACGCATCGCCCTGGACTTCCCTGGCCGGGAGGTCGTCGTGGTCTGCCACGGCGGGGTGATCGGCACCCTCCTGCGCTACACCACAGCCGGCGAACGGCCGGCCGCGGGTGAACTCATCCCGAACGGCTCGATCCACGAGTTCCTCTGGCAGGGCGGCCGTCTCCACCTTCAGAGCGTCGTGTCTGCGCGCTGACTTCGCTCGGACCCTCAATCGGCACCGTGATCGGCGCCGCGACCAGTTCCGTGATCGGTGCCGTGATCAGTCCCGGCGGGCTGCCGCCGCTGTGCCCTGCAACACCCGGAGGAGCCGGGCGGCCGACTCGGCCCAGGTGAAGCGTGCGGCCTGGCTGACCGAGAGCCGGGAGCGGCGCGTCCACTCCCCCGGTGCCTCCAGGCCGCGCACCGCGGCCGCGAGGGCATCCGGGTCGCGCGGCGCGACGTAGCTCGCCGCGTCGCCGCCGATCTCCCGGAAGATGGGGATATCGCTCACGACCACCGGAATGCCCAGGCTCATCGCCTCGACCAGGGGAATGCCGAAGCCCTCGTCGAGGGAGGTGGTGACCAGCGCCGTGGCGTTGGTCAGCAGCGAGACGTATTCCTCGTCGCTGACGCCGTTGTGGAAGACCAGGCTCGCCTGCGGGGCCAGGGCGGCCAAGCGGGCGCGTTCGGCGTCACCGACCCGGCTGAGCAGGTGCAGCTGGTAGCCGGGCAGGGCGGCCGCCGCGCGCACGAGGGTGTCCACGTTCTTGTACGGCATGAACGAGCCCATGTACACCAGGGACTTCGTGGCCGGTCCGCTCCGCTGAAGCGACTCGGCCGGTCCGGCGACGGAATCGGCGGCGTTGGGCACCACGGACACCGGCCGGCGGGTGAGCCGGTGGCGACTGATCAGCGCACCGGTGGTCTCCGAGACGGTCACGACGCCGTCGGACCGGTTCAGCAGCAGTCGCTGCGGACCCCAGGAGAGGTGATAGAGACGCCAGAGCAGGCGGATGCCGACGGAGAATTCGCGCGGCGGTGTGCGGTTGCGGTAGTAGATGAGGTCGTGCACCGTGAGCACCAGGCGGTACTTCCTGCCCCAGGAACCCATGGTCTGCATCGGGCTGAACACGATGTCGGGGGCCAGCCGGTTCACGGTCAAGGCGACCAGCGGTTCGAGCGGGCTGGTGGGCGACCGCACGAGCTGCCAGGGCAGAGCCGGCAGCATGGCCAGTTGCCGGTGGTCGCTGATCAGCATCGTCACCGGATGCAACCGGCCCAGTTCGGTGACCAGGCCGGCGGTGTACCGGCTGATGCCGTCGTGCCGGTCGATTCGCGTGTAGCGGCAGTCGAAGACTATGCGCAGGGGTCGTTCGTCGGTGCTCATGACGGCTCCCCAGCCGGCACGACCGGCTCCAGGAACCGGCGCAGTTCCCTGGCCGCGTCTTCGGGTACTTCGTAGTGGATGAGGTGGCCCACCCCGGGCAGAACGTGCAGCTGGGCGTGCGGGAACAGGGAGCGCAGCCGGACCTGGGCCTGCACCGGGGTGATGTCGTCCTTCTCGGCGGCGATCAGGAGGGTGCGGGTGTCGATGGCCGCGGCGTATTCGCTGACGTCGTGGCCGACGGATGCCCGGAACGCCTCGAGAACCACGGTGCGGTCCGCGAAGGCGGAGAAGTACCGGTCGTGCTGGTTGTGGATCCAACGTCGCCGTTGCCGGCTCCGGGTCTTGGCCATGGTGATGCTCATCACCCGCACGATGACCCGGTTGCGGAGCAATCCGAAACCGAGCCGCTCCGGCAGCTTGGCCGCGAGCCAGTAGTAGAACACGGCCAGCCAGGTCAGCACACCGCGGGGCCCGGACAAGGCAGGGGCGGCGATGGGGTTGACCAGCACCAGGTCATGGGCGGGCAGACCTCCCGGCGCTGCGGCGGCCGCCGAGACCACGATCGAGCCGAACGAGTGGCCGAGCACCACCAGCCGGCCGGGCAGCGCCAACAGGCGCAGGAATTCGGCCAGCCAGGCGGCGTACGCGTCGATGGAGTGCGGCCCAGCCGCGAAGGCGGCGGATTCGCCGAAGCCGGGCAGGTCCGGCGAGATGATCCGCAGTCCCTGCAGCTGCGCGACGACGGCCTCGAGGCCGTGGTGGTCGCCGCGGAATCCGTGCACCATCACGACGGTGGTCGGTGAGTCAGGGTCGCCGTACTCCCAGTACCGGGTGTCGCTGCCGGACACCGCAAGGGTGTGGGCACGCGCATCCATGAGGGCGAGCAGGTCGGCGTAAGGCGAGGGAACGATCATCGCTCTCAGTTTAGGCGGGCGACGCTGAGCGGGCTGGACCCAACCCGTGAGGATCGACCTAGACTCGGTCACATCTGCACCATCCACATCCGCGCCGGGCCTCAGCGGAAGGAACGCCGTGAGCTTTACCGCACCTATTCAGCTGCCAGGGCTGACCCTTGACCCACGGTGGTATCGCCGCGCGGTCTTCTACGAAGTCATGGTGCGCTGCTTCGTCGACAGCAACGCGGACGGCGCCGGTGACCTGTCCGGGCTGATCTCCAAACTCGACTACCTGCAGTGGCTGGGCGTCGATGCACTCTGGATCCCGCCCTTCTTCACCTCCCCCCTCCGGGACGGCGGCTACGACGTGTCCGACTACCGCACGATCCTGCCAGAGTTCGGCACGCTCGACGAGTTCAAGGAACTCGTCACGAAGGCGCACGAACGCAATATGCGCATCGTCATCGACCTGCCACTGAACCACACCTCCGACCAGCATCCGTGGTTCCAGCAGTCCAGGCACCAGCCCGACGGACCGTTCGGTGACTTCTACGTGTGGAACGACGACGACGACAAGTACCCGGACATCCGGATCATCTTCACCGACACCGAGGAGTCGAACTGGGCGTTCGACTCCGTCCGGCGGCAGTTCTACTTCCACCGGTTCTTCTCCCACCAGCCCGACCTCAACTACGACAACCCGGCCGTGCACGAGGCGATCCTCGGCGTGGTGCGTTTCTGGCTGGACCTGGGCGTGGACGGGTTCCGGTTGGACGCGATCCCCTACCTGTACGAATCCGATGACGGCAACGGCGAGGGTGAACCGCCGACCCACGAATTCATCAAACGGCTCCGCGCCCTGGTGGACCGGGACTACCCCGGGCGCATCATGATCGCCGAGGCCAACCAGTGGCCGCGTGAGGTTGCCGCCTTCTTCGGCACCGAGGACGAGCCGGAGTGCCACATGGCCTTCGACTTCCCCGTGATGCCGAGGATCTTCTACTCGCTGCGTTCCCAACGGGCCGGCGAACTCGTTCGGGTGCTCTCCGAGACGACGGACATCCCCGAGGCGGGCGGCTGGGCGGTGTTCCTGCGCAATCACGACGAACTCACCCTGGAGATGGTCAGTGAGGAATACCGCCAGGCCATGTACGGCTGGTACGCCTACGACCCGCGGATGCGCGCCAACATCGGCATCCGCCGCCGCCTGGCGCCGCTGCTGGACAACTCCCGCTCCGAACTCGAACTCGCGCACGCGCTGCTGTTCTCCCTGCCGGGCAGCCCGTTCCTCTACTACGGCGACGAGATCGGGATGGGCGACAACATCTGGCTGCCCGACCGGGACAGCTCCCGCACGCCCATGCAGTGGACACCGGACCGGAACGGCGGGTTCTCCGCGGCCGACCCGGGCAAGCTGTACCTCCCCGTCGTGCAGTCGTTGGTCTATAACTTCGCCCAGACCAACGTCGAGTCCCACCTCGCCCAGTCCGGTTCACTGCTGCACTGGATCCGGAACGTCATCCACGTGCGGAAGGGCCATCCCACCTTCGGGTTGGGCACCCTGCGGGTGCTCTCAACGGATCACGAGTCCGTCCTGGCGTTCACCAGGGCATACGCCGGAACAGGCTCGAGCTTCGGCGACCAGCCGGAGACCGTGCTCTGTGTCTTCAGCTTTGCGCACAATCCCGTGGCGTTCCGGATCCAGGAGCCCGACCTGGCCGGCACCCGGTTGTACGACATCTTCGGCGGCGGCGTCTTCCCGTCCTTCGACGAGGACGGCGGACTCACCCTGACCCTGGGGGCGCAGAGCTTCTATTGGCTGCATTGCGGCTAGCCGGGACCGCCGGAGTCGGTCGCGGGAATGCAGAAAGGGCGACCTGCCGAAGCAGGTCGCCCTTCCAGGTGAGACGGCGTGGTTACTTGCCGAAGCCCTTGTAGCGCGAGTTGAACTTCTCCACGCGGCCAGCGGAGTCCATGATGCGCTGCTTACCCGTGTAGAACGGGTGCGACTCGGAGGAGATTTCCACGTCGATGACCGGGTACGTGGTGCCGTCTTCCCACTCGATGGTCTTCGAGCTGGAGACCGTCGAACGGGTAAGGAACGTCGCACCCGACG
>Ga0247806_10001500_pt1 | contig 11339 bp, 12 predicted proteins | sample UWRJL059202B1_FD_179935 | JGI IMG/M metagenome (GOLD analysis project Ga0247806, IMG submission 179935) | Plant litter microbial communities from Arlington Agricultural Research Station in Wisconsin, United States - UWRJ-L059-202B-1 | ecosystem: Environmental > Terrestrial > Plant litter >... | reverse complement strand
CAAAGCGATCACCGCGGGCCTCGACCTCTCGCCGGCGCAGCTCGGGGTGCTGGCCGAGAACTCGTTCACCTCGTCGTTCCTGCCGGAGAGCCAGAAGGAGGCGCTGCGGCGCGAGGTCAGAGCGGCCCTCTCGGCCGACGGACACTGAGCCGGCCCACGGACACTGAGCCGGCCGACGGTCGCTGCACCGGTCGGCGTAGCGGCCGCTACTCGACCGGCCCCGGCATCGTCGACACAGTCGCCAGCGCGAGGAAGAGATCGACACGATCGCGCATGCGCGAGAGGTCGCGCTGGGTGAGTTCCTCGATGCGGCCGATGCGGTAGCGCAGCGTGTTGACGTGCACGTGCAACGCGGCCGCGGCCTGCTGCCACGCGCCGCTCGCCTCGAGGAACACGCGCAGGGTCAGAACCAGATCGGAGCCGTGCCTGACGTCGTAGTCGACGATCGGGGAGAGCAGGCTGCGACCGAAGGCCGCCGTGACGCGCTCTGGCAGCAGCTCGAGCAGAGCCGTGTACGACTGCGGGGTCGAGCGGATCGACCAGACGATCGTCTCGTCGCCCACGGCGGAGCGCATTCGGGCCCGCGCCGAGGCCACCGCGGCGGCCAGCTGGCCGACTCCGGTCGCGCGCTCGCCCACGCCCACGCGCAGGCGGCGCGGGCCGAGCAGACGCAGGAGCGGGTGGCCCGGGCGCTCCGGGAGGCCCACGAGCTCCGGTGTCGTGTGGGCACCGCCGAGCAGCGCGACGGCCTCGTCGCCGAGATCGCAGCCGACCACGACCCGGCCGTCGGCCTCGAGCAGGGCGACGAGCGTGTCGAGCACCGCCCGGGAGGGGTAGTCGGAGTCGTCGACCTGCGCGGCGACGGCGGTGATCGGCTGCAGCGGGTCGAGGCCGAGCATGCGCAGTCGCGCCGAGGCGTCGCCCGGCGACAGGCTGTCCGCGATGAGATGCTGCACCAGGTCTATGACCGGCGCCTGCTCGGTGTCGCGTCGGCTGTTCTGCAGTTCGAGCTCGACCCGCACGACGAGCAGCAGCGTGCGCACGACACGCTGGAGGTCGGCGGGCCACGCGCGGTGGTCGCCGCCGCAGACCAGGTAGCCGATGGTGCGCACGTTGTCGGTGACGACGGGCCATACGGATGCGGACCGGCCGTCTTCGTCGAGCACGACCGACTCCCCGTCGGGCGCGCCGAGCATCCGGTTCCACACCGCCTCCACGTCATCGGGCGTCGGCTCCCGCCCCGCGACGGCCGACACCGACCCGCCAGACTCGAGCACCCAGCAGCGCGCGGCGTACTGGTCGTGGAACGCGCGCAGCGCGCCCCGAGCGCCGCTCCCCGAGCCGATCCCGTCGAGCAGCGTCCGCGTGAAGACGCCGCCGCGGGTGGTCGTCGCGCCGTCTGCGGAGCCGGCCGACGTCACGACGTGGGCGAGCTCGTCGAGCGAGGTTCCCGGCCCGACGGCGAGCAGCACGACGCCGTGCTCGCGGCACGCGTCGACGACGCGCTCGGAGATGTCGCCGGCGACGGTGGCGCCGACGGCGAGCGCCGCCACGCCGTTGGCCGCGAGCTCGGAGACCGAGTCGTCGGTGCTCTCGGCATCGGCGGGCCACGCGCCGTCGACGAGCACCAGCGAGCCCGGTGCGATGCCACCGCCGTGACGTGCGGGCTCGACCGACGTGGAGCCTCTGATGTCGCGCTCGAGCATGGCCGGTTCGGCCCACACGACCGACAGGTCGAGTTCGCCGCGGCCGAGCAGATCGAGAACTCGCATTCCCCTACCTCCCGCCTGTCGCAAGCTTAGGGGCCGCTGCCCGGTCTGACCCCATACTCGTCGGGCGAACCCGTTGTCCTCGCGCACGCGACGGGTCTACCCTCGGCAGCATGGTCACCGACGACCCCGCCATCACCAATGCAGACCTCTACTCCGTCCTGTGGGAGAACGAGTTCGTGCGCGTGCTCGAGTACCGCGACACCCCGGGCACATCCTCGACTCCGCACGACCATCCGAACAGCGTGATGATCACCCTGTCCGACTTTCGACGGCGGCTCTCGACCGGCGACCGCCAACTCGAGGTGGCCCTGCCCTCGGGGCAGGCGGTGTGGCTGCCGGCGCAACGTCACCACGGCGAGAACATCGGCGACACCGCGACGCACGTGATCTTCGTCGAACTGAAGGGGGCGTCGGCCGGCGATGCCGGCCGCGGGGTACTCGGTCCCGACTAGCCGCGGCCCCGACTAGCCGGGGTCCCGACCATCCGCGGTCGCGGCGGCGCGCGGCGGTCCCCCTCCTCCCGGCACCGTCTTCGATGCACACCCGCACGGTATGCGAGAGTGAGGGAATGCCGTCTCCCCAGTCGTTGAGCGAAGCAGACAGACGTCTCGTCGCGGCGTGGGCCGCGGACTGTGCGGAGAGGGTGCTGTCGATCTTCGAGAGCGAGGCGCCCGCCGACGACCGGCCGCGGGACGCGATCGCCCGCGCCCGTTCCTTCGCGCGCGGCGAGCTCGACGCCGCCGGCGAGATTCGACGACGATTCGTCGCCGGCCGTGCGGCACATGCCGTGTCGACACCGGCCGCCGTCGCCGCCGCGAGAGCGGCCGGGCAGGCCTCGGGAGTCGCCCACATGGGAGCGCACGCGCTCGGCGCCGCCGCCTACGCCGCGAAGGCCGCCGGGCTCGCCGCACCCGATCGTCCGACGGCGACGGCAGACGAGGTCCGTTGGCAGATCGAGCACTTGAGCGCCGCAGTGAGGGAGGCTCTTCGCCCCCTTCCTCCGCTCGGCACGGATCCCGCCGGCCCGCTCGGGCCGGGGCTTCTCGCCACGGGCGTGCTCGGGGCGAGCATCCGCGAGATCCAGGCCGCGCTGGGTGACCCGCCGGTCTAGGCGCAGACGATCAGACCCACTTCTCGGCGAGGTGCTCGGCCACGACCCGGCGCACGGTGCCGGAGCGCCCGCGCAGGATGATGCTCTCGGTGCGGATCATGTTGCCGTGCTTGCGCACCCCGTCGACGAGCTGGCCGTCGGTGACGCCCGTCGCGACGAAGTACGTGTTGTCGCTCGTGACGAGGTCGCCCACCTCGAGCACACGGTCGAGGTCGTGGCCGGCGTCGATCGCCCGCTGGCGCTCCTCGTCGTCGCGCGGAAGCAGGCGGCCCTGGATGAACCCGCCGAGCGCCTTGAGCGCGCACGCGGTGATGATGCCCTCCGGGGTGCCGCCGGTTCCGACGCACATGTCGATACGCGTGCCGTGCATCGCCGCGTTGATCCCGCCGGCGACGTCGCCGTCGAGCAGCATGCGGGTTCCGGCCCCGGCCTCGCGGATCTCCTCGACGAGCGTCGCGTGGCGGGGACGGTCGAGCACGGCGATCACCATGTCGGAGACGTCTTTGCCCTTTGCCTTGGCCAGCGCCCGGATGTTCTCGCCGATCGGCTGGCGCAGGTCGACGACGCCGTGACCCTCGTGGCCGGTGACGATCTTCTCCATGTAGAACACCGCGCTGGGGTCGTACATGCTTCCGCGGTCGGCGACGGCGATCATGCTGAGGGCGTTCTGCCGGCCGGCCGCCGTGAGCGACGTGCCGTCGATCGGGTCGACCGCGATGTCGCAGGCCTGGCCCTCCCCGCTGCCCACGTGCTCGCCGTTGTAGAGCATCGGCGCATGGTCCTTCTCGCCCTCGCCGATGACGACGAGGCCGTCGAAGGCGACGGTGCCGAGGAACTTGCGCATGGCGTCGACTGCGGCGCCGTCGGCCGCGTTCTTGTCGCCACGGCCGATGAACGGCACGGCGCGGATGGCCGCCGCCTCGGTCGCTCGGACGAGCTCCATGCCGAGGTTGCGGTCGGGATGAAGGTCAACAATGCCAGTGGGAATGCTCACGTTTGGGTCGTCCTCAGTGTCGATGCCATGGCGCTGTGGTGGGATTCGAGGGGCGAATCAACGTCGCTCCCACTGTACAACGAGCCCGCATGGCCGCGGCTGGCTAGACTTTCCCCGACCAAATAGTTCGAAGAATTCAGCTCTGGAGGCCACAGCAATGCCCATCGCAACCCCCGATCAGTACGCGGAGATGCTCGACAAGGCGAAGACCAAGGGATTCGCCTACCCGGCCGTCAACGCGTCGTCGTCGTCGACGATCAACGGCATCCTGCAGGGCCTCACCGAAGCCGGCTCCGACGGCATCATCCAGGTGACCACGGGAGGCGCCGACTTCTTCGCCGGCCACACCGTCAAGGCGCGCGCATCCGGAGCCCTCGCCTTCGCGGCGTTCGTCACCGAGGCGGCCAAGAACTATCCCGTAACCGTCGCGCTGCACACCGACCACTGCCCGCAGAACGCCCTCGACGGGTTCCTCCTCCCCCTCATCGCGGCCTCCGAGGCCGAGGTGAAGGCCGGTCGCAACCCGATCTTCCAGAGCCACATGTGGGACGGCTCCGCCGTGCCTCTCGACGAGAACCTCCGTATCGCGCAGGAGATCCTGCCGCGCATGAAGGCCATCAACTCCGTTCTCGAGGTGGAGATCGGAGTCGTCGGCGGCGAGGAAGACGGCGTCAGCCACGACATCAACGAGCACCTGTACACGACGCTCGACGACGCCATCGCGACCGTCGAGGCCCTCGGCCTGGGCGAGCAGGGCCGCTACATCGCCGCCCTCACCTTCGGCAATGTGCACGGCGTGTACAAGCCCGGCAACGTGAAGCTCAAGCCGGAGCTGCTCGGAGAGATCCAGGCCGGCATCCAGGCCAAGTACGGCACCGGCCCGAAGCCGCTCGACCTCGTGTTCCACGGCGGCTCGGGATCGACCGACGAGGAGATCGCCCTCGCCGTGGCGAACGGCGTCGTGAAGATGAACATCGACACCGACACCCAGTACGCCTACAGCCGTTCGGTCGCCGACACCGTGCTGCGCAACTACGACGGCTTCCTCAAGGTCGACGGAGAGGTCGGCAACAAGAAGGTATACGACCCGCGCTCGTGGGGGAAGCTCGCCGAGAGCGCCCTCGCCGCCCGCGTCGTCGAGGCGACGAAGCAGCTCGGCTCGGCCGGTCACTCCGGCAAGTAGGTCACTCCTCGGGCTCCCCTTGCGCCGGCAGCTGGAATCTCAGCAGGTCGCGTGAGGGGTCCCAGGAGAGCGACTGCACCGTCGTCTGCAGCGTGAGGTAGTACGGGGCGAGCATCATCGCCCGCCGCCCCTCGGGCAGCGAGAAGTCGAGGCTCAGCGCCACGGCCGTCGAGCCGTCGTTCTCGCCGCGCAGTTCGATGAACAGGGTGCCGACCGTCGCCGCCGGGTTGTCCATCACCGCGAGCAGCAGGGCGCGCAGAGCCGTGCGCTGCGCGGCGTTCATACGGTCGGCGCGGGAGTCGGGGTCGACGACGTAGATGCGCCCGAACAGGGCGATCGAGTCGAGCCACGTGCGGTTGGCCTGGCTCACCAGGTCGGATCGCAGCTGCCGCGCCAGCTGGCCGGCGAGCGCGCGGTCGGTCGGCGTCACCTCGCCAGCGTCGGCGATCCCCTCGAGGAACGGCGCGACACGGTTGCCGAGCCTGGCGAGCGTGCGGCGCTCCACCCGCCGCGCCGCCTCCTCGCTCGCGGCGTGGGACGCCGGCGGCACGGTGCCGGCTCCGGCGAGCAGCGCCTGGGTGCTCGACACGACGACGAAGCAGAAGGTCGCCGTGGCGACGGTACCGATGACGACGGCGCTGGCTGCGATGAACGCGACGCTCACCGTCGACCAGACGTGCCCGGGGCCGACGAAGGCGATGCAGCCGCAGACGGCCGTTGCGACGCTGAGCAGCGAACCGTAGGCGACGATCTGCCGCACGGTCGAGAACGGCCCCAGCGTCGCGACCACGAAGCCGACGCCGATCGGCGCCCACCAGTGCTGCACGAGCACCTCGGAGTTCATTCCACTAACCGTCGAGAGCACGAGCCCGACGAGCGCGAGCGCGAGCGGGGTGATCGCGTCGCGGAGCGAGAAGGCCGGTCGAAGGGGCCTGGTCGCGAACTGCACGACGACGCAGGCGGCGACGATGGCCGCGACGCCGGCCACGTCGAGCCAGACCAGCGGCCCGAGGTGCCAGGTGATCGCGATGGTGCCGGCGCCGACGATGAGGGCGAGCATCGCGAAGGCCACGGGAACGAGCGGACGGGTGAACCAGCTCAGCGGGTCGATCTGCTGCGGCGTCACCCGCCAGGCGTCACCCCGCATGGCCGGGCGCCGTCTCGAGCGGGGTGCCTGCCCCCGGCACGCTGATCAGCACGGAGGTGCCGCTGCCGGGGGTGGACCACACGCGCACGGAGCCGCCGTGCGAGCGGATGCGCATGACAACGCTCGAGCGCAGCCCCAGGCGGTCGTCGGCGACACTCCCCGGGTCGAACCCCTTGCCGTGGTCGATCACCATGACCGTCACCGCGTCGGCGGTCGTCGCGACGACCAGCTCGGCCGACGCCGTGCCGGCATGGTCGAGCACATTGTCGAGGCAGGCGCGTACGGCGGAGACGAGGGATGACGCCGCCTCCGGCGAGATCCGGATGGCCGCGCTGGAGTCCCCCGTGACATCCACCGTCAGTCCGCGCCATTGGAAGTCGGAGACGAGGGTCTCGAGGGAGTTGCGCAGCACGGCGTCGAGGGGCGCGACGGTGGATGCGTCCGCCGACTCCCGCAGCCAGGCGGCGTCGCTCAGGGTCGCGACATCCGCCCTGAACCTCTCGCGGGCGCGCGGGTGCAGCGGTCCGGTGGAGTTCATCACCACGGTGAGGTCGCTCAGCACGGTGTCGTGCACGATCGCTGCGGCGCGCTGCTCGAACTGGTTCTCGATCGACATGCGCCGAGTGTCGTCTTCGAGGCGTGCGAGGTCGGGGATCTGCCGCTCCTGGCTGGCCCGGATGGCGGCGAGCGCGAGGAACGCGCCTGCGTACACCAGCAGGGACAGCGTCGGCCCCCAGCCCGGAGCGATGTGCACCCCGACCAGCAACGACGACACCACGGCGGTCGCCATCGCCATGGTGTAGCCGGCGAGGCTCCAGAGCAGCCCGACGAGCGGGCGCACGATCGAGACACCGCCGAGCACCAGCACCAGCGCCGGCCGGTTGAGCACGAAGGCGGCCTCGTCGTTGAGGCTCGGGTCGGCGAGCAGCAGCGCAACCGTGTACACCGTGGCGAGGGCCCCGCCCCCGAACACGTAGAGCAGCCGGGTCGCCGTGCCGGGCCGCCGTCCGCTGATGCCGAGCAGGGCGAGCATGCCGGCGAGGCACAGCAGCGGCACGAGCAGCAGGTCGTCGAACCCCCGGTCGACCGCCACATCGATCACGACGGGCACCGTGAGCACGATCACCGCGATCGCCACGCCCCACGCGCCTCGCGACACGGCCGACGTGATGACGCGCGACGCGACACCCCGGGGCAGGATGGCGACCCTCGCGGTCTCCGTCGACACGGGTCAGCTCTGGCTGGTGACCCAGGCCGCGAGCGCCGGGTCGGAGGTCATAGCCACCAGTACCAGTACGAAGATCACGACGCCGCTGACGACGGCCCCGATCACGGGGATGAAGAAGGCGAGCTTCCTGGCACGCAGTCGGGCGATTGCGAGGGCGACCGTCACCACGTAGATCAGCGACTGGCTGACGAGCGCGCCGATGCCGAGACCGTTGGCGAGCGCGGTGCTCGTGTACTCGCCGTACCCGCTGGCGACGTACAGGTCGTTCAGGGTGCTCGCGAAGGAGAGGAAGCCGGGGATGGAGCTGATGGTCGAGTAGCCGCCGAGCACGAGGAGGGCGACGGTGAGCGGCATATCCCACGCGCGGGTCCTCGGCGGAGAGCCGGGAACCCGGGTCGAGGCGACGGGAGGAGCCAGCGGGCCGGGGGCGGCTACCGGCACGGAGTCGGGCTCCACGACGTGCCCGCCGGCGGCGATCTGCTCGTCGACGCTGGCGTACTCGCCGTACTGCGGGCGCTCGCGCTGCTCAGTCATCGATTCCTCTGCCAATCCAGCTGACGCACCCGGCCGCCGAGTCCGCGCTCGTCGGCGTTGCCGTCGGCGTCTTTGCGCAGCTCCTTGGGAAGCGAGAACATGAGGTCCTCCTCGGCGGTGACGACCTGGCTGACATCGCCGTACCCGGCGTCGGCGAGGTCGTCGAGCACCTCCTGCACGAGAACCTCGGGCACCGAGGCACCGCTGGTGACTCCGACCGTGGCCACGCCGTCGAGCCACTCCTGCTGGATCTCGCTCGCGTAGTCGACCCGGTAGGCGGCCTTCGCGCCGTACTCGAGCGCGACGTCGACGAGACGCACGGTGTTGGAGCTGTTCGCCGATCCGACCACGATGACCAGCTCCGCCTCGGCTGCGACCTTCTTGATGGCGACCTGGCGGTTGGTGGTGGCGTAGCAGATGTCGTCGCTCGGCGGGTCCTGCAGGTTCGGGAAGCGGTCGCGCAGCAGCCGCACGGTCTCCATGGTCTCGTCGACGCTCAGCGTCGTCTGCGACAGCCACACGACGTGGTCGGGGTTCTTCACGACGATGTTCGGAACGTCGGCCGGGCTGTTGACCAGGGTGGTGCGCTCGGGCGCGTGGCCCATGGTGCCCTCGACCTCTTCGTGCCCGTGGTGGCCGATGAGAAGGATCTCGAAGTCCTGCTTCGCGAAACGCACGGCCTCGCGGTGCACCTTGGTCACGAGCGGGCACGTGGCGTCGATCGCGTCGAGCTGGCGGTCGGCGGCGCCCTGCACCACGGCGGGAGAGACACCGTGGGCGCTGAAGACGATGTGCGAGCCCTCGGGGACCTCGTCGACGTCGTCGACGAAGATGGCGCCCTTCTTCTCGAGGGTGGAGACGACGTGGATGTTGTGCACGATCTGCTTGCGCACGTAGACCGGGGCGCCGAACCGCTCGAGCGCCTTCTCGACGGCGATGACCGCCCTGTCCACCCCAGCGCAGTAGCCGCGCGGGGCTGCGAGCAGCACCCGCTTCGTGCCGGTGACGGGGGTATCCTTTAGCCTGTTCCGCAGCGCGGGAACGCGCGGCATCTCGAGATGCACAGCGACGTTTCCATTAGTGATATTGCTCACGGATCAATTCTACGCGGCGATCGCCGCACTTCTCTGGGAGGGGTCGCCTTGGTCGAGTTCACGCCTGACGCACCGCCCACCGTCGACACGCCGTGGCCGGTCGGTGTGCTGTCGGCGAAGATCAAGAGCTGGATCGACCGACTGGGCTCCGTCTGGGTCGAGGGCGAGGTCACCCAGTGGGGTGTCTCCGGCGGAAACGTCTACGGCAAGCTCAAAGACATCGACGCCGACGTCACCGTCGGCTTCACCGTCTGGTCGTCGGTCAAGGCCCGGCTGCCCGCCGACCTGAAGCAGGGCGACCGCGTCGTCGCGCTCGTCAAACCGAACTACTGGGTCAAGGGCGGCACCCTGACGATGCAGGTGTTCGAGATGCGCCACGTCGGTCTCGGCGACCTGCTCGAACGGCTCGAGCGCCTGCGCCAGCAGCTCGCGGCAGAGGGCCTGTTCGCGGCGTCGCACAGGAAGCCCCTCCCCTTCCTGCCGAACCTGATCGGCCTGGTGACGGGCAAAGACAGCGATGCCGAGAAAGACGTGCTGCGCAACGCCCAGCTGCGGTGGCCCTCGGTCAAGTTCCGGGTGGCGCACGCCGCCGTGCAGGGCGACCGCGCCGTCGCGGAGGTGACCGCGGGCATCCGTCTGCTCGACGCCGACCCGGAGGTCGACGTCATCATCGTCGCCCGCGGTGGCGGCGACTTCCAGAACCTGCTGGTGTTCAGCGACGAGTCGCTCGTGCGCGCCGCAGCGGCCTGCGTCACACCGCTGATCAGCGCCATCGGCCACGAGGCAGACCGCCCGCTTCTCGACGACGTCGCCGACCTGCGCGCGTCGACGCCGACGGACGCCGCGAAACGCGTGGTGCCGGATGTCGCGGAGGAGCTCGCGCGCGTCGCCCAGGCCCGCTCCCGCATCGGCACCCGCATGACCTCGCTGCTCACGCACGAGATCGACCGGCTCGAACAACTGCGCACCCGCCCCGTGCTCGCCAACCCCGTCTCGCTCATCGACTCGCGGGCGGAAGAGCTCACCCGCTGGGTCGCCCGCAGCCACGAGCTCGTCGACCGGGTCGTCGAGCGCTCGCTCACCCGGGTCGGCGAACTGGCCGGTCGGCTGCGCGCTCTCTCGCCGCAGGGCACGCTCGACCGCGGCTACGCCATCGCGCAGCTGCCGTCGGGGCTCGCACTGCGCGACGCCGCCGACGCGCCCGCCGGCACGCCCCTCCTCCTCACCCTTGCGACCGGCCGGGTGCGGTCCACAGTCGACGAGCCCCACAGCGAGAAAAGGTAGAATCCCTCCGTGGCAACAGCACAGAACGCCGATGTGAGCTCCCTCAGCTACGAGCAGGCACGAGACGAGCTCATCCGGGTGGTATCCGAGCTCGAACAGGGCTCGTCGACCCTCGAGGAGTCGCTCTCCCTCTGGGAGCGCGGCGAGGCCGCCGCCAAGCGGTGCGAGGAGTGGCTGCTCGGAGCGAAGGCCAGACTCGACGCCGCCCGATCGAGCGCCGAATAGTCACCGTGGCCGCCAAGACACCCCGCGAGAAGCCGGCACCCACCCGCGTGCCCCAGGCCAAGCCGGCGCGCGTCGTCGCCGAGCTCGGTCGCCCGGAGACCCCGGAGGAGACCGCGGCACGCAAGGCCGAGAACTCCCGCAAGCACCGAGCGAACCAGACCCTGCGCAACCTGCTCTGGTCGCTCGTCGCATCCGTCGGTCTGATGCTCCTCATCGTCATCGTCGTCGTGCGCCCCGCCCAGCCGCCGCGCGAGGCGGTCGACTTCGTCACCATCGCCGAGCAGGCGCAGCCCACTATCGACGAGCCGCTCGCGACCCCCGTGCTCCCGCCGCAGTGGGACGCCAACAACGCCGAGCTGAGCCGGGCCGCAGACGGCGTCTCGAGCTGGTACATCGGCGTGGTCACCCCTTCGGACGAGTTCATCGCGCTGAACCAGGGCATCGACGCCAACCCGACCTGGCTGTCGAACCTGCTCGAGCAGCGGGCCGCGACCGGCACCGAGACGATCGACGGCCGCGAGTGGACGATCTACGACCACCGCGACGCCGAAGACCCCGGCAACTTCGCCTATTCCATGGTCACGACAGAAGGAGCGAGCATGTACGTACTCCACGGCACAGCCGACAGCAACGAGTTCCGCACCTTCGCGGCGTCCCTCGAATCGGAGATGGCGGCCGGCGAGTGACCGGCGACACGGCGGCCGTGAAAGAGCCGAAGTCGCCCGCCAAGGCGTGGGAGGAGATGGAGCGCGGCAACGAGCGGTTCG
>Ga0247806_10001498_pt1 | contig 11356 bp, 11 predicted proteins | sample UWRJL059202B1_FD_179935 | JGI IMG/M metagenome (GOLD analysis project Ga0247806, IMG submission 179935) | Plant litter microbial communities from Arlington Agricultural Research Station in Wisconsin, United States - UWRJ-L059-202B-1 | ecosystem: Environmental > Terrestrial > Plant litter >... | reverse complement strand
CGTTCCTGCGGAGCGCGACCGCGGCGAAGAGCCGGATATCGACATGGGTCCGATGTGGACGAGTGAAGATATTTGGGTGCGCAACCAGAACGACGGGTTGACAAATCACACGCACCAGAATCCGGAATACATGGCGATGCCGGGAAACTACAATTACGTGTATGTACGCGTGCGCAACCGCGGATGTATCCCGACTTCCCCAGCCGACAACCTCGCATTGCACTGGGCAAAAGCTTCGACTTCGCTGAACTGGCCGAACCACTGGAACGGAAGTATTACTTCGCCGGCGCTGATGGGCGATCTGGTGTCGACCCAGCCGATCCCGGTGATCCAACCGGGTTCGTCGGCGATCATCGAATTTGCCTGGCAGCCGCCAAATCCGGCAACCTACGCGGCGGTGGGTACAGATCCGATCTTTTATGCGAACGAGCCCTGGCATTTTTGCCTCGTTGCAAGGGTTTTGTCAAGCGGTGATCCAATGACCTTCCCGGAGACGGTCAATCTCAATAACAATGTGCGCAACAATAACAATATCATCTGGAAGAACCTGACGGTTGTCGACCTCAATCCGCTCAACATTGTCGGTCCGGGTGGTCCGTGGGAAAATGACCGGTTGGTCGGTGCTCAGATCAGTATGGGCGATCCATGGGGACAAGGTGGGTTCTACAACATCGAATTCGCAAACCCCGCGACTTTCAACGGGAACCCGGTAACAGCAGAAGCGGAAATCAAGGTCACGCTCGATGCGCCAATCTGGCAAAGGTGGCAAAGCGTCAATTTCGCCGGAGAAAATGTACAGGTTGTCAATGCAGAAAGGCGCCAGATCCGCATTACGGGAAGTCCGGCGATCATGCGCAACGTTTATTTCGGTCCCGGGGAAAGGCACCTCGCCCATGTCAGCTACAATTTCCTGACACGTGTGAAAACAAATCAGCGTGAATTTGATTTCTCGGTGATCCAGCGCAGTGAGAATGGTGTGGCGATTGGAGGAGAAAAATACCATTTGATTGCACCCAAACGACCACTATTCTTCGCCAATGCCGGTCAGGACATAACAGTCGCGGCAGGACAAACGGTCGAGTTCCATGCACAGCAGCTCAACGAGAGCGCGATCTACAACTGGTACAATCCAAATGGTACGCTGGTACATACAGGACCAGGGTTTGCAGCCGTTATGCAGGCGACGAAAACCCTGCGACTTGAAGTCATTGCACGTGCAGATGGCTACAAAGATTATGACGACATCACCATCACCGTGCGCAAGTCAGGTCTCGTATCTCTGACGCCAAACCCGGCGAAAGACAAGGTCGAGATCGGTTACTTCACGACAGATGTGAAGGTAGCCCATCTCACGATCTCGAGGCCATTCTCAGCGGAGCAGACGAAATATCCGCTCGATGTCGACGATACGAAAACAACAATTGATGTTTCCAAACTGTCTTCCGGCGTTTACAACGTAACATTATTCTGTAACGGAGAAGCAGTAGAGGTGAAATCACTCGTGATAGAATAAATTAGCAAAACAACGGGATTGGCGGATTGGCTGCCAATCCCTTTTTTTTAGACAGGATGCAAAGATGTTTATTGATAAGTATGGTATTGCTGTTGAGCATGCAGTTGCAGGCACAATGGCTGGCGGTTGTTTCGAATACAACCGAGTCGATCGCGGACCTGTATTTCAAAGACAGTCTGCACGGATTTATGGTGACTGCTGAAGGGACCGTTTCCCGGACAACAGATGGAGGCAGCCTTTGGCAGATGCTCTTTCAGGATGCAGTTTTGTATGCAGATCAACACCTCGTAGCGACAAATGACAGTGTTTTTTGTTTTGCAACCGATTTTCAGGGGCAGTATCACCGGGTCAGTTTCCCGTTAGGAGGAGGAAATCATGTCGATGTGATTTTGCCTTATTTTATTGCGAAACCGCAGTTCTTCGGTCAAAAGATCTGGTACCTGCGGAGTGACATTGGCCTGGCCACCTATGACCATGGACAAAACGATACTTTACTGCCCGGCATTACTCCTGATGATCTGCATGCTGCTGGTTCGCAGGTAAGCGTGACAACCGCTACAACGGTTCATGTGAGCGACAATTTCGGTCAAACCTGGGAGTCCGGGACCTTCAATAATTCTGAGCTTTCGTCTTATCCATACACCTGCTTTTCCAGCGGTGATACTTTGCTGGCAACGATTTCCTATCCGACGATCCTGTTTCATTCTACAGATCGCGGCGTGACCTGGCAGCATACCGGGACCATTCCCGCGTTAAAATTTTATTATGTCAATGCTTCTACCTTGTTCGGACTTGATCTGTATGCCGTGAATGGCCGCATTTATCGCTCCGCAGACCGCGGACAATCTTTCACGACCGATTCACTGGACCGACCGGTGCATGGTATTTATAATTATAAAGACCAGATGAGCTTTGCTTACGGGCCTGGGGGCGCAATTTACAAGCGCGATCATCCCGGTGCATGGCTGGAAACTATCCAAATGACAGCCTTTGGCAAAATCAAAGTCAGCCCGAACCCCGCCACAGAAAAACTGGAATTGACGCTGCCCGACCATTTGCGGATTGACACGATCCTCTTGGTGGACGCGCGCGGAACGATCGTACGCCGTTATCCCAGTCACGAACGTCTTCTGAAGACGGCAGGCTTGCCCAAGGGCATGTATTTGCTGCGGATGTCGACCGGAGAAGGTCAGTTTACGCAAAAGATCGAACTGCAATGAATTTGGTTCTGTAAGTTCGGATTCTCCGTTCTAAACAGCTGTAAGGACCCCCTGATCCTGTATTTTTCACAAGGACTTTTTTCTTTCGTTTCCATCCTGCTGAATGCAAAGAAATTCTAACTTTGCATGTAAAAATATTAGGAAAGAATGAGTACTTACGACGTTGCAATTATAGGTTCAGGACCTGGAGGATATGTAGCCGCCATCAGATGTGCGCAATTGGGCATGAAGACGGCCATTATTGAAAAATATGATCAGTTGGGCGGAACCTGCCTGAACGTCGGTTGTATTCCTTCCAAGGCATTGCTGGATTCTTCCGAGCATTTCCACAATGCGAAACACAATTTCGAGACACACGGCATCAAGCTGTCCAATCTGGAAGCAGACATCAACCAGATGATCAGCCGCAAGGCGGACGTTGTTTCCCAGACCAGCAACGGGATCAAGTTCCTGATGGATAAAAACAAGATTACCGTTTACAACGGCTGGGGATCTTTTGCATCCAAAAATACAATCGCGATCAAAGGCAAAGACGGCAAAGAGGAAACGATCGAAGCGAAGAACATCATCATCGCGACGGGATCCAAACCGAATTTCTTCCCGGGGATGGAACCGGACAAAGACCGCATCATCACATCTACGGAAGCTTTGAAAATGAAAGAGATTCCAAAGAAAATGCTCGTGATCGGCGGCGGTGTGATCGGACTCGAGCTGGGTTCTGTTTACGCACGTCTCGGTACGGAAGTGGAAGTAGTCGAATTTGCAGATTCTATCATTCCGACGATGGACAGAACACTCGGAAAAGAGCTGACACGCGTTCTGAAAAAAGAAGGATTTAAATTTTACATGGAACACCGCGTACAAGGTGTTGTCAATACAGGCAAAGGCGTGAAGCTGACTGCGCTGAACAAAAAAGGCGAAGAAGTTGTGCTCGAAGCGGATTACTGCCTCGTTGCCGTAGGCCGCAAAGCATACACAGACGGATTGGCGCTCGACAAGGCCGGTTTGACGGCGAATGAGCGCGGACAGGTGGAAGTGAACAACCATCTGCAAACTGCTGTTCCAAACATTTATGCATTGGGCGATGTGGTGCGTGGCGCGATGCTGGCCCACAAAGCGGAAGAAGAAGGTGTTTATGTGGCAGAATTCCTGGCGGGACAAAAACCGCACATCAACTACGATCTGATCCCGGGTGTTGTATACACCTGGCCGGAAGTCGCAGCTGTAGGAAAAACAGAAGAGGAATTGAAGGCAGCTGGAAAAGCATATAAAGTCGGCTCGTTCCCGATCAAAGCTTTGGGCCGCGCCCGTGCAAGCATGGATATCCAGGGATTGGTCAAAATACTGGCCGATAAAGAAACCGATGAGGTATTGGGCGTTCACATGATCGCACCGCGTGCTGCCGATTTGATCATGGAAGCAGTAACCGCCATGGAATTCCGCGCATCCGCAGAAGACATGGCGCGCATTTGCCATCCGCACCCAACGTATTCTGAAGCGATCAAAGAAGCCGCTTTGGATGCAACCGAGGGAAGGCCTTTACATGTATAAGAAATGAAGCTGGAAGCCGGACGATATAGCATTGTCCGGCTTTCTGTTTTCAAGGCGGAGCGAACCAATTCAGCGCCTACTTGTTGAATGGTGAATCCAGAACCTGCCGCACGGTCGTTAATGACTGGCAGACGAATTCCATTAGTACCGATTTTCATGAAAAAAACAGGTGTTTTATTATTGCAGTTGGGTACGCCCGACAGTCCTTCCACGAAAGATGTCAGAAGGTATCTGACCGAGTTTCTGAACGATCCGCGGGTCATTGACCTGCCCTGGGCAGCGCGCAAATTGCTCGTCAATGGCGTGATTGTTCCGTTCAGGGCTTCCAAATCTGCGAAGATCTACAAAAAGCTCTGGGAACATGGAAATGGCGTTTCTCCGTTGCTGACCTATACGGAATCTGTCCGTCAATTGCTGGCCGGCCGTTTGCAAAACGAGCATGTCACGGTCGAAATGGCGATGCGCTACCAAAATCCGTCGATGGAATCCGTACTGGAGCGCATGCACCTGGCGAATTACGATCAACTCATCATCATTCCCTTGTTTCCGCAATATGCGAGCGCATCAACCGGCTCTGCCGTTGAAAAAGCGATGAATATCATCCGCAAATGGTGGGTGATCCCCGAGATTAAGATCGTATCACAATTCTACGATCATCCGGCCTACATCGATGCAGTTGTGGACCGCGCAGCTGCGTTTGACGTCAAAGATTACGACCATATTTTGTTCTCTTACCACGGATTGCCAGAGCGGCATGTCGACAAAGTCTACAACGACGGTCTATGCACCGACCATGATTGCGAGAATGAAGTAACGGACGAAAACAAGCTTTGCTACAAAGCAACCTGCTATGCGACAACGCGCCTGATCGCGGAGAAAATGGGGCTTTCCCCTTCGGATTACACGGTTTGCTTTCAGTCGCGACTCGATAAAAAATGGCTGGAACCGTTCTCTGACAAAGTTGTCGAAGAGCAGGGACAAAAAGGTGCGAAAAAACTACTGGCTTTCAGTCCTGCTTTTGTGGCAGATTGCCTGGAAACAATTATTGAGATTGGCGATGAATACCAGGAGATCTTTGAGGAACATGGCGGAGAAAAAATTCAGCTGGTGCCGAGTTCGAACGACCATCCGCGTTTCATCGATTGCCTGGAAGACCTCGTGCGTACCCGTTTATAAAAAACCACATGACTTATACATTTCAATTGGAAGAAAGTGATTTCCTGACGCAGCAGCTGTACAGGATGTCGAAATTACCGGCGACGCGCAAAGCGAAAATCTATGGATGGATCGGCACGCCGGTCATTTTTATCGCGATGGGCCTGTTTTTCTGGCGGTCCAATAACCTGGCGCTGACCTGGTATTTTATAGGACTGACGGTGGTCGCTGCGCTTTTCTACCCGTATTATCACCGCTGTCGTTACAAAAGACATTGCGCGAAACACGTACATAACAGTGTTCGTGAAATGTCGGACCTGCGGATGTCGCTGACCTTTGAAAAAAGTCATGCGCTGGTGGCCGGAAAAACCGGTGAATCGAAGCTCAATTACAGCGAGTTCAAACAGATCAATGAAATTGAATCCCATTTCCTGTTGGAGCTAAACAGCGGGCAGACGCTGATCGTTCCGAAAAGCGAGATCAGCAATCAGCCTGGATTTTTGACTGAATTACAGCAATGCGCGACAGCGCACAAGATCTATTGGAACAGCGAATTGAACTGGAGCTGGAAATAAATCTGTAACCAATCTGCCTCCATAAAATTGCGCACACATAATAAATTTCGTAATTTTAGGTCCTGAAAAACAGGAAAAATGGACAACATATACAACAGTAAAGTCATCTGGGCACAAATGGATGCCAACCAACATTTGCGGCATTCGGCCTATGCAGATCTCGCTGCGCAGGCGCGCGTTGAATTACTCGAATCGATGGAGCTGAACATGGATGTTTTCCAGAAGCTGAAGATCGGTCCGATCCTGTTTCGCGAAGAATTGATCTACCTGAAAGAAATCCGTGGTACCCAAAAAGTGAAGATTTCCTCCGAGCTTGTGAAATCCCGTCCGGACGGTTCCCGCTGGTCGATCCGCCACGAAGTATTTCGCGAAGACGGCGTAAAATCAGCCATTATCAATGTGGAAGGTGCCTGGCTCGATCTTTTGCAACGCAAATTGACCGGATTGCCTGAAAATTTTGCAACCGCATTCAATGCAATGCCGAAAAGCGCAGATTACGAGCAGCTTTAAACAGGCCGTTTACGGCAGTAGAATCACACCAGCAAAGCCAGAAAAACACCAATCAGGATACTGACCAGCTTGACGAGGTTGAAACGGTGGTTTTCACTCGCTTCAAAAATGATCGTCGTTGAAATGTGCAGGAACATGCCGATCACGACGGCCAGCAAGATATCCATGTTGATCCAGCCGATCGAACCTTGCGTAAAATAACCGAAAAGCAATCCGAGGGGTGTCATCAACGCAAAGAGCGAGAGCACGAACCAGGATTTTTTAACCGTAAACCCGGAAGTGCGCAGCAAAGTCATCAGCGCAATAGCAACCGGCGTTTGGTGAAAAAGAATGCCCATCAGCAGGGATTGCCCGGAGAAATGCGCATGTCCTTCATGTTGAACGGCATGCATCGACAATGGGATTCCCTCGATGAACGAATGCACAGACAGGGAAATGAACAGCATCCAAGGCATGGTTTTACCCGTGACATGCACATGTCCGTGCTCGATACCGCCCGAAAAATACTCAAGGAAAAGCTGCACGAGAAATCCCAGCAGGATATACAGGCCGATGTATTGCATGTGCGAAGCGTACAATTCCGGCAGGAAATGCACAAACGCAATCGAAAGCAGGAACCCGCCGCTGAAAGCAAGCATGATCTTGATGAGCTTTTTCTGGTTGTAGGAATCGACCCACATGACGAGCAATCCGCCGATGAGGACGGTAATGATCAGGGCCAGTATGTTGATGAATTCAGTCATAGCTTCTTTATTCGGCAATGAGGATCAGGCGTTCCGACGTTTGTGCGTCAAAAGGATTGAGCTGGAAATCGCCGAAGGTTTCCAGCAGCGTAAAGCCTGTTTTTTCAAGCAGTTTTTGAAAATCCGCAAGGGTCAGCGCCTGTACTTTTTCTGTGAAGCAGAAAGATTTTCCTGCATCATCAAACTGTATTTTTTTATAGATGTGCGCGCCGTCGCTGCTGCGTTCGAGTTGAAAAGCAATTCCTTCAACGACTTTGCTTTCGTGGACGACCATGTTCGCGGTAACATATTCCGTATTCATGAAATCGATCACGAGTTTGCCGCCGGGTGCCAGCATCTGTCGGATCGATTGCAGCACAAGCAGGTTGTCGGACTGATCGTCGAAATACCCGAAGCTTGTGAACAGATTGACAATGAAATCAAATTGATAGCCTTCTAAAACTTCCCGCATGTCGTGCACAACAAAATGCAGGTCCGCGTTCTCCGATTTACGGGCTTCCGCAATGCTGTTGCAGGAAAGATCGGCGCCCGTAACGTGCAACCCCAGCTTGTTGAGGAAAATAGAATGCCTTCCTTTTCCGCAGGCCAGATCTAAAACTTCATGTTCCGGCTTCATTTGCAGTCGGTTAACGAGGTTCATGACAAAGGTTTCAGCTTCGGCATGGTTGCGGTCTTTGTAGAGGATGTGGTAATAACGTGTGTCGAACCATTCCTCAAACCATTCGGGATTTTGCGGCAAATTTTCCATTGAGATGACAAAAATACGAACTTATTGAAATCTAATTGCATTAAAAGAGCTTAAAAACGAAAGATTTCCAATTAATTATGCAGGCAGAACAAGCGATTATTTTCGGAAAAATTCTAGTTATCAACGTTTTTCGTCGACAATATTTATATATTTGCCTGTCATCTTTAAACAGGAAATGGAATTAAGTAGTATTTACGACCTTTATAAAACAATGGAGCAGGAAAATATTCTGCTTTCTTTTAAAGGTGTTGTCACTTCAGATCTACTGACGTCCGTCCTGCAGATCATGGAATCGAAGATGAACTACATGGAAGAATCCCCGAAAACGAAGAAAAAAGTCTTTAATGTGCTCGTGGAATGCCTGCAGAACCTGTACCACCACATCGATGTAGACGCGGCAGAAGGAACCGTTCCGCAGCGCGAGATCATCGAAGCCAAATCCGCTTTATTCATCATTGCCAAAGAGGAAGAATCCTTCCAGATCCGGACAGGAAATTACATCGACAAGGAAAGTGCGCAGGATCTCGCCGACAAGCTCGAAAAGATCAACGGCATGGACAAAGAGGAGCTCAAGTTGTATTACCAGGAGGTGCTGAACAACGGAAATCAATCCTCCAAAGGCACAGCTGGTCTTGGGATGATTGATATTGCACGTAAATCGGGCAATAAACTAGAGTATAAATTTTTAGAAGTGAATGAATATACCCACTTTTTCTGTCTGAATGTCAAAATAGATTAAATAGCTTTGCAAAAAATTAGAACTTAAGTATCATGGAAAATTTAAACCTGGAAGGATCGGCCAAAACACCATCGATCACATTCATTGCTTCCGAAGGAAAACTGGAATTGAAAGGACGTTCTATCCCTGAAAATTCAGTTGAGTTCTACAAGCCGCTGAATGACTGGATCGATTCCTATGGTAAAAGCCCTTTCTCAGAAACGACAGTCGACATCAAACTGGAATATTTCAACACGTCCTCTTCGAAATGTATCCTCGATCTTTTCAAAAAGCTCGAAGGCATCAACGGAAAAGGAACTGCCGTAAAGGTAAACTGGTATTTCGAGGAAGATGATGAGGACATGGAAGAAGCCGGTGAAGATTACCAGGCAATCATTTCCCTGCCTTTCAAGATGATCGAGGTCGAAGAAATTTAAGCGCCCACAAAGGACTCCATTTACATGGCAACTCCAGCGTTCGCGCAACAGTCAATCGGGATAACCGGAGGAATAGGATCTGGCAAATCAGTGGTTTGCAAGGTGCTTGAGTCCCTCGGTTATCCCGTTTTTTATGCAGATACAGCTGCCAAAAAGGTCATGCAGGAAGACGAGCAGCTCCGTCGGGAGATCAGCGCGCTGCTGGGCACAGAATCCTACCTCGGCGCAGAAGTGAACCGGCCTTTTATCGCTGCGAAGATCTTTGGGTCCGACGAGCTCCGCACTGCTTTGAATGCGCTCGTGCATCCTGCTGTCTGGCGTGCTTTTGACGCCTGGAAGGCAGAACAATCCCAACCCCTGGTATTCAATGAATCGGCACTGATGTTTGAAACAGGCTCTTACAAACGTTTTGATTGCATTGTATTGGTCACCGCTCCCGAGGAAACCCGTATCGAACGTGTTATGCAGCGCGACGGGCTTTCGCGCGATGAAGTGCTGGCACGCATGGCGAAACAATGGCCGGATACAGCGAAAATGGAGCTGGCAGATAAGATCATCCTGAACGGTCCTGATGATAAGCTGGTCCCGCAGGTGCTGGAACTGCTTTCAGCCTTGACCGAAGGCACTATTTGATCTCTTCGAAATCGTCAAATTTATTGTCGTCCCCGTTGTTGTCTTTCTTGTTGTTGCCGCCATTCCGGAACGAACGTTGCACAGAGATCAGCGGCGCACCTGAAAGCAGGTAAGAAAGTCCGTTGACAAGCTTCAGCAAAATCCCCATCAGTACGAAAAAGCCAATAACCTTAAAGATAAACCCGAAGACCGGTGTTTTTTCGATCTGCAGGATGCTGTCGTAGAACCAGATACTGACCGGGTTTTGCGCGTATAGCGGATACATCGCGAAAGCGACAAAGATAAGCAGCGAAAGTACGATGACCGTTACCTCGGCCCGGAGATTGAAAAGCGGCGGCTGCATATTGGGTACGGAATTGCCCGATACCTGGATGAGCAGCGATTGATTTTGCTGGTTTTGCAGTTTCCCCGTAAAATACAGCAGCAGGATCAGTCCCGCCATGATGAGCTCGTTGGGCAGCAGGACCGTCGCATTGTCCTTCTGCACGCAAAACAGGAAGGTCACATCCACGAGGAAAAAGTACTGAACGAATTTCAGGGAATAAACCTCAACGATCGATTTCGGTCTGCCGGCGCGCAGAATGCCGAGGATCAAATGGAGAATGCCCCACAAAAAACCGAAGATGGCGAAAATGACGCCAAGTCTGAATGCAAAATCAATGAATTTCATGCTGCAAAAATGCAAAAAATACAAGTGCGATTTGCTGTCTCCGGCGACTTGTGCCTAAAAATGATATCTTTGGAATTCAAAAATCTAAAAATGAAAAGAATTTTTCTGTGCTTAAGTCTCACGGCTTCCGTCTTTTTCGGTCGCGCTGAGGAAGGCATGCTGATCCCATCTGTGATCGCGGCTTTCCAGTCGGACATGCAGGCCATGGGCATGAAATTGACGGCTGAACAAATTTACAGTGTCAACCAGTCGAGTATCAAGGATGCGATCATTCACTTTGGCGGCGGATGTACGGCAGAGATCGTCTCCAAACAAGGCTTGCTGCTCACAAACCACCATTGCGGCTATTCGCAGGTGCAATCGCATTCATCGCTGGAGCACGATTACCTGAAAAACGGATTCTGGGCGAAAAATCTGTCCGAGGAATTACCGAACCCCGGGCTGACTGCTTCACGCATCGTACGCATCGAAGACATGACCGAAGCAGTGCTTTTTGGAACCAAAAACCTGACGGACCTGAACCAGAAACGTGCGAAGATCCAGGAAAATATTCTCATATTACAGAAAGAAGCAACGGCCGGAACGGGCTACGAAGCGGAAATCAAGGCTTTCGATTACGGGAACAGCTATTATTGCCTCGTAACCGAAGTTTTCAGGGACATCCGTCTCGTGGGAACACCTCCGAATTCTGTCGGCAAATTTGGTGGTGATACAGACAATTGGGTGTGGCCAAGACATACGGGTGATTTTTCCGTATTCCGCATTTATGCCGGTCCGGATAACAAACCGGCGCCTTATTCCGACAAAAATGTGCCTTACGTTCCTTTGCATTCTCTGCCGATTGCAGCGGGGAACAGGGTTCCGGGAGAATTCACGATGGTTT
>Ga0247806_10001496_pt1 | contig 11364 bp, 34 predicted proteins | sample UWRJL059202B1_FD_179935 | JGI IMG/M metagenome (GOLD analysis project Ga0247806, IMG submission 179935) | Plant litter microbial communities from Arlington Agricultural Research Station in Wisconsin, United States - UWRJ-L059-202B-1 | ecosystem: Environmental > Terrestrial > Plant litter >... | reverse complement strand
AAAACAAAATACAATCCTGATTCTGTTGGTAATTCTTCTTTACCTTTTATCTTTATCCAATCCATAATTTAATTTTTTAATTGTTAATATTCATAATTATTTGTTTCAGAATAATATATTTCTCTTTTTTCTTTGTCTGATAAACTTTCATCAGAATCTATTTTGTGATATAATTCGTTTTTGTCCATTATCTTTTTTAATTAGTTTTATCAATGTATTCCCCACTATTATTCCAATAAGGTTTTTCTGAGTCCTCCCAAAAATTAATATCACATTTTTCTATAAGTTCCTCGATACACGTTAAAAGAGTTTCGTTTTTCTGATCTTCAGAAAGTGTATTAATCCAGTTACGCAATCTTTCTTTCTTTTCTTCCCATGTTTCCATAATTTCTAATTTAAATTTATAGTAAATAACTTTTTTCTTTTTTCGTATTCGATTTCAATTCTAAAAATCAGGCGATGATTTATTTTTAGGCAAATTATCTATTTCATTTTCTTGAATCTCGTAAGGCAACCAATCATCATTAACACCGAAAAGTAAATCTTCAAACGGAATGTTACGGCTATATTCGCAAGTTACATTTGTGAATCCTGTTTCTTTATCGTTGTCAATAAAAGCTACTGTTTCAGCTTTCTTTAAAACCGAGCTTCCAACGTGTCCAACTGGCTTAGATGTTCCAAAATTCTTATGCAAAATTCCGGTTATATGCATCTGTTCTTTTGAAGTCCATTCTAAAAGCTTCTCAGTAAGTCCTGTCGCTTGTTCTAAGCTATTGAAATCAGTCACAAGGTCTACATATCCATCTATAGAAATTAATCCAATCTGAGCCTTGTATTCGCTTTCATAAATAATCCAATCGATAAACTCAAAACGTTCTTTTGGCGAATATTGTCTAAGTGAAAATGTTTTATAAAGATCATAATTACCGCCAACCATATCGCAAACACGTCTAACAACTCGCTGAGTGTGAAATTTTGATTGTTCGGTATCAAATTCAATAATAAATTTTTCGTTCGTTTGATGCCCTTTAATTGAAGGATTTAAAATATTTGATTGACCTCCAATGTATCCCGCAACGATCATTGACTTAAAAAAAGTCTTTCTACTTTTAGAAGCTCCAACGATACAGGAAAAATCTCCGTAAGAACCAAAAGGAATTGCAAATGATGTGCCTTTATATAAACTTGTACCTACACTTATCGCAACCGGCTGTGGTTTTATTTCTTCTGAAGGGTCAATGTATGAATCATTCATCATTTGTGAATAATCCCTTTTTTCTTCAGGTTTTATTAAATCGTCTAATCCTGATAAATCTGCCATAATTTATTTGTTTAGTGATTTTGATTGTTTTATTAAAGCCTTAGCAAATTTTATAGCAGTATCCTTATTTAAAGATATAATTCCATCTAATTGATCAGATTCAAAAACTATTTGAATAAATTTAAGTTCATTGCTTATAATTATATTTGTGTTTTCTTCTTCAATTAATATGTCTTTTGTAAATGGCATAGTTTTAGTTTTTAGGTTAAATATAATTATTAATGTTTTTTATAAATTCGTTTACCGTATTGCAAAATGATTTAGTAACTTTTTCTTTTGTCCAATTAGATTTAATCTTTTGAATTATTTCCTTTTCGTTTGATTTTATCTTTTCAGGTTCATCTTCTAATGATTCAAAATTAAATCCAATACTTTTTAAGTATTTGTTTAATTCTTGTTGATTTATGTTTGATGTTAGAAAAGTTAAATGATGGTCTAAAGGTCTTTCTAATTCAGTATTTAAACTTGCAATTGCTCCTTTCATGCTTCCTGAGTGATGCAGGTTTAAATTTAAAATGTAGCAGACTAATTTTGCAAAAAGTAAATTATCGTTAACTAAAACTTTTTCGCTTTGTAAAATCGTTTCGTTTATATTTTTAATTGCTTCGATGTCCTCAGGAAAAACTTGCTTAGGAACACGCTTATAAAGTTTAACTACTCTTTCTATTGATTTATCACTGCGCCAACTCATTGCTTTGTATTTAATAATTCCCTAACCCTGTCCGCTTTATTTAAATGCTGAGGTAATTCTTTTTTAATTGTTTCAAACAAAGAAATTATTCCTTTTTCATGTGTTTCTAATGTTGATCGTCCTAATTTTTCATAAAATACTTTTAAAAAAACATCAGTTCCATAAACCGTTAATTCTCTCAGTGCTCTTGCTTCTATTTCGGTAAGAGTAATGTTTATTTCTATATCAAACTTAGACTGTGATCTAATAGTTTTATTTTCCATTTTATATTTGTTTTAGTTTTATAATCTATCTTCTTTAATTTTTGGTTTTTTAATGTCGGCTGAGTACTTTTCCATTTTATCAGATCGGCTTATAAATTCAAGCGTTAGATATTTAGGGTTTTCTTTGTGGTAAGGATCATTAAAGCAATTAACTATAGCGTTCCATAAATCCTGCTTTGTATATCCTTCTTTTAATCTGGCGTTAATTTGTCCTTTTACTTTATTAGAAATTATCTTAGTTCCTTTTCCAGTAAGTGAATTAAAATTATCTTTCAATTTATCCCAATCAACCTTTAGGTTGGCATTAATATCTTTTATAACAGTATCAGTAACATTAACAGTATCATTTACAGTTGGATTTGTTGAGGTTTGTTCAACACTTTCAACATGTGTTGGATTTGTTGAATTTTGTTCTTCTGCTTTTATAGCTCTTAACTCTGCGGATCTCTTTCCGGCATCGCTCCTTTTTGCTTTAACTTCTTCGAACTTTATTAAATCTCTTTTTAATTGCAACTCAATTGGTTTCCAAGCTGTTAGTATCAATCTATCTTCTAAAACAGGGTTTTTATCATTTACATATTCCAGTAAATGATTAAATAAAATACCTTTTTCTTCGTTAGTTAAATGCTCAATGCTCTTAAGTAAATCAGCGTATAATACAAATGATTTTTTATTTTCAGCCATGTTTTAAAATTTTAATTTCTTACTATTTTTGAAAAATAAAAGACTACTTCATTTTATCGATTAAAAAAATTTCAGATACTTTCCAATTGTGTTTTGAAATTCTAGCGTAAAGAGTCGGTTTAGTTATTCCAATCTTTTTTACCAGGTCTTCATCTGTAAAAGACAATCTTAGTCTTTGTACTTTCGATGTTGCTTCTAGTTTAGTCATAATTTATTATTTATTTTTTTACTATTTATAGTTTAATAAAAGCCCATTATTTAAAACAGGCTTTTTGATATTTATTTATAAGCAAATATAATACTTTTTATTTAATTAGCCTAATTTTCACTAGCCTTAATTATTTGTAAAGATACTAAAACTATTTCAATGTATTGATATCAATAGCTAAACCATTTTCGATTAATCCGTGAATATCGAAGTGCCATTCATATAACTTATTTGTAATTTCTGTAATCTCTTCAAAATTCAAAGAATAAGAAAAAATGTCGTAAAATGAAAAATGCAAAACATCTTTACTTTTTCCGTCATCATAATCCATGAATCTATTATCTGAAAAACGTATTTTTCTATTTACTCTTTTAAGTTCTTCAATAGGCACAAACTTTTCTCCATTAACCTCAATTTCTTTTGTAAGGTCGGATAGTGGGCGTAATATTGGTTTAAAAGCTCCAAAAGCTGAATAAAATTTGCTATCGTCGTAAACTATAAGTAAAGAATCTTTTTCAAAACCAATAACATTAATTTCAAGTTTTGGATGATAATGGTTGTAACATTTCAATCCATAAGGCAAATACCCTACTACATGTTTTAATTCTAATTTCATAATCCTAAATTTTATGCCTATTGGCGTTAGTGGGTTTATAGTCCTTGATACTCTTTGTGGTCATTATAAATTTTACGTTCTTGTTTCCTTATCCACCAATTCCATTTCCATATTAAAACCCTTAGTGTCATGAATGGAAATATAGCAATAGCACAAACGAACAATATAATTTCTCGTAATACCCTTTCTGATTTTAATGCATCCATCCCAATTTATTTTAAAGTTTCTTTGTTTGTTATGTAGGTGTTATCCCAATACTTATTAAATTCATCTTCTCCGATAAATTTACCGCCTTTAGGATTATCTAACGCATCCATTAGTACATTTGTAATATGTATTGCGGTTTGTTCGTGTTGCTGTTTTTCTTTATTAAACCCATCGCGAACCAAAGTAAGCGCATACATCATTCCTGCCTGATAATAACGATCTGATTTATCATCATCCTTAGTTATAAATTTAATATCCTTTTCAAGACATTCTGCTATTTCTGTTAATACTGTTTTCATAATTTTAATTTAAGTTATTTTTTGTGTTGGGTTAATCTAGCATTCCAATGTCGGAACATCTATTACATTTATCACTATACCACATTGATTCAAGATCTTTACAACGAATGCATATTTTGTTTTTAGAAAAGTGATTATGCATAAAGTTTTTAGTAATTATAATTTCTTTTTCTTTGTGTTCGGGCATAAAAACGAATTTAATCGACAATAGTATTCTTTTTATTAGGTTCATTTCCGTTTAGGTTTTAATTATTTTTTTGATGGGTTATAATTGATACTTTAAATCGTTCAGAATATTCTTTTGCTTTTTTATCTCGATATTCTTTACTCATAAAAACATCGTAACATTCTTCACTACATACAGGCGGTTCAGTTGGCAATCCCATACATCCACACATATTTCCGTTGCAACACATGTTGATCTCTATTTCATGGTTACATATTTCGCAAAATCCTTTTTCTTTACTCATTTCTTTTATGGGTTAGTAAATTGGCGGTGAAGGTAATTTTACAACTTGATAATGTGTAATATATTTGTATGGAGTATTTGCAAAGTCCTTGTAATTAATAAAAAACCTTTGAACGTCAATTTCTCCATTATCAAAAATTACTATACAACTACAGTCTTCTTTTGGCAAATCTATTTCAGACTCAATATGTATCCATCCATTATTATTGTAAATGCCTTTTAAAGAAGATGGTTGTAATTTTAATCCTTCTTTCCCAAATGATGAAAACTTTTCTTTATCAGCTACTAAGTTTTCATATCCTTCTAACGAGTATTTTAAATCTGGTGATGGCAATATTAACACTCCTTCTTCAGTAACTAAGTGTTCTATTTTGCTCCAAATAAAACCTAGTTTTTGATATACATCTTTTATTTTTTCTTGCTTTGTCATATCGTATCTAATTTAAACAAATCCCTATCTCTTTAATAATTTTACGTAATACTTCTCTATTTATCGGTTCCGGCAACAATCGTTTTTTGAGGGCGTTGTTGTAGTTTGCGAATATTTGTTGGGCTGTTTTCATTTTAATATTCTTTGTTTAAGTTGATCGATATTGTATTGGTATTTTTTACGTCCTGATGAAAATATTACCTTTAAGTCAAATTCAATTACTAAATCTTTTACTTTTATAAAGTAATCGTGATTTTCAAATTCTATTTTTTCTGATTTTAACCATTCTTTCAATAGTAAAAAATCATCTGTCCTTCTTGATAAAGTTTCTTCTTTCCAAGCGTTCTTTTCTTCTTTGGTTAAATGCCCTCCCATAATTCTATTTTTAGTGATTTTATTTATCTGCTGGTTTTAATCGTTATTGTCGATTGTAACGTTCAGTTAGGTATATTTTTAACGTAAACCAACGAGCCATGTTTTTTTCTGAATTTGACAAGTCGCAAAAAAATGAATGGCTTCTGAATTTTTCTATAAAGTTTCGTTCTGCTTTCATTCGTTCGTCGCATAGCTCAATCATTTCAATAATTGCTAATTTTCTCTGGTGGTATTTTTTCTGTTCTTTCATAACTTTTATTTTTAAGTGGTTAATTAATCGTTGTTGTATATCCCGCAACCATAATATTTTTCAATCGAAGCGTTATAAGGTTGTGATGTTATAGGTTTTACAATATTAGTAAACACCAATTCATTAAAGTAAACAGTTTCATATCCTAATCCTGTGCTTTTTACCAAACGATTACACTTCATTACAACAGCTTTAACGCCTTGTTTTATTATCTTCCAAGCCATTTGTAAAGCCTCAGAAAAAGTTACGTTTTGCATTTTGAATATTGCGTGGGCGCTGGTCATTACGATTTGTTTAGTTTTCATGGTTTATTTGTTTTAGATAAGCAAATGTAATACTAATTTTGATATTTGCAACAGTAATCTAAAACTTTAACATTTTTATTTTCACGTACCTTTCAATTATAGGTTTTAAAATGCATGGAATACGTATCGTTGTTGTAGGTTCTTTCTTTGGACGCCCTGCTCCTGCTCTTTTACCGCCTCTTTTACTTTCTTGTTTCATAATAATTTTACCATTAATTTTAATGCTTCTTCGCATCCGTCATACATTCTGGCGCAGTTGTCTGCTTTAGCGTTTAGAGAAGTGAATTTGCCTCCTCTTAATCCAACACGATTAAAACCATATTCTAATTCTGATTTAGTTGCCTTTTCCATTGATTTTTTATATGAATGTAGCTGAATAGAATGTTTTTTAATTTGCTCTATTTGAGTGGTCTTATCTAAAGATAAAAACCACTCTGTTAGTTTTTCACTATTCAAAACGAGCTTGTAGATTTGGCATTGTTAAAAATTCTAATCCTTCTTGTAATCTTAATCTATTCATGTTTAAAAAAGCTTTGTAAGCTAATCTATAGTTTCTTTTGATTAAGTAAGTATTCATTGTTTTTTGGTAACATGCTGAGTTCATAATTATTATTATTTAATTGTTATCTGAGTACAAATATACAACATCTTTTGAATTACGCAACACTTTTCTAAAACTTTAACATTTCCGCATATCACTAAAAAAAGCCGAAGTGAATCGGCTTTGGGTTGTTCGTTAATCTAAAATAAATTCTTCTGTTAGGTGGGTTTGTTTGCCTTCCCATAACACGGCTCTATTACTTTCTACTTCAGCCATTGTATGTGGATGCTGGTTTTCTGACAGCCATTTCATTAAAGGCTCGCAAGCTTCTTCGAATGTTGTTGGTTTTAAGTATTTTTCTAATTTGTCCACAATATTTGAGGTGCTTGTACCTTCTAAAACTTCCTCTAACAATTCCTCTGAGAAATCAATTATTCCTTTTTTCATAATTATTTTTATTTATTGATTATTAATTTTTGACTGGTAAATATAAAACGTTTCCGTTGTTTTTAAAGGATAGTACATAATAACCGCCTCTTTCTTTCTTTGAAACTGTACCAATGCGTAATACTTTGTGTTTTTAATACGTTTTACATATTTAATGCCTTGTCTTTGTATTTGAGAATAAATAGTGCTTGTAGGCTTTTTAAGTATTTCTGCTATTTGTTCTGTCGAATATAATTTAGTTTCTATCATAAGTTACTGTTTCAGGGTCTATTACTTCGATGTTGTTTGGGTTGGTGGTGAATTCCACTCCTTCTTTTATTTTTCTATCCATTATAACTTTGCAAAATCCGTTTTGTCGTCTGCATTCAGATATTGATGGATATTCAAAACCGTCACTAATTCTAATAACCCTTACAGAATTAACCGCTTTCCAATTGCGTTTTTTCTTTTCTTCAAGTTTATCAAATTCTTTTTTTTCTTGGTCAGTCCATTTGCTTACTGGCTTATCCCAAAGGCTATGATGTGGGTTTTTAATCATAGCCTGTCTGATTGTTTGAACGGTTAGCATTAGAATTGTTTATTTTTATCAATCAATTCGATGTACTCCCATTTAATTTTAATTGCTTCTTTTTCACGTTCAGCAATTAAATCAATAACTTCCTGGTCACGCAAAACAACAATCTCATGCCAATACTCTCTACCTTCAATAACAATATAGTTGAAAAAATACGCTTTTTGCTTGTTTGCTGATTTCATTTGCTTTTGCATTTGATAGAAGTACTTTTTATCTACTTCGTTGCTTAAAACAAGCTTAAAAAAGGTATTTGCTTTTGGGCATTTAATTTCTAAAACGGCATCATCTGAAACTAAACCATCTGGACTTGCTCCAGTTTCTTCTCCATCTTCAAAGAAACTGCAACTTTCAACTTCTAAAAATTGCAAAGCTTTTAATTCTGAGAACTTTTTGAAGGCTAACGGCTCTAAATCAATTCCGTTTTGCATATCATAAGAAATATACTGTTCTTCAACTTTTCCGAATAAATGCTCAATAGCTTTTTCAAACGCGTAAGTTTTACCAGTTTCTCCAAGTCCTTTAATACCCATTAATTTATGAGTTTCTGAAGCGGTAAATTTACCTAAACGTTGCTCAATCCATTCGTCTGATCTTTGGTTACTTTCCATAATTTAAGTATAAATTTTCCATTTCAGGAGTTATTGAATAGTGCTTTTTGATAGCTTCTATTGTTGCTTTTGCTTTGTGAGCCGTTTCAAAATTAGCTTCTGTAAATTCCGGCTTTTCTTTTACCTCTGGTCTGATCGGTTGTATTCTGACACCATCCGTAATAGCTCCCATCATTTTAACATTGTGATCAACAAATAACTCAATAATCATTCCTTTCCAATTCTCAATTAAATGACAATCCTTTCCAATATATCCGTCTTTTTTAGCGAATCCAGCAAGTATTTTGCTATTTGTGGAGTTTAGTTTAAGCGGTTTAATATCCTGCATAAAATAGCAAAATACGCCATTCATTTTAGTTCCTGATACATCAACACCTTCCTCGTATTTTACTTCCTTAATTTGGAATATAAGTTTTTTCCCTTCGCTTTCTAATGCATCTAAATCGGCACTTGCAAGGTGAGTTGATTTCCTGAACTTTCGCCAGTCTGTTTTTTGTTCTTCCATTATTTCTATTTTAGGGTTTAAATTATTTTACTGAATGAATAGGTTGTTGAAAAGAAGCCACGATTTTTACATGTTAGTGTCCAATTATCCTTATTCATTTTGGTTATTGTGTTTTTTGCTTTAGATACCTTTCTGTACGGTATTTTTATGTGGACTGTGATGTACATAATTCGTTTTTTAATAGTTCAGCTTCTTTTAATGCTAGTTCTGCAAAATCTATCATGTAATGATTAATTGAAATACTTCTTTTCGTTCTTCGAATAAAGTTTTCTAACGCTTCCTCTTTGGTAGGATATGCGAAACGTCTTTTACTCGTTTTAGAAGTCCATTTCTTTTTACCATTAACGATAAACCAATAACCTTTATTAGTTTCATCGGTAACGTTAAATTCTTCAACATCTACTTTTACACAACTTTTGTCATTGTAATCTCGTAGACATTCATTTGTACACCACTTTCTGTATCTGTATAATTTAATATCTTTCATATTTATTTATCTGGTTAGTAATAATATTGTTTTTAAATACTTTTGCCTGTTGTTTTATTTCTTTTGCGTAGTGGGTTGTTGTTTGGATTGTTGTTATTGCGCCATTTTTAGACACTATAACCAACTTCAACGACTTTCTGTACACTCGCTTTGATTTCTTTCGGATTTGCGTCCCGTAGTGCTTGAATAGTTCGGGGTTCATTTGGTTTCTTTTAAATAAAAACCATCTAATTTATTATTATTTATAAAAGACACTAATCCATTTTCAACATCGTAAATAGTGTTTTTAATTGGTTTAAAAAATAATTCTTTTTCGCCTCTAATCTTAAAAATACCATAAGATTGAAATGCATCATCAAAATAATACACTTTATCTATTTGTAAATCATTACGATTTATCTCTATTAATTTACTCATTTTGATTTAATTTAACTGATTTATATTATTCTCAACAGCCTTTATTATCGCATTTACATTCGGCATCTTTACCGAGTTGCTTTTATTAACGTAGTCGTTGAATTGGTTCTTTAATACATCTTCAATAGTTTGCACTTGGATGAAGTTTTGATCGTTTCCAGAATATTGGTTTTCTAATTTAAAAACATTAAAATCCCGTTGGCTGTTGGTTATTACTGCAAAGTTTTTCATATCTAAACTATTTTATCAAGTTTGTAATGATTTTTAACGTGGCTAACATTTTCAGGGTTTTTAAAATGTTTGCTTGTTTGTTCTAATGCTTCCGTAACTTTTTGCTTTGCAAATGCAATCATTAATTCCTGAGTTGAAATATTTTCGTTTTCATGCAACAATTTCATGTACATTTCATTTGCTGTAATCGGTTCTACTTTTACTTTTTTAGTTTTCATAATATCACTTTGTTTTTTGGTTTTTAATTTTGTTTTCTGTTTGTCTTAGATTGTTCAGACATTTATCCATTTTATCTACAAAATCAGGATGAATATTTCTTTTGTACTGAACGTGATTTAATTGCTTTCTTCCCATTATTCAAATGTTTTGTATTTACCAATCAATGCACTTGCTGAATTATCAGAGTAAACATTTACTTCAGCTAATTCCTGTTTTGCTTTATTGATGAATATTTTTAATCCATCTTTAATTGTATAAGAAATAAAGTTTTCATTTCTAAGCTCTGAAATGCATTTTTCTTCTGTTTCAAAGGATCCTTTCATAATGATTTGTTTTAGTTATTAATTCGATTACAAATATAATACTTTTATTTTGATAGTACCAAATATAATTTAAAATTTAACATTTAGATCTAAAAAAAAACCGCTCCAATTAAGAAGCGGTTTTGATAATTTGCGGGAGTAACCAATTCCCAAAACTTTAAAAAATAGAATTATGAAAGTGCAATTATTGAGTATTAAACATTGTAAAGATAATAATTATTTCGTATACTTTCTGTATGCGATATAAATAATTCCGATTGGGATTAAAAACCAAAGTAAATTAAGCGGATTATAAGCCTTTTTATCTACTTCTTTTGAACTAATTTCTTTTACCGATACTTCTTTACTTTTAATCGCTTTTTGTTCTTTAAAAGTCTCTTTTTGCACTTGTTCGGAATTTCCGAATGTCTGTGATTGAGTATTATTCTTTTGAGTAGTTTTTTTGTATACTTTTTTAGTGTTATTTAAAACTACCTTAGTGCCGTCTTTTTCAATTATGAAAGCCTCTTTTGTATTGTCTGCCGGTTCTAAGACGATTTCCTCAGTAACAGTTTCGTTTTTATCATCAACTTTTACCGTTGTCGTTGTTTTAACGTTGGTATCGGTTTGTTTTTCGGTAACTGAATTGTCGTTTACTTCCGATTTTATTTCTTCCTTAGATGATTGTTTGCTTACCCGACGTGCGCCACAGGAAAATAACAACGAAATCAATGCGATTACTAAAAGCGAAACGAGTAATTTAAATATTGTTTTCATAATTGAAACTGATTTACGTTAAAAGCATAATCGATTTTATTTTTAGGTTTATATGAATTGCCCGATGTTTTTCTTTTGTCTACTACAGAAACATAGTGTTCGTGAATCCAATGCTTTACGAATCCTAAAACATCAACG
>Ga0247806_10001495_pt1 | contig 11365 bp, 8 predicted proteins | sample UWRJL059202B1_FD_179935 | JGI IMG/M metagenome (GOLD analysis project Ga0247806, IMG submission 179935) | Plant litter microbial communities from Arlington Agricultural Research Station in Wisconsin, United States - UWRJ-L059-202B-1 | ecosystem: Environmental > Terrestrial > Plant litter >... | reverse complement strand
AGTTGCCAAATACATCGTGGCGTGCAGATGTTAAGCCGTTACTGCCCATACCGCCATTATAGCCTTTCTCGTAACTTGCCTGCCCTGAAGAGGATAATCCTACTATAACATCGCCCGGCTGTATGCGAGCGTTATCTATTACATCACTACGTTTCATACGTGCAGTAACGGTGCTGTCTACAATAATGGTACGCACAAGGTCGCCCACATCGGCAGTTTCACCACCTGTAGAATGGATGGTAACTCCAAAACCCTTAAGTTCTTCCAGAAGCTCTGCAGTACCGTTTATAATAGCAGAAAGTACTTCGCCCGGAATAACATTTTTATTACGGCCTATAGTGCTGCTAAGCATTATATTATCTACAGCGCCTACACAAAGTAAGTCGTCTATATTCATGATAAGGGCATCCTGTGCAATACCTTTCCAAACCGAAATGTCGCCGGTTTCTTTCCAGTACATGTATGCCAAAGACGATTTTGTACCTGCGCCATCGGCATGCATAATAAGGCAATAGTCGTTATCTCCGGTAAGATAATCGGGTACAATCTTACAAAAAGCTTTAGGGAACAGGCCTTTATCTATGTTTTTTATAGCGTTATGCACATCTTCTTTAGAAGCCGAAACTCCTCTTTGGCTATAGCGTTTGCTGGTATCCTGGCTCATGTAAACTGTAGTTTGTGTTGTTGCGTGCAAAGATACTTTTTATGTAACAATTTAGCAATTATTTAATTTAGTAAAGGACTGTATACTGACGCTACTTTGAAACATGAAAAATTATGAATATAACTTGCATATTAGATTAAAAAAGTATAATTTTTACCTTAAAAAGTAACATTTAATATTATGACAAAATCTAAACTATATAAGAAAAAAAACTGTGTAATGCTTAAAATTAATTTTTCATCTTACTATTATTAATTCTTAAATATTAGATTGGCACAAACATTGCATGCAATAAACCACTGATATACTGTGTTGTATCCTGCTAATTAAATTTATAACTAAAAAAAATTACTACATGCTGTAAGCACCTTTTACCGGCATTAACCAGATTCAGAAAGAAAGTCAGATTTAAAATGATGTAGAGAGAATGATGAACGTGAACCTGAACTACCTTAAAAAATTACCCAGTTTATTATTTATGCTTGGGCTATACTTTTTTACAGTTATGCCCGCCCGGGCGCAAAATGACAGCATTGTTTTTATACCCGCGACAACACTTACGGTTAAAAAACGGCCTGTATTTTTAAAACAACTCATTGTTCCGGGAGCACTTGTTATTGCCGGGGCCTGGACAAATAAACGGCAATTTGAAAAATCAGTAAATAAAAATGTATTATTTACTGTGGGCGACAATTTTAAAACTAAAGTAGACGACTACTTGAGATACGCACCGATTGCAGAGCTTTATGCAGCCGACGCTTTAGGTGTTAAGGGAAAAAATCATTGGTTTGACCAAACAAAAAATCTTGCAATATCTATAATTGTAACCGATTTTATTACCGCCAAGCTAAAAAAGCTTACTAAGAAAACACGGCCTAATGGTGGCAAAGTAGCCCACTCTTTTCCGTCGGCACACAGCTCACTGGCGTTTGCTAATGCAACTGTTCTATATGAAGAATTTATAGATACAAGCCCCACTTTTGGTTACACAGGTTATGGCTTTGCAGTAGCAACAGGCTCGTTAAGGCTTATGAATAATGCACACTGGCTAAGCGATGTAATGGTAGGTGCCGCTATTGGTATAGTGGTTACCAAATTAGTCTATTTACTTGACCCTATTATAAAATGGAATCCATTTAAGGATACTAACAATTTAGTTGTAATCCCAAAGTTTGATGACGAGGGCTACGGACTTATTTTATCTAAACGGTTTTAACTTAAAAAGTAAACCCTGCTAATTTCCGGCAGGGTTTACTTTTATTACTCGTTTTCTACAATCATTACCTCTACTCTTCGGTTTGCTTCACGTTCGTCGGCATTTTTTTCTGGTATGGTATAAATGGGCTGAGAAACTCCAAACCCCTGAAAAGAAAGTCGGCTTTTATCAATTCCGCTTTGGTTAAGAAACATCATAACGGCTTTAGCACGTTGCGTAGACAGGTCATTACGATCGGCTTTCATGCAGCATACATGACCTAAAAGTTTTATTTTAAGTTTTGGGTTGACCTCCATAACCTGCAACAACTCATACAGCCTGTGCCTCGATTCAACCATTACACCAAAGGTATTCTCGTAAAAATTAAGGTTCTCAATTTTTATTTTATCTCCGGTTTTGGCTTCGCCTACCCTTTTCATAAAGTCTACATCAAGCGTTAGTTCCTGTTCTTTTCCGTTAGGCCCCATTACCGATATTTTATCAGGATATACCTTCGGCCCTTTAGCCACGGGTTTCGGTGCCTCTTCACGCACAGGGATAAGTTTTTTTTCTAAGCGTAAATCTTTCTTTTGCAAAAAATATACGGTAACCTTACGGTTTTCTGCCTTTTTAGCCGATTGTTTGTGCAACTCCCCAAAACTACGTATCCTAAAATCTTCGCGGGTAGCTACTTTTCCTTTTAGTATATCAAATACAGTGCTTACGCGGCGTTGGGCAAGGGTATCATTAAGCCCGGTTGTACCATCTTCATCGGTGTAGCCGTTTATAGCCAATATTTTAGATTCTTTATTATTCAGCATCCAGGTATCCAGCCTGTCCTGCTCACCTTTTTTTAATTCGTGTTTATTACTGTCAAAATATACCGAGAATTGTTCCTGTGCAGCCAGGGTAAGCGGGAACAGGAATATCAATAAAAATTTAAACAGGTTTTTCATAAAATATTTCTTTTTATACCAAACGAAAATAAGCATTTATTTATTACCTCTGCCCTATGTTATGTTTACTTTCATAATTTTTACAATGGCTTTCCAGTATGTATATTTCTACCCTTCGGTTTGCTTTACGCTCTTTTACAAGTGGTATTAATTTTCTACAATCTCAATCTCAACCCTGCGGTTAGCAACTTTTTCGGCTTCAGTTTTTTCAGGTAATACATATATGGGTTTTGTACTGCCAAAACTTTGATATGATAGACGGCTTTTATCTATACTATTGTCTTTCAAAAATTTGTAAACTGTTTCTGCCCTGCGTAGCGATATCTGGTTTTCTTCATTTAACTGGCAGCAAATATGTCCTTGTATATCTATCTTTAATAAAGGTTTAGCACGCATAATTGCAAGCAGCTCTTTTAATATATGCTGCGATTCGGGTAATATAATTTCAGAATTATTGTAAAAGTTTAAGTTGGGTATTTTTATTTTTTCGCCTTTTTCAGCGGTGGTAACTTTTTGGGTAAACTCACTTACAGGCTCAATTGCTGCAGAATTAATAACGGGATTTTTTTTGGGACTAAAGTAAAGTACTACTTTCCTATCGGCTTTACTTTTTCCGGTTGCCATAGTTTCCCCAAAACCTTTTAGCTCAGCATTATCAACTATTAATCCTGCATTTTTTAGTTGGCCATAAACATAAGCAGCCCTGCGTTCAGAAAGGTCGGTATTATAAATGGCCTCCCCAACACTATCTGTATAGCCATGTATCTTTTTTACACTTACATTAGGATTTTCACTAATCCATTTTGATAATTTATCGTTAGAAGATTCGTTAGCTTCATCTGCATCAAAATCAAAATATACAGTGAATTGTTCCTGAGCCTGCATATTTGTAAACGCCATAACACAAAATGCAAAGAATAGTTTAAGGTGTTTCATTGCTTAATAATAAATTATATGTATAAGGATTTGTTGATATTATCTTTCTATAATTTCAATTTCTACCCTGCGGTTAGCTTCACGCTGCTCTTCATTACTTTCCGGTATAGCAAATATAGGCTTGCTGCCGCCAAAACCTTTGTAGCTAAGCCTTTTTTTATTAATACCATGATCTTTTAAATACTGGTAAACAGTTTTAGCACGATCGCCTGCTAAATCAGTATCATCAAGTGGTGAACAGCATTTATGGCCATGTATTTCTATTTTAAGCTTTACGTTATCCTGTAAGGTAGCAACAAGATCGTAAGCGTGTGCCGAGATTTAGGGAGTAAAATCTCTGTATCGTTGTAGAAATAAATATTTTGAAGCACAATTTTATCGCCTTTTTTTGCTGCATCCATAATTTGTGTAAGAGTAGGAATAGCAATTTCAGGCTTTAGAGGCCTGGGTGCAATTTCAGGTTTGGCTTCTTCTTCAGCTAAGGGTAAAGGTTTTGGTTTGGTAAATTCTATAACCACCCGTCGATTTTTGTTCAATTCGGCAAATATTATGCTCTCACCAAATCCTTTTAAATCGGTATCAGGAGTGACCATTTTTTTGTTTTTAAGTTCATTATACACCCAAGCTGCCCTGCGTGCAGATAGTTTTATGTTATATGCTGCATTGCCTACGCTATCTGTATAACCATACACACTCGTAACCTGCGCCGCACCGTTATTAGTAATCCACGCTGATAGATTTTTGTTCGATGTATCTTCAGCTTCATCAATATTAAAATCAAAATAAACAGTAAATTCTTCCTGCCCGTGAGCAACCCCAATGGCCATGATGCATAATAAAAGTGACAGTATAAACTGTTTCATTTGCTGTAAGGTTTTTATGATAACGGTATAGGTTTATATTTATTTTTAAAAAATAAAAAAACCTGCCACTTTCGCAGCAGGTTTAGTATATAACCTATTATGATAACTATCGTGTAAACAATAACTCTCTATATTTTGTAAGTGGCCAAGCCTCATCATCAACAATAAGCTCCAGCTTATCGCAATGTCTTCTTATTACATCAAAATAAGGTTTTACAGTATCGCAATAAGCATGTGCAAGTTCTTCGGCAGTAGTTAAAGCATTAGCTGTTTTACGTGCTTCTGTCATTTCTTCTACCTGAGTGTTAATACCTGCAATGTGTCCTGATATTTCCCTTATAATGCTTATTTGCTCTTTACCTATAGAAGTGTACTCATCGCCAAAAATTTCTTTAAGGCCTGTTACATTCTCTATAAGTATATTTTGGTAACGAATAGCAGTAGGTATAACATGATTACGTGCTATATCTCCAAGTACACGTCCTTCTATCTGAATCTTTTTAGCATACTCTTCAAGCTCAATCTCATAACGCGCTTCGGCCTCTGTATGGTTCATAACACCAAGCTCCTGGAAAAGGGCAAGTGATTTTTCTGAAATCTTAGCCTTAAGAGCGCCCGGTGTAGTTTTGTGGTTGCTAAGTCCGCGTTTGCCAGCCTCTACAGCCCATGCTTCGCTATAACCGTCACCTTCAAAAAGAATTGCTTTAGTTTCTTTAATATACTCTCTTAGTACGTTAAAGATAGCGTCGTCTTTTTTCATTTCTTTACCATCTATAAGCGCATCAACTTCTTTTTTAAAGTCTCTTAACTGCTTAGCCATGATAGAGTTTACAATGGTCATTGCGTTAGCACAGTTAGCGCTCGACCCTACTGCCCTAAACTCAAATTTATTACCTGTAAAGGCAAATGGCGATGTCCTGTTCCTATCGGTATTATCAAGCAATACATCCGGAATTTTACCTACAACGTTAAGTTTAAGGTCGGTTTTCTCTTCAGGAGAAAGTTTACCTGCAGATACGCCTTCAAGCTCAGCAAGTACTTTTGTAAGCTGCTCGCCAATAAAAACAGATATAATTGCAGGTGGTGCCTCGTTAGCTCCAAGCCTGTGATCGTTAGATGCTGTAGCAATAGATGCCCTCATTAGCTCCTCGTTAGTATAAACTGCCTTAATTGTGTTTATAAAGAATGTAAGGAACTGTAAATTGCTCATTGGGGTTTTACCGGGGCCTAAAAGGTTAACGCCGGTATCAGTAGCCATACTCCAGTTGTTATGCTTACCACTACCATTTACGCCTGCAAATGGTTTTTCATGCATTAAAACTTTGAAGTAATGGCGCTCGCCCACTTTTTGCATAACATCCATTAATAAAGAGTTATGGTCAACTGCAAGGTTAGCCTCTTCAAATATTGGAGCAAGCTCAAACTGGTTAGGAGCAACCTCATTATGACGGGTTTTAACAGGTATACCTAAAAGCATACACTCGTTTTCAAGATCCCTCATATAATTAAGTGCCCTTGTAGGGATAGAACCAAAATAATGGTCGTCTAACTGTTGTCCTTTAGCAGAAGAATGCCCAAGAAGGGTTCGCCCTGTTAGTGTAATATCCGGCCTTGAATTTGCAAGGGCTAAATCAATAAGGAAATATTCCTGCTCCCAGCCAAGGGTTGCGGTTACTTTCTTAACGTTTTTATCAAAATAGTTACATACAGCTACAGCAGCTTCATCTACCGCTGTAAGTGCCCTAAGTAAAGGTGTTTTATAATCTAATGCCTCACCTGTGTAAGATATAAACACAGTAGGGATACATAATGTAGTACCAAAAATAAATGCAGGCGATGTAGGATCCCATGCTGTGTAACCGCGGGCTTCGAATGTATTACGAATACCACCGTTAGGGAAACTTGATGCATCCGGCTCTTGCTGTACTAACTGGCTTCCGCCAAATTTCTCTACAGGGTCTGTACCATCAAAAGATGTTTCAAAGAAAGCATCATGCTTTTCTGCTGTAGTTCCTGTTAATGGCTGAAACCAGTGGGTGTAGTGGGTTACGCCTTTGCTAAGCGACCACTCTTTCATACCCATTGCTATGTAATCGGCAAGTTTGCGGTCTATTTTAGTTCCATGCTGCACTGCACTTTGCACCGCCTTATAGGCCTCTGGTGTCAAAAATTGGCGCATTGCTTTGTCATTGAACACATTACTACCAAAAATGATTGATTTTTTGTCCAGTTCTTGTACTTTAACCGGCTTTCTTCCGGCTGTTTCTTTTAAGGCCTGAAAACGAAATGTTGACATGAAACTTTAATTTTTATTGTTAATGATAAACTAAAACTTGTGCAAATGTACAAAAAAATGTTCCTAAATATAATTACCCCTGCTTATTTAGGGGTTAAATTTTATTTTATTTATCAAAATAGCAATTCAACCCACTAAAATTAAGGCATTGTAAATATATAGTTAAAACTATAGTACCTTTACTAACAGGATTACAGAATTTTCAGTAAAATTCCTACATTGGTTAATAAAAATCTAAAATTCCTAAGGCTTAGTTAATTGAGTTAAATATTTATTAACCAAATAACCAACAAGATAAGAATTGTGTAATTTGGCTAAATAAATAAATTACTAACCTAAACGCCAATTATCATGAGCAACAAAAAATTAATACTAAGCATTGCGGCGGGAGCGGCATTACTTGCAGGAGCAGCAGTTATTGTTGCCCGTAAAAGATCTCAAAATAAATACAAAGCTAACGTAGAAGAAGCTAAAGAAAACTTTAAGAGTAAACTTAGCCAGCTACAGCGTAAAGCTAAAAAAGAATACCAAAATTCTGTTTCTGAAACTGAAAGTGCTGTTAACAGTGCTAAAGAGAGAGCAGCAGAATGGGTTAACAAAGCTTCCAGAGCTTAATTACCCTTCGTAACTACCATAGAATACAAGCCGGTTATATTTTTTATAGCCGGTTTTTTAGGACCTTAAAACAAATTACCACATACAATACAATTACTTAACTACTAAACGTTTGCCCACCATGAAAGCCAGAAAAAATGCCGGAAAAAAATTTTTACCTTACACCACACTTATTGAACAATTAGCCACTCAGAATATTACAAATACACTTGAAGTTTTACCCGAAATATTAGTTATTACTACTTTCCCACCAAGGCAGTGTGGTATTGCTACCTATTCTCAGGATCTTATAAAAGCACTTAACGATCATTATGTTGATTCGTTCTCTATAAAAATATGTGCTATAGAAAATAAAAATGAGCAGCACACATATACTGATGCTGATGTAAAATATGTACTTAACACATCTGAACCTGATTCATACGTTCAGTTAGCAAAATCAATAAATGAAGATGCTAATTTAAAAATTGTTTTAATACAGCATGAGTTTGGTTTAGTACACGAAACTGTAGAGCATTTTAACTCGTTTATAGATGCTGTGCAAAAACCACTATCGGTAGTATTTCACACTATATTGCCTAACCCTAACGAAGAGCTTAAGGCTAACGTGCAGCACATTCTTAACAGGGTAGACTCTCTTATTGTAATGACACATAACGCCGCCGATATACTGGTACGTGATTATATAGTAGACCGCGAAAAAATTGCGGTAATAGCCCACGGTACCCACCTTGTGTCTCACGGGCATGGACCGGCACTTAAAAAGAAATATGGTTTTGAAGGCCGAAGGATACTTTCTACCTTTGGGTTATTAAGCTCTGGAAAAAGTATTGAGACTACACTGGATGCATTACCTCAAATAATAACACAAAACCCGGATGTGTTATTCCTTATTATAGGTAAAACCCACCCTACTGTTGCTTTACAGGAAGGCGAAGTATACCGCGAAAGCCTTGAACGCAAAATAAAAGAGCTTAACATAGAAAACAATGTACAGTTTATTAATAAATATGTTGCCCTTGATGAGCTGCTTGAATATTTACAGTTAACTGATATTTATGTGTTTTCGAGCAAAGACCCTAACCAGGCAGTAAGCGGTACATTCTCTTACGCGCTTAGCTGTGGTTGCCCTATAGTGTCTACCCCTATTCCTCACGCTAAAGAAGTGTTAGCCGGAGATACTGGTATGATATTCGATTTTGGCAACTCACAACAACTTACGGATGCTGTTAACACAATGTTTGCAGACCCTGTACTTATGGAAAAAATGATCCTTAACGGCCTGCACAAAATTGTACATACCGCTTGGGAAAACTCTGCAGTAAGCCATGCTAAACTGTTACAAAAAACAGCTGGGCCGGGAGCTATAAGACTGCAGTACCGCAATCCTAAAATAAATCTTGATCATATGAAAAATATGACTACTGATTTTGGGTTTGTGCAATTCTCTAAACTTAACGTACCCGATCTTGGATCTGGCTACACCATAGATGACAATGCAAGGGCAATGATAGCATTGTCTCAGCACTATAAAAAATACAGGGAACGCGATGTACTAAAATACATTAAAGTATATCTTGACTTTATTGGCTTTTGCCAACAGCCTGATGGCAGGTTCCTTAACTATGTAGATGTAGATAAAAACTTTACCACACAAAATGAGAACGAAAATCTTGAGGACAGCTCAGGACGTGCTATGTGGGCTTTAGGCTATGTAGTTTCGTTAACCGGAATACTTCCTGCTGAATTTACAGATAAGGCTGAAGCTATCTTCCAGAAATCGCTTTCTCTTACAAAGAATATATATTCTACAAGAGCAATGGCCTTTATCATTAAAGGGTTATATTATTATAATCGCAGGGTTAAAGATGCCGATACCATGATCTATATTAAAATGTTTGCTGACAGGCTGGTAAATATGTACCGTCATGAAGCAGATGCCGAATGGAGATGGTTTGAAGGTTACCTAACTTACGCAAACAGCGTATTGCCTGAAGCTTTATTGCTTTGCTACACCATAACAGACAATGAGGTTTATAAAGACGTTGCTAAAGAATCTTTCGATTTCTTATTAGAAAACACATTTGATGATAATTCTATTAAGATTATATCTAATCAAAGCTGGTTAGTTAAAGGGGGCAAAAGAGCACAGTATGGTGAGCAACCAATAGATGTGGCTTACACTATACTTGCCCTGCGCAAATTTCACGATATATTTAAGGATGAAGAATACCTTAATAAAATGGAAATGGCCTTTAACTGGTTCCTTGGTAACAACCACCTGCAGCACGTTATTTACAATCCATGTACAGGAGGTAGCTTTGATGGCCTTGAAGAGTTTAGCGTAAACCTTAACCAGGGTGCCGAAAGTACTGCAAGCTACCTTATGGCAAGGCTTACCATTGCTAAATACTTTGGCAATCCCGATACGGTATACTTTAGAAAAAGAATTAAAGCAGCAAAAGTAGAAGCTTTAAAAACTCTTAATTTATAAGTATCTTTCTTACAAAGATGCTTTGAAGCCCCGTAATTACATTGCGGGGTTTCTTTTGCGCTGAATTTAGAAGATACCTGTTTAATAAATTATAATTCTTATACTAACGGAGATCTCATAATGTAATATTCATGGGAAGTATTTTAGACTTTAACCAACAAAAAAGGCTCCGTTACCGGAGCCTGATATTTAAACTTTAAAAGAATCTATTTAAGTATCTTAATGTCGCTTTCTTTAATGTTGAATCTTTTAACTACAGCATCATAATTGCTGTAATCAAATCTTGCAGAGCTATCATAACCAGGCAAAATTGCTACCCTGAATAGCTGATCATTTAAATAAGCCGGCGTTTCCTCCAAGTCATAATCAGCATCCACAGTAAAAAGAATACTGGTCTGGTCAAAGTTATAATCATAATCAATCTCTCTCGCCCCATTGTGTATAGTTCTTGGTATTAATTGCCAAACGGGTGCATTATTAGCTCCTGGATCGAATGTCCTTCTATAAACCAAGACCACATCAGCTGCCTCAATTTGAGGGTTCAGGTCATAAATACTCGAATACATGTTTATAGAATTATCAAATGTAAAGTTTACCGGTCCAACCTGAAAAACTTCATTTTCTACAACCTGGTTGCCTGGTGCCACAACAACATCGTCGTCATTATTACAACCGGTTAATGATAAAAGCCCCACGGCAGAAAAAAGTATAAGTATCTTTTTCATGATTTAAAATTTTATGTGTTATTGTTAATTACTAAGGTAGTTTCAAAAAATGAGCCAAAAAATCGTTTTAGCTTAAATTTAATAAAAAATAAAATAATTACATTTGTTATACTATGAGTGATAATGTCAATCTTTATATGGTTTTGCTGGGATGTACCCCTCCCGGCAGGCTTACAGAGCAACACGATATCTTTTTCGGGATTGGAAATTCTGTACAGGATTTAAAAGCCGATATGTATGCTTTTTGGCCCGATGCAGGCCAGCTGCATGGCGACTCCTGGAGAACGGTTACGCATGTAGATGGTTACCAAATATCTATTGTTCCTAAAGAAGAAGCTACAGAACAGCCTGAAAAACTATTCCTCGTCAACCTGGGCGGTTATAAACCCGGAGAGCTTGAAGAGTATCACTACAAGGCATTAATTGTTGCCGAAACTATGGGCCAGGCAATTAAAGCGTCTAAAAAGACTATTTTTTACAAACACTACGGTTTTAAAGGTGCCGAAAGCCATGTAGATGAGAAATACGGCCTTGATGTTGATGACATGCACAAGGTGGAAGACATATTACCTGCCCACATGAAAGATAAATACCACATAAAAATTACTAAAATTGATAATG
>Ga0247806_10001494_pt1 | contig 11371 bp, 1 predicted proteins | sample UWRJL059202B1_FD_179935 | JGI IMG/M metagenome (GOLD analysis project Ga0247806, IMG submission 179935) | Plant litter microbial communities from Arlington Agricultural Research Station in Wisconsin, United States - UWRJ-L059-202B-1 | ecosystem: Environmental > Terrestrial > Plant litter >... | reverse complement strand
AGTTTTAGTATTATCAAATATAAACATATCTTGATTAAGATTGTTCATAGACATATACTGATGATATCTTCTAATATTATCTTGAATATTGTCTGTTTGGTCATTTAATCCTCTGGTAAAATACCATCTATCTCCAAAATTTTCAGTTCTTCTATTTATAACACCTGCTCTAGACATTACTCCAAGAACAGTTTCTGGAATAGTTTTATAATAACCTTGTTGCTTTAAATTGTAAAGAGTATTTTCATCTTGGGAAAAATCACCATTATTGTAAAGCGATTTGATATTATTTGGATCAAATACTACATAACTGATATTTCCTTTATCTTCTAGGGCATTTTCATACCAATAACCATCAGGATTACCAAGTGCTTTTTGTAATTCTCTTTGATCTTCACTATCAAGTATTTCATCAACTTGAGCTTTAGATATTAATCCTTTTTGATAGAAAGCAATTAATAATAATGAAAATTCTATACTAAAATCTCTTTTTAAACCTGTAAAATATATATATTCCCATTCTTCATTATTTAAAGTAGTATTAGATTCATTTCCATCTAAATAATCTACTCCTTCTATCATATTCCTAATATTGAGAAAATATGGTTTTACATTATAACCTTCAGATTTTAAATCTTTTCTTCTTTGATCCACAGGAATAGATATTATAGTCCCTTGTCCTGATTCATTATCTTCGAATTCGACTATACTTGAAGCTGAAAATCTATCCACAGCAGCTGCTTGAGTTCCAAAATGAAAACCTAATTCATTGGATCTGGCATTATCAAAAGTATCAAAATCTGTTGGAGAAGCATGATATACAAGCAAAGGCTCTCCATCTGGAGTAACCACTTGAGAATGAGCTTCACCTTGGTTATAAATATCTCCAAACCACGCTTTAAATTCTTGAGAGCGAGTCTGGGCAAATAGTTTATCTGCAAGTTCTGAATCTAAAACTTCATTATATATATCTTGCCACGTCTGAGATTGAATATATTCTCCAGTTAATGGGCTATAAATTTCTACTGAACACGCCATAATTAATTACATGATTTTTTAAAGCCTATATCGTCAAGGCCAGGTAAAGGTACATCATTTTTAGGAGAATTCAACATTTCAAAATTATTTTCTCCTTCATATACGATAAGTTTCTTTTTACTTCTACTCATAGCTACATAGGCTAGAGACATTTTCTCTGTTGTTACTTGTTGTCCTTTATTGTCAACTATTGGAGTATTTTGAGCATATCCTAAAGAACTACTATCAAAATAGACATTATCTATGGTAGATCCTTGAGATTTATGGATAGTTATTGCATGTCCATAGTCTATATCTTTATTAAATAAGAGCGATCCTGCCCCATTTTGCTTGATATGTTTATGTTTAATTGCATCTAATTTTTCCATAGAATTTGTCTGTGGATTATAGATATAATCATCTCCTACTGAATAACTAGCTAATTCTGTTGAAAATCCGCTAGTTAAACCAAGATAAGTAGGATAACTTATCTCTTTATTGGCATAAGCTAAATTAGCTGCATGAATTTTAGCAAAAAACTTAGAAAGTTCCTGATTATTTTTATCAAAATCTAATTTAGATAAATTATCAAAAGTTAAAGAATCATTAGTTCCAAGTTGATAATAAGTAGTATTTGCCTTGTTTGTCAAGCCATCTATACCCATATCTATCAATCTTTGAAGTTTAGCAGATTCAGTTAAGATAATTCTTTTAGACCCTTCTTCTTGGATATCTACGATTTTATAAGATATTGAGTTAGCTATATTTCTTTTCTCTATTTGTTTAGAAGCATAACCTAAATAACCTATTACTATATCTCCTACTGTAGTCTGTCCAGTTCTGCCTAAAGCGCCTCTCATATTAAGATTAACTCCTTTAACAGAAGCGTTAGTATAAGTAACAACTACTGTATTTTCAGCATCTATTGCTAAATCTTTAACTAATTCTTGTCCAAATTGAGTTCTGTTTACAAACTTAACAATATCTGAATTTTCAACTTTAAATAATTTGAAATCAGTTTGTTGTCTCATAGCGCTTAACATATTGATTAAGCTGTTATCAGATTGTCTATAAATACGGGTTAACTTAACTTGATTAAAATTAGTAAAAGCGGGTGACACTGGTTTAGTTTGACTATTACCAGTAACTACTTTACTAATTTGTTTTTCATCTCCTAAGAATATAATTTTTCCACCTACATCCTCAAGTGCTTCTTTTAATTTATCAATATCTGTTTGATCTATCATTGAAGCTTCATCCAATATAAAAATAGGATTAAAACCTGATAAACGCTTAGTTATCTTTTGAGTAAATACATAACGCTTAGTTTTAGCATTTTGAGTTATAGCACTTTGTAAAGTTGAAGGTAATACTTGACTACCTGTTTTTACAGTAGCAAAAGCAAGTTCTGCTGTAGCTGCATGAGTAGGAGCCATATAAGTAAAGCTAGCTGATTTACCAAGATATTTTTGAAGATATCCAATAATAGTTGTTTTACCTGTTCCTGCTGAACCTTGTAAAGTCATAAACATCTCATTTGACCCTGTAAAATCAACAAGTGCTTTTAAAGCTTCTTGTTGTTGTTCTCCAAGTTCAAATTCTGTTTCAATTGATTTATTCTTGTATTCAAATGTTTTTAATCTGAATGCATTATCTATAGCTGCAAAAACAGCTTGTTCTCTTGCTTCGTCAATAGGCGCTTCATTATCAATAGATTCAGTAACTAAAGCATCATCAACTAATTGAGCTTCTTCTATATTATTAGTGTTAATAGTACGCTCTAATCTACCTAATTCACTTTGAAGATAAGTCCAAGTTTGTGGAGCTTTTTCTGGTAAATTAGCCAATCCAACACCAATTTGAGGTAGAATTACATTAGTATATTTACCTGTATTCCACTGTTCTATAATAAAATTTACATCTTGAGTGATAATTGCTTTATTTTTAACTAAATCCTTATCAGTCATAAAAGCGTCTGGTGTATTGCTAGGTAATTGCTTAGTGCTAATACCTATTGCATTAGGTTCACCTCTCATTTCTTTAGCTTGTCCTTTTAAACCTTGTCTTACATTATTATCTCCAAATATATACAGAGTTTTAGGATTAGCTTGTAATTCTGCTCTTGTTATTATATTAGTTGATTTTGTAAATTTAGGTAAATTACTGATTTTATTCGGTTTACTAAAGGTTTGTGTGTAAGCATCTCTAATAGCTTTTTCACCACTAGGATTAATTTCTCTTGTACCTATACCAGCAAAATTATTAGTTAAAGTTGGTGTGTAATTTAAAGTTATCCATCCATTATCATAGGTAAACCATTGATTTTTAACTTGGTCAAACACAAAAACTGGTTTACCTTCATTTATAGCCATTTGAACAGCGTATCCTGTACCACCTTTAACTTGTGAAATGAGCGCTTTTTTACCATAATTCATCTCAGCTCCTGACTCAATTAATTCACCAATAGCGTAAATTGCATCTGCATACTTGACTTGACTCCAATTTCTGATAAGTCTTTCATCTCTCACCTGATGAGTTAAAGCAATTCTACCCATTTGTCTAGCTGCTATCGTAGCTTTAGCTTGGCCTTCAACTTGATCTTCGGCACTTATTTCTTTATTGCCATTTGGAGTCTTGTTAGTCATCCAATAGTGGTTATGATTAACCACACCAAATTCTCTTCCTATAGCATCCCATTGAGTATCAGAACCAAGTGCTCCTCCAGTATGATTAGTAAATGATGCTGAATCATTAGTAGTAATTGATGTCGAAGAAACAGGAGCGGTTTGTTGCTTAACTCCTATTTTTAAAGGAATATAAAGATATTTGCCTAAATGGGTATTTTTAAGTACATACACTTTATCATCTTTAGGTATATTAAAATACTTAGCATTATTATATTTAAATAGGCCATTAGCAAATTTACTCACATACTTTTGTATAGCTTCTGGTTCAGAAACTACTGTATTGTATTTTTGTAAAGCTGGATTAAGCAAGTCTTGAATGAACTTAACTGGAGCATATTCTAAAAAACTTATACCTGATTTGTTAAATCCAGATTGAGTTATACCTGCTATAAAGAAATCTTGAATAAGATTAACTAAAGCGATTTTCACTCTAGGGTCTTCTGTCGTAAAATCTTCTTCAATTATTTGTTTAAATTGAGCCATGTAAGCTTCTTTTTCAAGAATAGGTACATTTGGATCTACATTTAAAAGTACATTAAAACCATTTTTACCACTATAAACTGGATTAAAAAGAATAGGTTTATCAGATACTTCTCCTAATATTTTTTCTAATACTGGGAATTGATTAACTAATCCTGGATACGCTTTATTTTTTCTTAATTTATATATTCTTTCTAGAAGAGTTACATTATATTCTCCTTTAACATCTTTGATTTTTGTAATAAGCTTTTGACCATATAAAAAAAAGTTTTCATCTTTATACTCTCCAAATGAAAATAGTAAAGTTGTTAAATAATCATTAGTAATGATTTGAGATAATATTCTTTTATCTACTTCTTTTAAGCTTGATTTAGCTTCATTGAATAAATCTCCAAGTCCAGCAGATACATATTTATTAGACATAATTGGAAATACTTCTTTTAGTACCTGTCCAATTAAATCATCATTTCTAAAAGCGCTCATTGTAGAATTATTCTCTACTTGTGCTACATCTGTTGCGTTAAACATACCATTTGAAATAACATTATTTCTTAGGGCTTTTTTAGAAGCAATTTCATAAAGAGATGATGTTTTATTGGTATCGTTTTTAAACAATCCTTTAAAATTTGAAAATTGTCTTGAGTGTTCTTCCATAGCTATAAAGTTACTTAATAAAGCAACATTATCCAAGAAATGCCCACTATTTCTTTCAAGAGAATTGTCTGATTTTAATTGTTTTAATTTGTTAATTATGCTTGAATTATCTTGTCCAATACGCTTCATATCTTCATTAATAGCGTAAGACACAGTTAAATCGTTTCTACCTTGTTCAGATCTCATTAAGTTTACAGTAGCATTAAGAGCTTCTGCGGCATCCATACCTTTAGATTTGAAATCGAGATACTTTCTAACTACAGCAGAAGATGTAAAATCTACTATAGTTTGAACAGGATAATTTAAAGCCATTAAGAAGGTAAAAGTGTTAATATTATCAAAAGATAGCATAAAGTTTGCAAAATAAGGGTCTTTTGCACTATCTACAGTAGCATTAATAAATTCTGAGGTAATATGTTGTTTTATATTTCCATTTATATCATATCTTGAAGATATATTTATAAGTCTTCCTTGATTAGGTATTAATAAAGTATTAACTCTTCTTGTTGGTTGTCCTGTATTATCATAAGAATAGTCTAAATTAGCTGTTATACTTAATGGAGCTATCATCTCCATAAATACATTATGAAGAGCAAATGGCCCTAAAAGCGCTTTGGCATCATTAAATAGCTTAAATACCTTAAGATTTTGTAGATATGAGTATACATTAATACCTTGAGGAAGAGTATTTAAGTTGTTAATTTCACTACCATTACTTAAAGCAAGTGGTTTAACAGTGCTATCTGTATTAGGTAATATAAGCTCTGAATATATTTCAGGCTGTTGTAAAGATTGAATTATAGTTGAAAATAAATTATTAGATAGTAAGCTTTTTTGTCTACTTTTTACATTTAAATATTTATTAATTTCTTGTCTAATTTCAGTAATATTTTTAGCAGCATCTTCTTTAGATGTACCAAATATATTTAACATTAATTTTAAGATATTTTCATCTTCTACTAAATCTTTTTTTGCATTTTCAAAATCTTCTTCAGTCTCAAAATCATCTACTTCCATATCAAGATAATCAAATAATTTTTGAGCTTCTTGACCTTCAGCTAGTAAATCTTTAAAATAATCAGATTTTTTTAGTTCTTTTTCTCTTTCTTTTAAGTTAGTTTCATTCATGTATAGTCCTTCATCTGTAAGAGAAGGAATAAGTACTTTTTCTTTATCATAATCAAAGTCAATACCTGCTTGGTGCATAAATTCTTTAGGTAACTGAAGGATATTACCAGCAGTTGGACTAATAAATTCTACAATAGTAGCAAATCCCATTGAATTAGGCCCTTGTACAGGAGGTCTTGAAAAAGCTATTGTTAATTCTTTTTTATATTTTTCTACAAATTTAGAATCTTTTAAAAGTTCATTCAATCTTTCTATAGTGCTTATAGTTCCTTTACCATCAGGTAAATTAAGCATTTTAGAATACTCTTTAGTTAAAGTCACTCTACAATCGCAACCTAATATTTGAGTTTTACCTTTATTTAATCTGAAATATTTTAAAGGAGTTTCAAACATTGACTCAGAAATAAGTACAAAATCACCCCCATTTACTTTAAATTCTCTTAAACTAGAATCTAATTTTCCACTTACATAGTTTAATAATTGTTGATAAATATTAGATGATTCTATCGTATTTGTAAAGTCTCCATTTTCATTAGTTTCTAAAGCTTCTAAAAGCGGGGTTGGTAATTTTTGTAAATTAACTTGAGATACAAGTGCATCAATTACTTTTTCTTTATTCCAAGAAGTTATAATTCCTGAATCGTCTGTTTCAAATCCAAGTTTTTGTAAAACATTCTTTCTGTTGTAATCTCTGATATTATTTAGATCATTTATAAATTTATTTCTTAAAGTTTTAACTGAATCTGAAGCTTCTCCTTTATCAAATAAATTTGTAAACAAAAGCTTAATCTTCTGAGTAGGTATTTTAGTTGCCTTTTTTTCAACTCTTGGAGGAGTTATTTGTAATTTTAATAAATCAGATTGTAAAATATCTAATTCATTTTTCTCATTTGCTAATTCTTCTGTAGAATTAAAAATATGACGAACAAAACCCTTAGTTCCTGATTTGTACTTTACATAATGTATTTGTCTTTTAGCCATAGCCATCAACAGGGCTTTTAACTTAGGATGGTTTCTAGCTACCGAAGGTAAATTTATAGCTAATGCAAATTTATCAAATACTTTTGCATCTATTTCAACACTTTCATTAGATATAGTTCCATAATAACTTTGCTTTAATGTTGGTAAAGCATATTTGTCAGGATCTTGTAATATTCTTCTTTCTTCTTTTTTCAATAATTTTAAATCACTATCACTTAATTTTTCTCCTTTTTCTTCTAGAAGCATTTGTTTAAAAATAAGCGCTTCGTATCTATATGATACGTCTTGTTGTGGAACATAAGTTCCTTGTTTAATAGACAATTCTCTAGCTGCATCAAGATTTAAATAACCTTGACCATCACCTACATCAATACCTTTCTCAGATATTTGATTTATTTTAAGATCTTCAATAGCTTGCTCTTTAGATATATCTTTTCCTGTGTTTAATTTTACAGAATAAATATAGTTATCTATAGTCTCATCTTTTTGATATTCTGTGTTTTCTTTAACATTGTCTTCAACTAGTACAGCAGATTGAAAATTATTTAAATTATCTCTTCTGGCTTGTTTTTTAGCTTCTGAACTAAACTCATTTAAAATTCCTCTTAATGAGTAATTATTCCAAAATATTTGCTCTTGATCTGAATTAAATAACTGGGCAATATTAGGGGTTCCAATTGGTTGAGTACCTGTTGAAGATAACCCACCTAATCTTTTATGATAATCTTTATAGAAAAGCGGATCTCCAGATATAAATATTCCAAATTCTACATTATGAACAAAATCATTAGCTATAAATGTTCTTAAAAATCTATCATCATAAAGTTTTGTATCTGCTTTATAAACTTCTTCACTAATTTTAAAATTATCTAATATTTTTTTAGATACAAAATTAGTGATATTATTTTTTCTTATAAATTCATTTAAATTATCAACTTCTTTATTAAAATAATCATTAATACCAATAATAGCAGCTTCTTCAGCTTTCTTATATTCTACACTATTTTTATCTTTTAATAAATCTTCTTTATTTGCAAAATTTTTAAATATGAAAAATTCTCCATAAGCTACTGGTTTTCCACTAGGCTTAGCATTATAAGCCTTAATTCTGTCTATCTCTCCATGTAAGTAATTAACAAGTTGAGCTGTAAACTCTCCAGCAGATTTAAAATCTTTAGAAAATAAGCGTTCAGGATAAGGTAAAATAGCTGTATCTGTAGATTTATCTAAAAATTTAAGGGCAAAGTATCCAGCTTTAGATTCAAGCTGCATAGTATTAATTCTACCCCAACCTAATAAACCTTGAAAATCAGAAACAAATTTATTTACATCTGATAAATTTTTAGTATCTGAACTAATAGATTCATCTTCATTTGTAATAGTATGTCCAGAATAGTTTTCAATTTGATAAATCATTCTACTATTGCCAACTATATTTTGAGCAATAAAAGATTTTTTATGAAGAGGATTGTATTTAAGTTTTAAATAATAAGATTTATCATACAATTCTTCTAAACTGCTTACAGAATTTAGTTGTTCTGCTCCTATAGAAATAGCATTAGAATAGGTAATATCAGATTGATTTTCACCATTAGCTGCTTTAGTCACAAGAGTAGGACTGATTTTTGAAATAGTTCCTTCAAATTTATAAACTTCTTTTAAAATATTTCTAAGCGAGTATATAGGAACAACTTTAGATAAACCTGTAGTTTTATCAGGTTTAGTAGTGTAGGTAGCTGGAACCTCTAGCTGTTTTAAAGGATTAGTTAATTTTTCACCTTTATCTAATCTAGCTGATATATTATCATGCACAGATAAAGCGTGATTTAATATTTTTATTAAATTTTTATTATCTGCAACTACTGTGAAATCAGAGAATTCAATTCCAATTAATCTATATATATCAAAATGCTCTTTAAATTTTGTTTTAATAACCCTAGGCGATAAAGAGTTAATTTCATTATCATTAAGATCAATTAAAGCAGGTTTAGCAGGAAGGCCAACTAATCTTTTAACTCCATAAAGAGAATTTTCTGGATTTAATTCATCAACATAATCATCTATAATTAAATACTCATTGGTGTCTTGATTAGAAGCAAAATTAGATATGAACTGTTTTTCAATCTTAGCGACATTGCTTTTAGCTCCAGGATAAACTATATTTACTGGTAATTCACCTATAGCTGTAGTTGTTTTAGAAGCCCATACAGGAATATAATCTCTAGACATAACTTGAAAGAACTTATGAAATAAGAGTCTTTGTTTGTTTGTCAGATTAGGAGTTCCAGGAGTTACGGGTAAAATTTGAAGTAAAAAGTAAAGTTCAGGAATTCTATGAAGAACTTCTGGTGAAGTTAATTTTTCGATGAATTTATTTTCATCTTTTATACCTTTTAGAGCATCGAGAGTAAGTTTAAATATATTTTCAAAATCACCTCTAACTGGTAATCCATCTACTGGGTTTATAACAGGAACAGCAGATATATTATTACCAGATTTAACTAAAGTAGATTTAGGTAAAAATTTAAAAAGTGTTCTTATTTCATTAGATAATAGGGAAAATTCTGTATGCTCATTACCTTTTTTATCGTAGATATTAGTTTCTTTATCCTCATCTGCTTGTAAGTCTTCTTCTCTTATAGCTATATAGGCATTATATTTAGAATGATAATTGATAAAAAGTTTCCAATTAGTAACTATATTCTTAATTTCTTCTTGTGTACTTACCGGTAAAGCAACAAAGTTAGATGAAGCGATTTGATTTCTCAATTCTTCTCTAACTTTACCATAAAGGTTGTTTAAGCTACCTGCAACACTTAGCTTACCATTGTTATCTGTGAAATCCGAAAGAGTCACAAACGAATCATTATCAAGATATTCTCTTTGAAATACATTTCCAAATAGATAGTTTATATAGTCTACATAGCGAGCTGCTTTTATATTAGAAAGTATTTGATTACCCTCTTTGTCTATAAAAGCAGTTGAGATTGGAGATATATTTGTTGAGCAAGCTGAATTAGCCATTAATTACAATTTTCTATATTTTTAAATTCTGATCTTTCTGTCACTTCCTGTGGTAATTCACTTACCTTATAAAATTTCAGATTATTGTCGAATGTTACAAATTTACCTGATTGCGAGTGTTTTACAAAATAATAATCTTTACCGTTAATTTTTAAAGAAGATTTTGTATAAACATTACTAGGTAAACTATCAAAGAAATCTTGAGCATATTGTTCATCAATATCTGTTGGTATACCATCTATTGAATCATTATTAAAGTCTATTTTGAAGCTACTTCCTTCAAAATTATATTGAATAATCAGAGAATTTGGAGTTGATTTTGCTCCAGTATCGTCTAATAAAGCTAATAATTCTTCTTGAATACTCATGTTTTCTTTTGCTTTAGGTAGTTGTTTTTCTATTTCTTCTAAAGCTTCTTTATAAAGTTCTTTCATAGCTGCATTAGTCTCTTTATCTAATTGAGCTTTAATATTAGCATATTGCTCTTCTAATGGTAAATCTTCAACAGCACTAGCTTCTCTTATTGCTTCATTTTCTTCTGGAGCTGGATATCCAAGTTCGTCTATTAAATTAACTAATTCTTTTCCAAGCTCTTTACTTACAATTTCTGCTGTAGTTGGAGAAAGCATTTGATCAGATATTCCTCTTAAAGCTTCTAATTTAGCTGTTGGTAAACTATCTTTATTTTGTATAATATCTGTATAAGGTTTTAAAATTTTGAAAGTTTTATCTTTAAAACTTATTATAGCTTTTTGTTCTATTTCATTTTTAATTCCTACGTAATACAAATTATTATATAAATTATTTAATTGATCAAATAAATCTTTAGGATTAGCCTCAAATTTAGCTTCAAAAGGAATTTCTCTGATATCTGACCATCCATTGGTAGGTCTTCTTTTATAGTCTACTTCTATTGTTTTACCATTTACTTCAAAAATTTCAGAACCTCTGTTAAATTTATCTCTGTTTTCACTTATAAATTTAACTTTGTTACCTTTTGAATCGTACTTTATTTGATCTATAAACCTATTTGAAGAAAAACCTATACTTCCACTATCTATACTATCAAGTTCTTTTCTAATTTTTTGAATATTATTATTAATAATATCTTTTTCTTCTTTTAAAATATCAATTGCTTTTTGTTCTGGAAATATATTTTCTTTAGCTTTCAATTTTCTAATGATATCATAAGCTTTTTCTATAGACTTTTCACCATCATTTACTATACCAGATTCATCTGAACCATACAGTATATTGTTTATTTTTTTATCAGTAATAGACGCAGTTTTACCTAATGGCTGTTGTTCTTTTACAACATTTTGATAATCTTTAAACTTCCAATCTAAAAGTGTATTTAATATAGCAGAATATTTAGCTATATTTGAACTACCAAAATTACC
>Ga0247806_10001493_pt1 | contig 11379 bp, 7 predicted proteins | sample UWRJL059202B1_FD_179935 | JGI IMG/M metagenome (GOLD analysis project Ga0247806, IMG submission 179935) | Plant litter microbial communities from Arlington Agricultural Research Station in Wisconsin, United States - UWRJ-L059-202B-1 | ecosystem: Environmental > Terrestrial > Plant litter >... | reverse complement strand
GGCTGATGTCCGTCGCCGACGCGGACCCGGCGGTAATCGAGGCCCGGGCCGGGAGCTAGCGCGAAATCGGCTGAGTTGGACGCAGTCCAACTGAGCTCAGATTTCGCTCCAGCATAACTCTGGAGCCTGATTCACGGCATCAGCGGAATCGCGAAGCGATTCCACTTCAGCCGATCAGGCTCTAGCGCCCGCGGATCAGCTTCTCCAGCACCGCCAGCGGCACGGAGCCGTTGGCCAGCACCTGATCGTGGAAGGCGCGCAGGTCGAAGCCCGGCCTGGCCGCCGCCTCGGCCCGCAGGCGGGCGATGACCGTGTGGCCGATCTTGTAGGCGCAGGCCTGGCCCGGCATCGAGGCGTAGCGGTTGATCTCGCTGTTGGCGGCCCCGACCGGCTTGGCGCCGGAGGCGACCATGTAGTCGACCGCCTGTTCACGGCTCCAGCCCCTGGCGTGCAAGCCGGTATCAACGACCAGACGCACCGCGCGGAACAGGTAGGACATCAGGAAGCCGACCCGGCCCAGCGGGTCGCCGGCATAGACGTCCAGATCGTCGGCGGCGACCGCCTCGGCATACAGCGCCCAGCCTTCGTTATAGGCCGAGAAGCCGTTGGCGCGACGGTACTGGGGCAGGCTCGTGTTCTCGCGCTGCAGGGCGACCTGCAGGTGATGGCCCGGCGACGCCTCATGATAGGTCAGGGTCGGCAGGGAGAACCGCGGCCAGTTCTTCGCCTCGCGCAGGTTGATGTAGTAGGCGCCCGGCCGTGAGCCGTCGAGCGGCGGCCCCTGATAGTAGCCGCCCGGCGCACCCGCCTGGATGGACGGCGGCACCCGGCGCACCTCGACCCCGGCGGCCGGCAGGTGGCCGAAGACACGCGGCAGCAGCGGCTGCAGCGCCTGAACCTGACGGTTCAGGTCGGCGATCAGCTGGGCCTTGGCTTCATCCGTCTCGGCATAGAGCTGGGCCGGGTCCTTGTTCAGGGCGTCGATACGCCGGCCGACGGTCCCTTCGCTCATGCCCTGGGTCTTCAGGATGGCGTCGATGCTCGCGCTGATCTCGGCCACCTGCTCCAGACCGATGGCGTGGATCTCGTCGGCGGTGAGGGTCGTGGTCGTCCAGTGTTTCAGGGCGTGGGCGTAGAAGGCCTCGCCGTCGGGCAGGCGACGGGTCACGCCCGCCTCATGCACGGCCGTCTGGCGCAGGGCGGCGAAGGCCTCGATCTGACGGGCCAGGGCGGGTTTGACCTCGGCCTCGACGATGCGGGCGGCACGGTCGCCGTAGCCGGAAAGGCCCAGCGCCGAGGCCTTGCGCTCCAGTGATTTGACCATGGCCATATCAGCCGGGGGCTGGCCCGCCAGAGCGGTCAACTGGGCCGTGGTCAGGTCGATGATGAAGTCGGGCGGAACCACGCCCTTGCCCGCGTCGGCGCGGATACGGGCCGTCTCGGCGTCCACCGCGGGACCGAAGGCGGACAGCCGCGACAGGAAGGCGTCGGCGCCGTCGCGGTCCTCGACCCGGTGCTGGTTGTCCAGGAAGTCCGGCACGGTGAAGTAGGCGCCGGTCAGCTGGTTGACGACGTAGGGCCCCATCCGGCCGCCGCCCAAGGTCGCGCCGTAGTCGAAGCCGGCGCCCGCGGCCGCCGTCTCGATGCGGAAGGCGGCGATGGCGTGGTTGACCTTGCCCGCCCCGGACAGATCGTCCGGCCCGCCGAAGGCCCGGAACACACGCAGGCGCTCCACCGCCTCGGCGCGTTCGGCCTGCCAGGCGACGGTGCTGTAGTCCGTCAGTTTTGACGACAGCCCGGCCCGCGCGCCCCGGTCGAGACCGAGGTTTGTAGCGCTCTCGGGCGACTGATCGATGTCCTGGTCGAACCAGGCCTGAAGCATGGCGTCCAGCTCGGCGTCCGGATCGCGGACGGCGAGCGCGAGGGCGGGGGCGGCGGCCAAGGCCCCGGCCGCCACGCCCGAGACCAGAAGGCCGCGGCGGTCGATCATCAACTTGCGCTCCCTAGACCCGACGGCTGGCGACCCAGTCGCCGATCACACGCTCCAGGACCGTGAGCGGCACCCCGCCGGCGTCCAGGCCGGTGTCGTGGAAGCCCTTGATGTCGAAGCGGTCGCCGAGCGTGGCCTTCGCCTCCTCACGCAGCCGAACCCACGTGGTGTGGCCGACCTTGTAGCTGGAGGCCTGACCCGGCCAGACCGCGTAACGTTCGACCTCGGTGGCGATGGAGCTTTCCTGGTCGCCCAAGGTCTCGACCATGTAGCGGATGCCCTGTTCGCGGCTCCAGCGCTTGTGGTGCAGGCCCGAGTCGACGACCAGGCGCGCGGCCCGGAACATGAGCGACTGGATGCAGCCGATCCGGCCCCACGGATCGTTCTCATACATGCCGATCTCGTCAGCCAGTTGTTCGGAGTAGAGGCCCCAGCCCTCGGAATAGGCCGAGAAGCCCAGCACCTTGAGCAGAAGCGGGGTGTCCGCCTTCTCCTGCTGGAGCGCGATCTGGAAGTGATGGCCCGGCACCGCCTCGTGATAGGTCAGGGTCGGCAGGGTGAACCGCGGCCACTCCGCCGTGTCGCGCAGGTTGATGTAGTAGGCGCCCGGTCGCGAGCCATCGAGCGACGGCGACTGATAGTAGCCCCCCGGCGCGCCCGCCTCGATCTCCTTGGGCACGCGGCGGATATCGCAGGCCGAGGTCGGCAGACGACCGAAATACTCGGGCATCCGCGCCATGACCGTGGCCATCTGGGCGTTCAGGTCGGCCAGCAGCTCTTCCTTGGCCGCATCGGTGTTGGGATAGAGCTGGCCGGGGACGTGCGAGGCGATAGAGGCGATGCGCTCGCCGACCGAACCCTGGGTCAGGCCTTGGGCCCGCAGCAGCACATCGGCCCGCGCACTCAGTTCGGCGACCTGTTCCAGACCCATGTCGTGGATCTCCTGGCCGTTCAGCGAGGAGGTCGTGTAGAATTTCAGGCCGTAGTCGTAATAGGCCTCGCCATTCGGCAGACGCCAGCAGCCGGCGTCGTGCGAGGCGGTCGGCAGTTGGGCGGCCATGCTGTCGCGCTGGCGGGCCAGGGCGGGCAGGACGTCGCCATTGACGATGGCCAGGGCGCGTTCGCCCCAGGCGCCCGGCAGGTTCTTTTCGGCGGCGCGGCGCGCCACGGAAGTGACCAGCGTCAGGGTCGCCGGATCGGCGTTCAGGATAGTCCCCATCTGGCCGGTGGCGCGCTGGATCACGAAGTCGGGCGGCACAGCGCCGACCCCGAACTCGGCCTCCATCCGCGCGGTTTCCTGATCGAAGGCCGTCGCCAGCGCTGACAGGCGCGACAGATAGGCTTCGGCATCCTCGGCGGTCTCGATGGAGTGCTGGTTGTCGAGGAAGTCGGGCACGCTTTGATAGGCGCCGCCCAGCTGGCTGACCGTATAGGGCGACGGGAAGAAGCCGCCGCCGTAGGGGAAGCCGTAGCCCTCGACCGCCGTGTCCCCGAAGAACTTGACCGTGTCGTGATAGACCTTGAAGCGCGGCGACAGGGCCTCGCGGTCGACCGCGTTCAGCGCCGTCATCGAAGCCAGGAACTTGGCCTTATCGGCGTCCATCTTGGCCTGTGAGCGGTCGTCCAGCCGGGCCTTCATCGCCGCGCCCGGTCCCTTGTCCATGCCCAGCATGGTGAGGAGTTCGGGCGAGCTGAGCAGCTGCTCCTGAGCGATCCGGTCGATCACGGCGGTCAGGCCAGCGTCGGCGGAGCCCGCCTCCTGGGCGAAGACGGCGCCCCCGGTGGCGGCCAGTCCGGCTCCGGCGGCGCTGGTCAGGAGGAAACGGCGACGATCAAGCATGGCGGACTCCATTGGTCATCAAGGAAGCAAGGGCCTCCAAGGCAGTGGAGGGCGCCTTGTGACCGCTGGCAAGCCTGCGGTCGAAAGCGATCAGGTCGCCGGTCCGGCCTCCGCGCCCAGCCATGCCCGGCGGAAGGCGAGTTGTTCGGGTGTCGCGGTTCCGCCAGCCGCCTCGACGCGGACCAGTTCGACGGCGGGATCGATCCCCAGCTGGAGCCTGGCGGTGCGTTCGACGCCCCGCTGGATCCAGGTGATCGAAACGGCGTCGCCGGGTTTCAGCGCCTTGAGAGCGTCGTCCCAGTTCGCCTGACTGTCGATGGGCGTGTCGCCCAGACGGACGATCTCATCGCCGCCATCGAGCCCGGCCACATAGAGCGGCGTGTTCGGCGCCGTCGGCCCTGCCAGCCGGACGACGTCACCCGCGACCTGCAGCCGCGCCGGACCGGCCCAGGCGGCGTCAGCGTTGCGGCGGCGCAAGACCACGCCCGCCTGCGCCAGCAGGGGCTCCAGATCGGGCAGTTCGCTGCGCTGGATGCTGGCGGCGAAGAAGGCGTCGGCAAAGGCCTGATCCCCGGTGACGGCGGCCAGACCGGCGCGCAGGTCATCCGGCGTGTAGGCCTTCTCGTTGACCCCGTGGTGGCGCCACATCCAGCGCATGTAGTCGTCGAGCGTCACGCCCGGGAACCGCTGGCGCAGGGTCAGGTCCAGCGTCAGGGCCAGGGTCGCGCCGTAGGTGTAGTAGGACGTGAAGATGTTCGGATTGGTCGGGTCGATGGACGCGGCTGCGTCCACGAACGGCGCGCGCAGGCTCATCTCCTGCGGCGAGCCGTAGGCGCGGGCGGGCGTGTTCAGGATGACGTTCGCCTGACCGCCGATCTCCGCCAGGAAGCGATCGACGGTCGAGACCCCGGCGCGGCGGATGGCCAGCGGACCGTAGTAGTTGGTGAAGCCCTCGGCGAACCACAGCGAGGGCGTCGCATTGGCCCGGGTGAAGTCGAAGGGCTCCAGCTCGGCGGGGCGGATGCGCTCGACGTTCCAGGAGTGGAAGAACTCGTGGCTGAGCGTGCCGATCTGGCCGTAGTCGGCGTCGGCCAGCGAGCGCGAGCCGCTGAGGACGGTGGAGTTGCGGTGCTCCATGCCGTCGCCGCTCACCTGGGGCATGTAGTCAGCCAGGAAGGTGTAGGTCCCATAGTCGAAATCGGGCACGTCGCCGAAGACGGCGATCAGCTGATCGACCACCTTGCGGGCGCGCCCGGCGAAGATGTCGGCGTTCTCGTCCGTGCCCGGGTCGTGCAGGGCGATGCGGATGGTGCGGGGCGTGCCGTGATCATCCACCGTCCACTCGCGGACCCTGTGGTCGCTGAGCTCGGTCGGGCTGTCCATCAGGTACTGCAGGTTCGGCGCGGTGAAGACGGCGGGATCCGCCGTGGGCGCCAGCTGGGTGGCGATCTTCCAGTCGGGGTTCGGCGAACGGAAGCGCAGCTCGACCGGGCGGTCGTCATAGCCGCGCGCCCACATCAGCGTGGCGGGCATGTTCAAATGGGCGTGGGCGGCATCGATCTGGGCGTAGGTGCCGTCGGCGCGATCGCCGTAGAGGGTGTAGGTCACGCTGACCGTGCCGTCGTGCCCGGCCACGGTCCAGCCGTAGGGATCGGTGCGTTCGACCGTCAGCGGGCGGCCCGCGCCGTCGACGGCGGTGACCGAATAGACGTTCTTGGCGAACTCGTGGATCGCGTAGCGACCGGGCGACGAGCGGGCCATTTCAAAGCGGACCGGCTGACGGCCGAGGTCGCGGTAGGTGACCGTGATCCGGGCCTCGTGGTGAACCGCGTTGTCGAAGCTGAGCTCGTAGCGAACCGGCGGCGCGGTCTGGGCCAGAACAGGCGCGGCGGCGAAGCCCAGCGACAATGCGGCCAGACCGGCGACAACGAGCTTCATACGGGTTCCCCTCAGAACGTCGGCGCGGACCGTGGCGCGGGCGACGACGCCTGACAAGTGAACGATCTGTCAGCCTGCGTGGAGTTCCTGCTTCACCCGTTCCGCCAGCGTCTTGATGTCCAGCGGCTTGGGCAGGAAGGAGACGCCGACCTCGTCCTGAAGCAGGTCGGAGAAGTCGCTCTCGGCGTAGCCGGAGATGAACATGACCGGGGCGTCGCCCAGATACTGGCGCGCCTTCTTGAGCAGGGACGGACCGTCGAGGCCCGGCATGATGACATCCGAGATCATCATGTCGATCTGACCGGCCCATTCCTCGGCCAGCTCCAGCGCCTCCTCACCGTCGGCGGCCTCGATGACCTCATAGCCGCGCTGGCGCAGCAGGCGGGCGGCGATGCCGCGCACGGCGGCTTCGTCCTCAACGAACAGGATGCGGCCGGCCCCCGACAGGTCGCGCGGCGCCTTGGCCACCTTCTCGATGACCGGGGTTTCGGCCAGATCGGCCTCGGCGGCCTCGGGCAGGAAGATGCGGAAGGCCGCGCCGGCCCCGTCGATGTTGGCGACGTTGATGTGGCCGCCCGCCTGTTCGACGATGCCATAGACGGTGGCCAGGCCCATGCCCGTGCCCTCGTTGACCGCCTTGGTGGTGAAGAACGGCTCGAAGATCTTGTCGAGGATTTCGGGCGGCACGCCCGGGCCGGTGTCGGACACCTCGATCAGGGCGACGGCCTCGGTCTCGGCGCCGGTCCAGCCCATCTGGCGGGCGTCGGCGAGGCTGAGACGGCGGGTCTTGATGGTGACGACGCCCGCGCCCGGCTCGACCACCCCGCGCATGGCGTCGCGGGCGTTGACGGCCAGGTTCATGACCGCGGTCTCAAGCTGGCTCTTGTCGGCCAGGACCACCGGCAGGTCGCGGCCGTAGTCGGTTTCCAGCCGCACGTCCTCACGCAACAGGCGGCGCAGCAGGACAGCGAACTCGCCGACCAGTTCGCCCAGGTCGAGGCGCTCGCGGCGGACCGTGGATTTGCGCGAGAAGGCCAGCAGCTTGCGCACCAGGTCGGCGGCGCGGATAGCCGTCTGGCGGATTTCGTTGAGGCCCTCGTAGGAGGGGTCGCCGACGGGGTGACGTTCCAGCAGGCCGCTGAGTTGCAGCTGGATGGCGGTCAGCAGGTTGTTGAAGTCGTGGGCCACGCCACCCGCCAGCTGGCCGACGGCCTGCATCTTCTGGGCCTGCGAAAGCTGCAGCTCCATCGACTTCTGGGCCGAGACGTCGAACAGCCAGACGCGGCATTTGCCGTTCTCGGGCGCGACATAGAGGTGGAGCATCCGATCGGGATGCGCGCGGGCGACCAGCTCGATCGGGCCGGACGAACCGCCCGACAGCTTGGCCTTGGCCTCGATCACGCCAGACGGCTCGAACAGATGGCCGAAGGCGGCGTCGCGGGCGGCGGCGGGGCCGGTCAGCAGGGCGAGGGCGGCGTTGGCCTCCTCGACCTTGCCGGCGAAGAGGTCCTCGGCCTGCAACAGGGCCGAGCCGAAGGGGGCTCCGGCGGCCATGGCGCGGCCGCCCGGACCATTGGCGGCGGGCACGGGCCGGTCGGCGGCGGGGGCCGAGACGGGCAGGACGGCCTCGGGCGCGGCGCGGATCAGGAACCGCCCCTGCCCCGCCTGACCGATCAGGACCTCCAGGTCACGGTCGCCGATGGGCACGATGGCGCGGCCCTGCTCGCCCACGCGGGCCTGGGCGAAGGCCATGTAGAGGGCCGAAGCGGAACGGGCCGGCGGCAGGGCGGCGGTCGCGCCCCCGGCCTCGGCCCAGGCGCCGTTGAAGGCCAGCACCTGACCGGTGGACCAGACCAGGGCGGCGGGCTCGGCCATGGCGTCCAGCAGTTCGACGGCGGTGTCGCCGGTCGGCTTCTTCGCCTCGCTGCGCCCGAACATGAACAGGCCGATCAGGGACACGGCGCCGACGGTGAAGATCAGGATCAGCCCCGGCGCGCTCATCGGATCGGCGCGGAAGGCCGGATAGGCCAGCGCCCCGATGGCCACCACGAAGCCGAGCGCCATCACGATCAGCAGGGGATCGAAGCCGCGGCGGTCGGTGGTCGTCGTCATGCGTCTGGGCCCGAATCAGAGCGGGTGGAATGCGGGATGATGGGCCGGATGCCCTTGTCGCGCGAATCCGGGTCGGACCGGGAAAAGTGGTCCGGGAAAAACACAGTTCAATTCGTCCAGATTGTTCACTTTCGCCTCGCGCCTTCGAGGACGGGAACAAGAGGCTAGCAGGCCGGTGTGTCAGAAAGGGACGCATGGCGGCTGGAGCGAATCCCGAACCGGCGTTAGGCTGGGCCATGCTTGGCAAACGCCCAACCTGGATGATCAAGGCCGTGGCGGTCTCCCTGATCGGCCTCGTGATCGCGGGGGCCTATATCGTCGGGGTCGTCTGGCTCTATGGCCGCGTGGAGCCAATCGCGCCCGACTGGATGATCCGCTCGGGCATCCGGAGCTGGTCACTGCTGTCGATGGCGGCCGTGTTCGGATGCTTCTTCGGCCTCACGATGATCGGAACGCTGGTCGTCACAGTGCTTGTCCGGGTCGTGCGCGTCCCCGTCGAGGTGATCGCGCCGTCCACGTCCGCACCCGACTATCCCGAGCACCTGCGACCGCCTTCACCGGCGGCCAGCGCCCGCCCGGGGCGGGAAGGCTTTATGGACGACACCATCAGGCGGTGGACTGACTGAAGGCCCCTTCCCGCCAGCAGCGTAGAAAAAGCAAACCGGCCGCCCCGCGGAAGCAGGACGGCCGGTCATGGGCAGTCGACCCGCACCCTTGAGCGCAAGGACGACAGGGGAGGGAGGACGGCTTAGGCCGCCTTCAATTGCTCGGCCTTTTCGGCGCGGGCGGCGTTGATGCGGGCTTCGGCGATGGCGTCGGCGATCTCGTGCGTCGGGCGCTTTTCGACGGCCGAGCGTTGGAGGACTTCGTCCAGGGTGTCCATCAGGCGCGAGAGCTTGGTCTCGACCCAGGCCGCGTCATAGGCGCCGCCGGTCTGGCGGGCGCGCAGTTCCGAGGCGACGTTGATGATGCCGCCGCCGTTGACGACATAGTCCGGGGCGTAGAGCACGCCGCGCTCGAACAGCTGCTGGCCGATGTCCGGGGTCGCCAGCTGGTTGTTGGCGGCGCCGACCACGGCCTTGGCGGTGATGCGGTCCAGCGTCTGCGGGTTCAGCGTCGCGCCGAGCGCGCACGGGGCGTAGATGTCGGCCTTGACGTCATAGATGGCGTCCGGAGCGACGATCTCTGCATTAGTGCGCGAGGCGACCTCGGCCAGCAGGGCGGTGTTGACGTCCGTCATCACCAGCCTGGCGCCGGCGGCGTGCAGCTTGTCCGCCAGATAGCCGCCGACGTGGCCGATGCCCTGCAGGGCGACGGTGAGGCCGGTCAGGTCGTCCTGCTTCCACAGGCGGCGGGCGACGGTCAGGGTCGAGCGGAACACGCCCTCGGCGGTCACCGGCGACGGGTCGCCCGAGGCTTCCGGACCATCCGACAGACCCAGCACATAGGGCGTGACCTTGCGGGCCTCGGCGATGTCGGCGACCGACACGCCGACGTCTTCCGCCGCGTAATAGATGCCGCCCAGGGTCGAGACGGCGTGGCCGAAGGCGGCGAACAGCTCGGGCGTCTTCTGGGTGCGGCTGTCGCCGATGATGACCGACTTGCCGCCGCCCATTTCCAGATCCGCGACGGCGTTCTTGTAGCTCATGCCCTTTGACAGGCGCAGCACGTCTTCCAGCGCTTCAGCCGAAGAGGCGTAGTTCCACATGCGGGTGCCGCCGACGGCCGGGCCGCGCGCGGTCGAGTGAACAGCGATAATCGCGCGCAGGCCGGTCTTTTCATCAAAGACGGCGTGAACGCCTTCATGGTTCGCGAACGACGGCGAATCAAACAGGGTCATGCCCATATGCGTTACTCCCGGGTATTTTTATTGCGCGGCTGATTACGCGCGTCGGAGTAACACCGCAAGCATGGCGGTTTCGTGATGGGAGGATGGCGGGGAGAGGCGCGCGAGGATGGCCAGCGGTGAGGCTGCAAGTGATTAGTGGTTAGTGATTAGTGATTGCTGGCTCCCAGGCCGGTGATCGCGGCCACAGCGCGAGCGCATGCCTCATCGAACCACTAATCACTAAACACTGATCACTTCCCTAGCACCGGCAGCACAGGTCCGGCACCGGACGGCAGGGGAGCCGCCGCGTCGCGGAGCCAGGCTTCGACATCCAGGTACATCCGTTCCGCCTGGAGGTCGCGGTTCAGGATGTGCCAGCCGTCGGGATAGTAGGCGGTGCGGAAGCCGGGGCGGCCGCCCGCCCGTTCGAGGGCCAGACGCATGGCCGGCTTCTGGATCACGTTGTCGTGGCCGCCATAGAGCAGCAGGGTCGGGGCGCGGATCATTCCCAGCTTCAGCGAGGCGCTCTCCATCAGACTGACGAGGCCGTACAGGGTGTCGAACCGGGTCGAGATGATGCTGTTGGGATCGCGGCCGTTTCGATAGAGCTCGACCCTGTTGTCCGAAGCCGGATGGTCGCGGATGGCCCACTCGGGCGCATCGACGGCGTAGGGGCCCATGGCGCGGGCGGCCAGTTGCAGGCCGACGGAGTTGATCGGCCCCTGCGCGGTCCAACCCCAGACGCCGGGGGCCAGCAGGATGACCCGGTCGGCGGCGGGCGGGCGGTCCGAACCGAAGGCGGCGGCGGTGACCGAACCGCCCATGCTCTCGCCCGCCACGGCGATGATCGCGCGGGGATGGCGGGCGCGGGCCAACGCCACGGCGGTGCGCAGATCCTCGGTCATGCGGGCCTCGCCGGCCCAGACGCCCCGGCCGGGCGCCTCGCCGAAGCCACGCTGGTCGACCGCCCAGGTCTCGATGCCGTGCTCGGCCCACCACGGTCCGGCCAGACGGAAGGAGGCGCGGCTGTCGTTCATGCCGTGCAGCGCGACGATGACCGCCCAAGGCTCTTCGCCTTCGGGCGCCCAGCGCGCCAGCGGCAGGCGGGCGCCGTCGTCCATCAGCAGGGTCCGCGCCTCCAGCGCCGGGCCGGTGAAACCGGGCGGCGGGGTCTGGACCGGCTGGATCATCGGCGTGGCGCAGGCGGCCAGCGTCAGGGACAGCAACAGGGCGGCGAGAGTCCGGATCATGCCGAGAGAATGCCCCGAACCCGCTCTTTCAGATAGGGGAGCACCTCGGCCTCGAACCACGGGTTCTTTCGCAGCCAGGCCGTGTTGCGCCATGACGGATGCGGCATGGGCAGGATGGCGGGAGCATAGTCGCGCCAGGCCCTGACCGTCTCGGTCATATTGGCCTTCGCCCGGTCGCCCAGCGCCCAGACCTGGGCGTAGCCGCCGACCAGCAGGGTCAGCTCGACCTGGGGCAATTCGGCGAGGAGTTGCGGCCGCCAGAGTTCGGCGCACCGCTTCGGCGGCGGGTAGTCGCCGCCCTTCGGGGCCGTGCCGGGATAGCAGAAGGCCTGCGCCGCCACGCCCAGACGGTGGTCGGCGTAGAAGGTCTGGTAGTCGATCCCCATCCAGTCGCGCAGGCGGTCGCCCGACGGATCCGTGA
>Ga0247806_10001491_pt1 | contig 11382 bp, 12 predicted proteins | sample UWRJL059202B1_FD_179935 | JGI IMG/M metagenome (GOLD analysis project Ga0247806, IMG submission 179935) | Plant litter microbial communities from Arlington Agricultural Research Station in Wisconsin, United States - UWRJ-L059-202B-1 | ecosystem: Environmental > Terrestrial > Plant litter >... | reverse complement strand
AGGCATGCCTAAAGCCTACAGAATATTTAGGGCCGCCGAAACCCTGCGCTGGTCATCCGCTGACCACCGCCGCGACCGGTGTCTCGGGCTCACCCGCCGATGATGAGGACGAGCCCGTTTGGGCCGTTCGCCTCCGCGAGGAGGGCGGTCGTCCGGTCCCGGTCCAGCGTCGGGGCGCGAGGCGAGCGGTAGTGGAACTGCACGGAGATGCTGGGGGTCAGCCAGATCATGGTGCGGCTTTCCCCGGTGTTGGCGGGGTAGCCCCAGCTGAAGTAGAAGGACTGCTTGAGCCGGAACTTGGCCCCGATCACGGCCTGGAGGTGGCCGAGCAGCACATCGTCCAGGGTCACGGTCAGTGTGGAGTCATAGATGAACCGGCCCATCACGACGCCCCCCGGGTCGAATGATGCTGTGTCCCGCGCGGTCGCTCGGCAGTATCAGACCCTCAATCTACCGAGGCCGCCGCGTGGCAGGTCAGCCCCAGTCCGGGGCGGATGCCCGGGCGACCGCGGACCTACTCGCGCACGTCCTCCGGCAGCTCGACGGCGGGAACGGCGCCCGTGCCGCGGGTGCGCATGGCCTCGCGTCCGGCCTTGAAGAGCTCGGTGAGGATCGGGATGCCGGAGAGCAGCACGATGCCGATGATGAAGTACTCGGAATAGTCGGCGACGAACTGGATCTGGCCGAGCAGGTAGCCCACCATGGTGAGGCCCACGCCCCACGCGAACGCGCCGATCAGGTTGAAGGTCACGAAGGTGCGGTAGCTCATCTTGCCCACGCCGGCGGCGAGCGGCACGAAGGCGCGGAAGACCGGCAGGAAGCGCGCGATGATGACCGCCTTGCCGCCGTGCTTGGCGAAGAACGCGTTGGTGCGTTCCACGTTCTTCGGGTTGAAGAACCGGTTCTGCTCGCGGGCGAACACGGCCGGTCCCGCCTTCCGCCCCACGCCGTAGGCCAGCTGGTCACCCGCGAAGGCGGCGACGAAGATGATCGCGCAGGTCACGAAGATGGGGAACGGCACGTCGCCCGTCGCGGTGAGCAGCCCGACGGTGAAGAGCAGCGAGTCACCCGGCAGGAACGACAGCACGATGAAGCCGGTCTCGACGAACACCACGGCGGCGACGCCCAGCAGCACGAACGAGCCGAACCAGCCGATCAGCCATTCGGAGTCGAGGAAGTCGATGCCGAAGAGTGTGGGTTGCATGGAGCTGCCTTCCGGTCGGGGTCATGATTGCGGTCTCGATCGGATGGTGCCGGCACGTGCCGCGGTCGGAACCGCGGCGGCTGCCGGCTATGCGCACCCTGCGCCAAGGCTAGCGAACCCGAGGTGAACGGAAGCTGGGTGTCCCGCCCGCGCCGCCGACGCGATTCGTGACGCGCCCGGGCGGGATACGGTGGTGCAGTGCCAGAACCGTTGAATCCCACGCCAGAACTGTCCACGAACGGGGTCGGCCCGTGGGTCGGCCAGTGGCCGGAGGAGCCGTACTACGACCGCGAGCTGCTCGAACACGGCGACACCCGCAACGTGATCGACCGGTACCGCTACTGGACGATGGCGGCGATCGTCGCGGACCTCGACGAGACGCGCAACGCGTTCCACGTGGCGATCGAGAACTGGCAGCACGACATGAACATCGGCTCCATCGTGCGCAGCGCCAATGCGTTCGGGGCCGACACCGTGCACATCATCGGCCGCAAGCGCTGGAACAAGCGCGGCGCCATGGTGACCGACCGCTACCAGCACGTGCTGCACCACCCCGATGTGGCGGCGTTCGTCGAGTGGGCCCGCACCGAGAACCTGCCGATCATCGCCATCGACAACCTGCCCGGCAGCGTGATCATGGAGACTTATCGCTTCCCCGAACGTTGTGTGCTGTTGTTCGGCCAGGAGGGGCCCGGCCTGTCCCCGGAGGCCGTGGCCGCCGGTGACGCCCTGGTGGAGATCAGCCAGTTCGGTTCGACCCGGTCCATGAACGCCTCCGCCGCCGCAGCGGTCACCATGCACGCCTGGATTCTGCAGCATAAATTCTGACCCGCCCGGCACGTCCGAGGGCTAGCGTGGAGTCATGACTGTGATCACCGACGATCTCCCTGCCAGACTCCTGCACGAAGCCCACGAGGGGTGGCGCGCCATCCTCGCCGGCAAGGGCGGTGACTACTACCAGCGCACCATGACCGGTGACGGCCTGCTGATTCTGCCCGGGGTGGTGCTCGGCCGCGACGACGTGCGCGCTGCATTCAAGGCGGCCGCGCCGCTGGACCGGTACGAACTGCACGAGCCGGCCGTCATCCGGTTGGGCGAGCACGCTGGCGTGTTGGTCTATCGGTCTATGGCCTGGCGCGGCGATACCGCGACCGAGCTGCAGATGTCCACCACCTATCTCTTCGACGAGAGCAACGGCGGCTGGTCCATCGCCGCCCACCAGGAGTCGCCCGTCTAGGCGTTCCGGGTACGTGGTTAGTCGCCGGTCTCGGCCTCCCGCTCGCCGGTGAGCGCCGACACCGGAACCGTGCACGCGTCGCCCCGCCACGCTTCGAGGCCTTCCTTCACCGCGAAACCGGCAATGACCAACGCCGCGACCGAGTCCGCCCAGGCCCAGCCGAGCAGCGAGTTGAGTAACAGCCCGGCCAGCAGCGCGGCCGAGAGATAGCTGCAGATCAGGGTCTGCTTCGAATCGGCGATGGCGGATGCCGACCCGAGCTCCCGGCCGGTGCGGCGCTCGAACCAGCTCAGCACCGGCATGACGGCCAGGCTCACCGCGGCCAGAACGATTCCCACCGGGCTGTGCTCGGCCTCGCGCACCCCGAACAGCGACAGGCCGGCATCCACGCTCACGTAGGCCGCCAAGGCGAAGAAGGAGACGGCGATTACCCGAAGCGCCACCCGCTCGCGCTTCTCCGGGTCCGGCGCCGCGAACTGCCAGGCGATCGCCGCGGCCGAGAGCACCTCGACGATCGAGTCGAGGCCGAACCCGATCAGCGCGGCCGAGGAGGCAACGGTGCCGGCGGCCAGGGCGATGCCCGCCTCGATCACGTTGTAGCTGATGGTGATCGCCACCACCAGCCGGATGCGACGTTGCAGCACGCGGCGCCGGATGGGGTCGAGCGGCGTGGCCGTGTTCGTGCCGGTCATGCGGCACCGCCGCAGCAGCCGGGAACGTCGCAGTCGGCTGCGGTGCAGGGCTCGCCGTCGTCGACGGCGAGCACAACCTCGACGAGGGCAGCGAGCGCACGGGTCAGGTGCGGGTCGGCGATCTCGTACCGGGTCTGCCGCCCCTCCGGCACCGCGGCCACGATGCCGCAGCCGCGCAGGCAGCTCAGGTGGTTGGAGACGTTCGAGCGGGTGAGCTCGAGCGACCGGGCGATCCGGGCCGGGTAGCCGGGCTCCTCGAGCAGGCTCAACAGGATGCGGGACCTGGTGGGGTCTGCCATCGCGCGGCCCAGGCGATTCATGACGTCGAGATGCGTGGCAATGGTCAGCATCCACTGACCATACAGCGTCGGGTGACCTGTCGGCCAGTCCGACGGCCCCGGGCCGGAATTTTAACTTGCACTGTGTGCCCAATGGTGCAAAACTGCACTCTATGTCAGAAAGTGCAACCACTTCCCGGGTTGAGCGACGGATGCGCAAGACCGCTGCCAATCTGACGGCGGTGTCGCGTCGGCTCACCGCCGAACGCGGCCTGGCGGGATTCACGATCGAAGAGGTCTGTGACGCCGTGGACGTCTCGCGGCGCACCTTCTTCAATTACTTCGCCAGCAAAGAGGACGCCGTCATCGGCGCCAACCCCGACGAGGAGTTCCGGCGCTTCACCGAGGAGTTCCTGGCCACGGGCGCGGGCGGCTGGCCCGAGGTGCTCAACGACCTCATCGCCCTGACCGTCGAGCACATCGAATCCGAGGACATGGATCCCCGCGAACACACCGACCTGATGGCGGCCCTGGAGCGCGAGCCTCGCCTGCTCGCCCGCTTCATCGGCATGTCCAGGGACCGCGACCGCCAGTTCCGCGGCCTCATCGCCACCCGGCAGGGTGTCAGCGACGACGACCGGCGGGTCGTCGCGATCGTGAGCATCCTCGGGTCCCTCATGAAATCCACCGCCGACACCTTCGTCGATCCGGCGAATGACCAAGCCTTCGCCGTCATCCTCACTTCTTCGCTCGATGCCATGCGCGTCGTGCTGGCCGTCCCCACCTCCTGAAAGGCAACATTTTCGTGACCACCACCTCAGCTGAGCCGCTCCTGCTCACCAAGCGGCGGATCTGGATCATCTTCGGCGCCCTGATCGCCGGCATGCTCCTGTCCAGCCTCGACCAGACCATCGTCTCCACGGCGATGCCCACCATCGTCGGCCAGCTCGGCGGCGTGGAGCACCAGGTGTGGCTCACCACCGCGTACCTGCTCGCGACCACCATCGTCATGCCGGTGTACGGCAAGTTCGGTGACGTGCTCGGCCGTCGCAACCTGTTCCTCATCGCGATCGCGCTGTTCACCATCGCCTCGGTGGGCTGTGCCTTCGCGGGCGACTTCACCCAGCTGGTGGTCTGGCGCGCGGTGCAGGGCCTCGGCGGCGGCGGAATGATGATCCTCTCCCAGGCGATCATCGCCGACATCGTGCCGGCCTCGGAGCGCGGCAAGTACCTCGGCCCGCTCGGCGCGGTCTTCGGCCTCTCCGCCGTCGGCGGACCCCTGCTCGGCGGCTTCTTCGTCGACCACCTCACCTGGCAGTGGGCGTTCTACATCAACATCCCGGTCGGCATCGCGGCATTCGCCATCGCCTGGTTCGCGCTGCGCCTGCCGAGCAAGAAGGCCACCCAGCCGATCGACATCCTCGGTGTCATCTTCCTGTCGGCCTTCACGACCTGCCTGATCTTCTTCACCGACTTCGGCGGCGACTCCGCCCACGGCTGGGAAGCCATCGAGACCTGGCTGTTCGGCATCGGCATGGTCGTCGCGGCCATCCTGTTCGTCCTCACGGAGGCGCGGGCCAAGGACCCGATCATCCCGATGTCGCTGTTCAAGAACCCGACCTTCGTCAACGCGACGCTGATCGGTCTCACCCTGGGGCTCGGCATGTTCTCCGCCATCGGGTTCGTGCCCACGTTCCTGCAGATGTCCTCCGGAACCTCCGCCGCGGCATCCGGCCTGCTGATGCTGCCGATGATGGCCGGCCTGATCGGTACCTCGATCATCTCCGGTATCGCCATCACCAAGACCGGCCGGTACAAGATGTTCCCGATCATCGGCACGCTCCTCACCGCGCTCGCGATGGTCCTCATGACCAGCCTGACCGCCGAGACGCCGATCTGGTTGATCTGCGTGTTCCTGTTCATCTTCGGCGCCGGCCTCGGCCTGATCATGCAGGTTGTCGTACTGGTCGCCCAGAACTCGGTCAACCCGTCGATGGTCGGCACCGCGACCAGCACGAACAACTACTTCCGCGAGGTGGGTGCCGCGCTGGGCGTGGCCGTGTTCGGCACGATCTTCACCAACCGGCTCACCGAGAACCTCACCGGCGTGTTCACCTCGGCCGGCGCGACAGCCTCGGATGCCGCTGCGGCCACCTCCACCATCGACCCGCAGGCCCTGAACGCGCTGCCCGACGTCGTGCGCGACGGTGTGGTGGCGGCGTACGCGGATGCCCTTGCGCCGGTGTTCTGGTACCTGCTGCCGTTCATCGGCCTGGCCTTCCTCCTCGCCCTGATGCTCAAGCAGATCAAGCTGTCCGACGTGGCCGGCATGGTCGCCCGCGGTGAGGCCGTGGGCGGCGCGGAGGCCGAGGCCCTCGAGGCTGCGCACCACGGTGCTGCCGGAACGACAGCGAGCGCCACCAGCCACGCCGGCGACCGTGCCGACAAGGCCGTGAAGGAGCCCGAACCCCGCTAGCACCCCGCACGGGGGTGGAAATAGGCCTATGGTCCCGGTCGATCGGCCTGTGAGGGCCTTAGCCTGAGGCCAGGCCGGTCTCGTGATTCTCCACTGCGTGTGCGGCGTCCCTGTTCCGACCGCGAAGGCCCGCACATGACACTGACCACCCCCGTCCAGCCCGCCGCCGTCACCACCGACGAGATCTTCGCCGCTCACGAGGGCGGCAAGCTGCGCATCGAGCTGGCCCGGCCGATCGACACCCGGCGCGACCTCGCGATCGTCTACACGCCCGGCGTGGCCGAGGTCAGCCGCGCGATCCACACGGATGCCGCCGTTGCCGCGACGCACACCTGGGCGAGCCGGCTCGTGGCCGTCGTGAGCGACGGAACCGCGGTGCTGGGCCTGGGCGATATCGGCCCCGCCGCCGCCCTGCCCGTGATGGAGGGCAAGTCGGCGCTGTTCCAGCGCTTCGCCGGCCTGAACTCGATCCCGTTGGTGCTGGACACCACCAACGTCGACGAGATCGTCGAGACCCTGGTGCGCCTGCAGCACAGCTTCGGCGCCGTGAACCTCGAAGACGTCTCCGCTCCCCGGTGCTTCGAGCTCGAGGCCAAGCTCATCGAAGCCCTCGACATGCCGGTCATGCACGACGACCAGCACGGCACCGCCGTCGTGGTCCTGGCCGCGATCACCAACGGCGCCAAGGTGCTCGGCCGCGACCTCGCCGGCCTGCGGGTCGTGGTCTCCGGCGCCGGTGCGGCCGGCATCGCGATCGCCGCGCTCCTGCTCGAGGTCGGCATCGATGACGTCGTGCTCCTGGACTCCCGCGGCATCCTCAGCGGCCATCGCATCGACCTCACCGGCGTCAAGGCCCAGTTCGCCCTCACCTCCAACCCCCGTCAGATCGACGGCGGCCCGGCCCAGGCGATCGCCGGAGCCGACGTCTTCGTCGGGGTCTCCTCCGGCACCGTCGATCAGTCCCTGCTGGCGACGATGTCGACGGACGCGATGATCTTCGCGCTCTCCAACCCCGACCCAGAGGTGGCGCCGGATGTCGCCGCGCGGTACGCGAAGATCGTGGCCACCGGACGCAGCGACTTCCCCAACCAGATCAACAACGTGCTGGCCTTCCCCGGCATCTTCCGTGGGGCCCTGGATGCGGGCGCCCGCCGCATCACCACCGCCATGAAGATCGCCGCCGCGATGGCCATCGCCGACCTGGTCGGCGACGACCTGGCCGCCGACTTCATAGTGCCAAGTCCGTTCGACGAGCGCGTGGCCGACGCCGTGGCCGCCGCGGTGATCGCGGCCGTCTGACGGCGCTGGCCGGGAACCCCTCTCGCTGGTGGAGCCTCTCCCGTTGGTCGAGCTCCGCTCGCTGGTCGAGCCCCGCTCCTTGGCCGAGCCCCGCTCCTTGGTCGAGCCCCGCCCGCTGGTCGAGCCCCGCTCCTTGGCCGAGCCCCGCCCGCTGGTCGAGCTTGTCGAGACCCCGTCAGAACAGGGTGTGCTGCACCCGATCGAGCGGCAACAGCCCCGTCAGGGTGACCCGCAGGCCGGCCAGCCTGGGCACAGTCTCGCCGGCCAACAGATCAACCGCCATGGCGAGCCAGGTCTCCCGCCCGGCCGTCGCCGCCACGAGGGTGCGCTTGCGCACGATCGCCTTCCCGCCGGCCTCCGGCCGCAGGGTGAGCGTGATCCCCGATCCCGCCAAGCCGGCCCGCTCGGCGCGTTTGCAGAGCCGCTCGACACACGCAAGGGCCAGTTCGGTCGGTGATCTGTCCGGCCGCGCGAAGCCGGCCGTCGACCCCTCGGCGGTGAGGGAGGACCGAAGCTCGACCGGCCGCACGACGGCATCGTCGGTGCCCTGCCGGATCCGCCACAGGCGGCGGGCCATGGCCGTGCCGCAGACGTGCTGCAGTTCGTTCCGCGGGATGCCGTCGACGTCCCCGAGCCGGAGCACCCCGATCCGGGTGAGCCGTTGGAGCGTGGTGGCGCCGATTCCCCAGACGTCCGACATCGGCAGGGTGCCGCGCAGAACGGCCTCCTCGTCGGCGTCGATCACGGAGAGACCGTCGGGCTTCGCCCGGCGTGACGCGAGCTTCGCCATCAGCTTGGTGCTGCCCACTCCCACGCTGATCGGGATGCCGAGCTCTCTGGCCACCCGCAGGCGCAGGGTCTGGCCGGCATCCACGGCGCCGGCAGCATCCGACGCCCCCACGTCGAGGAAGGCCTCCTCGATCGAGCCGGGCTCGACCGCCCTGGCGGAGTCGTGGAAGATGTCGAACAGCGCATCGCCCACCTCCTCGACCTCCGCGCGCGGCACGTCGATGAGGGTCAGCTCGCGGCACTGCCGCAGCGCGTCCTGCGCGAGCATCCCGGCGCGGATCCCGCGGGCGCGCGCCGGGTAGTTGGCGCTGGCGATGTACACATGCGCCACCACCGCCACGGGCACCGCAGCCAGCTCCGGACGCGACCGGAGCGCGACCGAGGCGAAGAACGCGTCGGCGTCAGCGTGCAGAATCGGGCCTGCCGGCATCGGCGCCCACCCCACTTTCCGTGCCAGACATCCACCGATAGAACATACGTTCGATTGTAGTGCGACCGAGCCCTGCGGTCGTCCCGATAGAGTGCTGGGAGTTCACCGTCCCCAGGAGGTCGGTCGACCCGCCCCACTGAGGAAGGCCCCGCTCATGAATTCGTCCCTCATCCCACCGCGCCAGGTCACCATCGATGACGCGGCAGCGTTCACCGGAACCACAGCCCGCGCGATCCGTGAGTACCACGAGATCGGCTTGCTCCCCGAGCCCGGGCGGGGCGCGGACGACCGCCGCTACGGCCACGAGGAGATGATTCTGCTGCTGTGGATCCGAAAGATGGCCGACGCCAAAATGGCCGTGGACGACATCCGTGTCACCCTTGCCCGCCCGACTCCAGCTGACGCCGGCGGCCACGACGTCGCCGACATCCTGGACCGTGGGCTGCTCGCCGACGTCGTCACCAACCGACTCACGAGCCTGCCAGAGGGCTCCCTGCGCCGGGCGGACCTGGACATCCTGCTGGTCACCGAGCGGATCTTCGGCCCGCTCGGTGCGGCCGTGCAAGCCGACCGTTTCATCGCCCTGGCCACGAACCCGGGTCTGCGCGAGGAATCCGACCGTGTGGATGCCGCCGAGGAGGCACTCGATGACACGATCGCTGTCGACGATCCGCGCGTGGCGCAGGTGGCCTCCGAACGGCACGCCTTCGAGCTGGCGCTGAACGCCGTCATCGAGGAGACCGGTTCGGCGCACGATGACGAGGCTCTCTTCGACTCCTGGGATGCTCTGCACCCCGAAAGCCCCGATGGCGGCTGGCACGAGGGCCTCGCCGAAGCCGTCGGCAAGATGCCCTACGACTTCTCCCCGGCCCGCCAGCGGTGCCTGGAATTGGCCGAAGAACTCGCCGTCGACGAGTTACCCGCTCCGTGAACCCACCCGCTTCGTGAGCACGGCCTTGTCGTTCGAGGAGACGGCTCTCAGGCCAGCCGGGTGGCCCGCACGATGGCGTCGCGCAGGGGGAGGGCACGTCCCTCCGGGCCGGTGACCGTGCGGGTGCGCTCCTCGGCGCTCTCGATCTGCCAGAGAGCGGGGTCGAGAAGACCGCTGATGTCCGGCACGGTGACCGTCGCCTCGGCGGGAGGCTGCTCGCCCGGCCCGTCGGCGTGGCCGTGCTCGTGCCCGTGGGCGTGGCCAGCCGTGGCCGGCTCGTGCAGGTGTCCCACGATCAGCAGGGTGCCGCCGGGAGCGACCCAGCCCGCGATCCGCCGGTAGAACGCCAGCTGCGGTATCGCCGGGTGTGCGTAGCTGGTGGTCACCAGATCGAACTTGTCTGCCGGTGCCCAGGTGGTGAGGTCGGCCTCGAGCCAGGTCACCCGCTCCGCACCGGTGGCGCCCGCCGCCCGTTCGGCCGCCTGGTCGAGGGCGGCGGCGGAGATGTCGGCGGCCGTCACCTGCCAGCCGCGGCGGGCCAGCCAGATCGCGTCGGCACCGGTGCCGCAACCGGCGTCCAGCGCGGTGCCGGGGGCGAGGTCGGTGATCTCCCGGCCGAGGTGAGGGTTCTCTGCGCTCGCCTCCCCGGCCGCGGCGGCGGGGCCGCGCGCCTCGTCCCAGTGCCGTTCCCAGTAGTCCTTGTCAAAGTCGTGCGCCATCGGTGTGCCCTTCGGGTGGATTCGTCGTGACCCGTCGATAGTGCCCGCTGAGCCGCGCAGGCCCAAGTCGGATTGCCGGACCGGCAAGTCGACCGGGCGGGGCGCTAGCCGATCAGGCTGGGCTTGAGGTCGCGCAGGGTGCGGAAGTGCGTCATCCGCACCACCCCGACCGCCGCGAGCACGAGCGCCCCGGTGAGCCAGAGCAACAGCACGCCGGCATCGTTCAGCGCGGTGACCGGGTTGCCGCCGTACATCAGCTGGCGGATGCCGTCGACGGCGTAGCTCATTGGCATCACGTGGTGCAGGAACGCCAGCGGGGCCGGCAGGGTCTGCCACGGGAAGGTGCCGCCGGCGGTGACCAGCTGGATCACCATGAGCACCAGGCCGACGAACTGGCCCACGCTGCCGAGCCAGACGTTCAGCGCCAGGATGATCGCAGCGAAGGTGAGTGCGGCCAGGCCCATCATGCCGTAGGTGCCGAGCGGGTTGTGCACCTCGAAGTGCAGCACGCCGGTGAGAATGCCGAACAGGGCGGCCATCTGCACCAGGCCAAGGAGGCCGGGGGTGAGCCACCCGGCCAGGGTGATCTTCAACGGCGAGTGCAGGGCCGTGATCGCCCGGCGGGAGACGGGTTTGACGATCAGGAACAGCGCGTAGATGCCGATCCAGCCGGCGAGGCTGGCGAAGAACGGGGCCAGGCCGGCGCCGTAGGTGCCCGCGGAGGTCACCGCCGCCTTCTGCAGGTCGACGGGGTCGGCGATCGTGGAGGCCTGCAGGTCACGGGTGTCGGCGTCTGTGTCGGGGATGCTGCCGACGCCGTCGGCGAGCCCGTCACGCAACGTGCCGGCGCCGTTCTTGAGGCCGAGGAGCCCGTCGCTGAGCGAGGAGGCGCCGGTGGCCAGGGTTTCGGCCCCGGACCTGGCTGAGTCGGCGCCGGTGGCCAGGGTTGCCGCCCCGTCCGCGGCGGTGGTCGCTCCGGAGCTCAGTGTTTTGGCCCCGGCGGCGGTCTGGCCGGCGCCGGTGGCCAGGCTGCCGGCCCCGGCCGCGGTCTGCGCCGCCCCGGCGGCGAGAGTGGTGGCGCCGTCGGCGCTCTGATGCGCGCCAATGGCCAGAGCAGCGGCGCCGTCGGCGCTCTGCCGGGCGCCAGCCGCGGCCGCGGCGGCCCCGGTGGCCAGGCCGGTGGCGCCGTCGGCGCTCTGCTTCGCCCCGGCGGCGGTCTGGGCCGCGCCGGCGGCCAGCTGGTCGGTGCCGGTGGCGAGGGTGCTGATCGCGGTGCCGGCCGCGGTGAGCGCTGCACCGCTCTGGCTGAGCGTGCTTCCGACCGGGT
>Ga0247806_10001489_pt1 | contig 11392 bp, 13 predicted proteins | sample UWRJL059202B1_FD_179935 | JGI IMG/M metagenome (GOLD analysis project Ga0247806, IMG submission 179935) | Plant litter microbial communities from Arlington Agricultural Research Station in Wisconsin, United States - UWRJ-L059-202B-1 | ecosystem: Environmental > Terrestrial > Plant litter >... | reverse complement strand
CCAGCATAAGCAGCGAACCGGCGAAAGTATACACGAAGAATTTGAAAGTAGCCGCGATCCGTTTTTCCCCGCCCCAGCGGCTGCAGATAAAGTAAACGGGGATGAGTGCCAATTCCCAGAAGAAATAAAACAATAAGGCATCGAGGGAAATAAATACGCCCATCAAACCCGACTGCGCGAGCATCATCAATCCAAAAAAAGCATTGCTGTTTTTATAAGTGGTGTTGCGCGTTGCAAATAAAATTACCGGGAAAGCGATGGCGGTTAATAAAGTGAGCATGCGGCCCATGCCATCCAGTCCAACGGCAAAACTGCTGCCCAGGTATTTCATCCATACGTAACTGAAGCCAATACCGCTGAGGTTTTTATCGCCCGCAAAGTAAAGGCTGGAGAGAGAGATCGCCAGTGTAACCAGCGATGCAAACAGGGCCCACGATCTTGCCGCGCCGTCTTTTTTTATGGCAAAGCTGACCAGTCCCGCGATGAGCGGAAAGAAGATCAGTAAATGCGGGATCGTAATGTCGTTACCAAACATCAATAATTATTTTACAGGAACAATTGAATAATAAATAATACCAGTATGCCCAGCACCATCAGGAAAACATAGGTGCTTACCTGCCCGTTTTGCAAAAGGCGGATCTGCCGGCTGCTGTAGTTCACCGCTTTGCCCACGCCATTCACCAACCCGTCGACGCCTTTCTTCTCAAATACGTTGTTGAAATATTTCGCTACGCTGTTCAATGGATTTACGATCACTTTATCGTACAACTCATCTACATACCATTTGTTGGAAAGCACTTTTCCCATACCTGTTTCTTCTTTATTGGAAGCGGTATAGTTGCTGAATTTTTTCCAGGCAAAAGTCAATGCGATCAATGCACCGATCACCGATATGGCCATTAAAATATATTCGGTACTGTGCGATAAATGTTCATGCCCATGCGCTGCGGCTATTTTTGCCGAAGGCTCAAACACGGGTGCCAGGAAGGCTTCCAGCCGGTGACCACCATGAACAAATATTTCGGGAATGCCGATCCAGCCACCGATTACGGCGAGTACGGCCAGGATGATCAAAGGAATGGTTATCGCCGCCGGGCTTTCGTGTAAATGATGTTGCTGGTCGTGCGTACCGCGGAAATTACCGCGGAAGGTCATGGCATACAAACGGAACATATAATAGGCCGTCATGAAAGCCGTGATGACACCCACCGCCCAAAGGATGGGACCGGTAGTAGCGTTGCTGGCATAAGCGGCCGCAAGTATCTCATCTTTTGAAAAGAAACCGGAGAACGGCGGCATGCCGGCGATCGCGAAGCAACCCAGTAAGAATGTTAGCTGCGTGATGGGCATGTATTTTTTCAGTCCGCCCATGTTGCGCATGTCCTGTTCGCCACCCATGGCATGGATCACGCTGCCCGCGCCGAGGAACATCAGGGCTTTGAAAAAGGCGTGCGTCATTACATGGAATACCGCGCCGGTATAAGCGCCTACACCGAGGGCAAGGAACATATAACCAAGCTGGCTGACGGTGGAATAAGCCAATACTTTTTTAATATCGTTTTGTTTCAATGCAATCGTTGCAGCGAGCAAGGCCGTAGCCAAACCAATGATGGCGATCACGCATTGCGTAAGGGGGGCCATGCTGAACAACACGTTGCTGCGGGCGATCATGTAGATGCCGGCGGTTACCATGGTAGCAGCATGTATCAACGCGGATACAGGTGTTGGACCGGCCATCGCATCGGGCAGCCAGGTATATAAAGGCAGCTGCGCACTTTTACCGGTAGCGCCAACGAATAATAACAAGGTAATACCGGTGATGTCGGTGGTGGTGAGTTTACCTACGTTGGCAAACACGGTATGATAATCTACCGAGCCGGTTTTGGAGATGAACCAGAATACGGCGAGTAAAAAACCAAGGTCGCCGATGCGGTTCATGATGAACGCTTTTTTGGCCGCCTTTGTATAATCCTGGTTTTTGAACCAGTAACCGATGAGTAAATAAGAGCAAAGTCCTACCCCTTCCCAGCCGATGAACATGATGACATAATTAGCGCCGAGCACCAGCAGCAACATGGAAAATACAAAGAGGTTGAGGAAGGCAAAATACCGCGCGAAATGCGGGGCGGTTTCTTCATGCATGTAGGAAGTGGAATATACATGGATGAGGAAACCTACGCCGGTGATGATCAGTAGAAAAAGGGAAGACAACTGGTCGACCTGGAAATCGAAACCGATCTTCAACGCGGCAATATTAATAAAATCGAAATAATGCAGCACCTGCATGTGGCCGTTGAGCACCTGCAGGAAAACGAAAAAGCTGATAATAAAGGAAGCGAGGATCACGCCGCTGCCAATGAGACCGCTCATTGCCTTCGACAAATGATTCCTGCCCAACCCGTTGACCAGGAAACCAACCAGTGGAAGCAAAGGGATCAGCCAAACTATCTGCAAAACATTATTCATAAGCTGTTGTTACTACGGGCTACCGGCACGGTTAAACGAAAACCATTGAACGGCAGCGGCCGCTAATTCTTTAATCTGTTTAAAAAGTTTACATCTATCGAATGCGTATTGCGGTACATCATTACGATGATCGCCAGTCCTACGCTTACTTCCGCCGCAGCTACCACCATGATGAAGAAAACGAATACCTGCGCATCGCTTACCACCGAAGGGTTGGCTGCACCTACTGCTGAAGCGGCGTGCATCTTTGAGAAAGCAACGAGCAGCAGGTTCACGGCGTTGAGCATGAGCTCGATGCACATGAAGATGATGATGGCATTCCTCCGCGTGAGCACGCCCACGATGCCGATGCAAAACAGCGCCACTGCCAGTCCGATATACATTTTAATATCCATATACTATTGTTATCCGTTTGGCTGCTCCACAGCATCCACGGGGTTAATCTTTTCTTTTTTACCAATCAGTACGGCGCCCACCATGGCGCTGAGGAAGAGCACGCTGCTGATCTCGAAGGGCAATACATAATCGTTGAACAATGCTTTGCCGAGGTTTTTGATAAGACCTGCATTGCCCGTATTCGTTTCCACCGTTTCGTTACCCACACCTGCCTGTGCCATGGCGGCGAGGATCACGAGGAACAGGCAACCGCCCGCGATGAAACCGGCGAAACGCAGCAGCTTGTGCTTATGCGGTTCAGTATTGGTGTTGAGGTTCATCAGCATCACCACGAAAAGGAACAGTACCATGATGGCACCCGCATACACGATGATATTGACGATGGCGAGGAACTGCGCGTTGAGCAAAATATAATGTCCTGAAATAGCGAAAAAGGTTACGATCAACGACAACACGCTGTTGATGGCGCTCTTGCTGCTGATGACCATAAAAGCGCTGCCGATCGCCATTGCCGACAATAACCAGAACATGATTGCGGTAATACTCATACTAATTGATCGTTTCTTTTTTTGGCTTGTTGCCCAATGCTTTTTTATATGCTTCCGGTTCTTCGATGGGATGCGGGATCAGCAAATCTTTTTTGTCATACACGAATTGCTTGCGCTGGTAATCCGCCGCGGCGAATGTTTCACTTAAATAGATCGCGTCTTTCGGACAGGCTTCTTCGCACAAGCCACAGAAGATGCAACGCAGCATGTTGATCTCGTATTTGACCGCGTATTTTTCTTCGCGGTATAAATGCTCCTCTCCCACTTTTCTTTCCGCCGCTTCCATGGTGATGGCTTCGGCCGGGCAAGCTACCGCACACAACCCGCAGGCAGTACAGTTCTCCCGTCCTTCGGCATCACGGTTCAATATCTGTATACCGCGGAATACCGGGCTGAAGGGCCTTGTTTTTTCCGGGTAATTGATCGTGGGCTTTTTCTTGAACATGTGCATGAACGTAATGAACATGCCTTTGAAAATAGCAGGCAGGTACAACCGCTCCATAAAGCTCAGCGGCTTCCGTTCTACTTCTTTTACCCTGTTTGTTAATGCTTGCATATGGTTATCCTGCCAGGCAGGTTATTTAATGTATCTTAAAAATGCCAGTTGTTTGCTTTCAATAATACCAACGCCCCGGTTAACAGCATGTTGAACAGTGCCAGCGGTATCAATACTTTCCAGCCGAGGTTCATCAACTGGTCGTACCGGAAACGCGGGATCGTCCACCGCACCCACATGAATATGAAAATGAACACCACAACTTTCGCCATCAATGCCAGGATGCCCCAGAGTGCCGCCCAGTTGGTAGCGATAGTCGACTCATCCAGGAACGGCACATCATATCCCCCGAAAAATAAGGTTGCCATGATTACGCTGCTCACGAACATATTGATGTACTCGGAAAACAAATAGAAGCCGAGCTTCATCGACGAATACTCGGTATGGTAACCACCGATGAGTTCGTTCTCCGCCTCCGGCAGATCGAAAGGCGTGCGGTTACATTCCGCAAAGGCGCAAATTAAAAAGATGAGGAAACCCAGGGGTTGATAAACAACATTCCAAAAGTCACCCGCCTGTTGCTGCAACACCATTTCCTTCAGGCTTAAATTACCGGTAACCATCAACAGCGCGATCAGCGAAAGGCCCATGGGCAATTCGTAACTGATGATCTGTGAAGCGGCGCGCAAGCCACCCATCAAAGAAAATTTATTGTTGCTCGCCCAGCTACCGATCATGATGCCATATACGCCCAAACTCACCACGGCAAAAACATATAAAATACCTACGTCGATGTCGGCGATCTGTAATTGAATGTCCCGGTCGAAAAAATGCACTTTATCGCCCCAGGGAATAACAGCGCCGGTCATGATGGCCGTGAGCATCGCCAGTGAAGGACCGAGAATGAATAAGGCTTTGGAAGAAAAGTTGGGGATGATCTCTTCCTTGAAAAACAATTTCAACCCATCGGCTACCGGTTGCAGCAAACCGAAAGGACCTGCCCGGTTGGGACCGCGCCTGTCCTGCAATATCGCCGCTACCTTTCTTTCCGCGAACGTGGTGTACATGGCAATCAAAAGCGATCCCATCACCACCACGGCGATGAGGATAAACTTTTCGAGCACCATCCCTATATCAATTGCTAAAAGCATAATCTTCTATTATAAATTAGTCTGGTTTGTTTACAAAATCCCCTGAATTCGCCGGCCGGTCGATCTCGCTCAGGTGCACCGACGGATCATTCACTTCGCTGATGCTGTGGATGTTCATCAATAACTTCGGATCGCGGCCACCCATTACTTCTTGGATCGTTTCTTTCGGCATTTCCAGTTTTTTATACTTGTTGGCGCCGATCACGGAATGACGGCTGATGTTGGTAACACCTTCCACCACCCAGTCGCTCGTTTTCTTTTTATCGAAACGGCAGGTGTTGCAGATCCAGCCGGGCTTGCCATCATAACTCTGCACTTCACTCCATTCGTCTTTACGGGCGGTAACGCGGAACACTTCATCGCCGCGCAGCCACAGGGTGGCTTTGCCGCAGCACTTCGGGTTTTCACAATTGCGGTGTGCATCCATCGGTTTGGTGAACCATACCCTGTTCTTAAAACGGAAGGTTTTATCGGTGAGCGCGCCAACCGGGCAAACATCGATCATGTTACCGCTGAAGTCGTTGTCGATGGCTTTGGAAATGTAAGTAGAAATGGCCGCGTGATCGCCGCGGTCAACGATGCCATGCACGCGGTTGTCGGTGATCTGGTCGGCGATGTAGGTACAGCGGTAACACAAAATACAACGTGTCATGTGCAGTTGAATGAAGGGACCGATGTCTTCCTTATGAAAAGTCCTTCTTTCAAATTCGTACCGGGTACCTTCCTTGCCATGTTCATAACCCAAATCCTGTAAATGACACTCGCCGGCCTGGTCGCAGATCGGGCAATCCAGCGGGTGGTTGAGCAATAAAAATTCCACCACGCCATTGCGCGCATCGGTAACTTTTTCGCTGGTGATGTTTTTTACGACCATGCCGTCCATAACCGTGGTGCGGCAACTGGCCACCAGTTTCGGCATCGGGCGTGGATCGGCGGTAGAACCGGCGGCTACTTCCACGAGGCAGGTACGGCATTTACCGCCGCTACCCTGTAATTTGCTGTAGTAGCACATGGCAGGCGGCGCCACTTCGCCCCCGATGAGGCGGGCGGCATTTAATATCGTTGTACCCGGCGCCACTTCGACAGATATATTGTCGATGGTGACTTTAAAATTAGCCGGTGGTTCTTTTTTTATTTCGTCAGACATAATAATTCAAAATTCAAAAGTCAAAATTAAAAAGCCAGAATCCGAAACAGTCTACATATTCGAATCGGGAGACTTTACAATGATTGCAGCGATGATCTTTGAAAGTTCATCTGCTTCTTTAATCAACTCATTTACTTTATTGTTATCAACTTCAATAGTCTCCCTGATCAGGCAAAGCCAATATTTAGTTTCATTCGCTGACTTCAGCGCAATAACCAAAAAATTCTTCCAGTCTTTCCTGGAGCTGCCGGCTTTTCCTTCTATCACATTTGCTCCTATTGAGGTAGCACTTCTTATTAACTGGTCAAACATTGAAAGATAAATCCTATCATATTTAACCTCCTTCGAAAAATAAAAACACCTGTGTCTGATATTATAAGTTTAGCATCTTCATTAAATTCAAAATCAGCTATCAATTCCATCACACTATCCCTCCTCACATTTTTACTTTTTACTTTTGCATTTTGACTTCCTTTGCGTCTTTGCCTCTCTTTAGCCCTTTGCGTGAAACAACTATGCAGGAACCGGCACATGAATCGGATCTGCGTAATGCGCCAGCCCATAATTCCTCGTGAGGCATTCCGGGTTGTTCACATGCCACTCAAATTCATCCCTGAAATGCCGTATCGCGGCAGCAACGGGCCAGGCAGCCGCATCGCCCAAGGGGCAGATGGTATTGCCTTCGATCTTGCGCTGGATGTCCCAGAGCAGGTCGATGTCCTTTGTTTCACCTTTGCCGGCTTCGAGTTTCATCAATATTTTTTCCATCCAGCCGGTGCCTTCGCGGCAGGGGCTGCATTGGCCGCAACTTTCGTGGCGGTAAAAACGGGCCAGGGTGAGGGTATGGCGTACCACGCACTGGTCTTCGTCCAATACGATAAAACCACCGCTGCCCATCATGCTGCCGGTGGCAAAACCGCCATCGCTGAGGCTTTCGTAGTTCATCAATCTTTTTTCGCCTTTGGCGGTCGTCAATAAAAGGTTCGCCGGTAAAATGGGAACGGACGAGCCGCCGGGAATACAGGCTTTCAATCTTTTGCCATTGGGTATGCCGCCACAATATTCGGCACTGAAAATAAATTCTTCCACAGAGATCGTCATGTCTATTTCATATACGCCAGGTTTGTTGATGTTGCCGCAGGCGCTCATGAGTTTGGTGCCGGTACTTTTGCCGATGCCGATCTTTGCATATTCCTCGCCGCCTTCGTTGATGATGGGTACCACGGCAGCTAATGTTTCAACATTGTTGACCACGGTCGGGCAATCCCACACACCCTTGATCGCCGGGAAGGGCGGCTTGATGCGCGGGTTACCGCGTTTGCCTTCGAGAGATTCGATGAGCGCGGTTTCTTCGCCGCAGATATAAGCGCCGGCGCCGCGCTGTACATACATTTCACAATCGAAACCGCTGCCTTGTATGTTCTTACCCAGCCAGCCGTTTTGCCTTGCTTCTGCAATGGCTTCTTCCAAAATATCGGTGATCCAGGCGTATTCGCCGCGGATGTATATATAGCTTACGTTGCTGCCGAGGGCGAAGGAAGAAACGATCATGCCTTCAATTAGCAGGTGCGGGATAAACTCCATGAGGTAGCGATCCTTGAAGGTACCAGGTTCGCTTTCATCGGCATTGCACACGAGGTAACGCGGAACGCCTTCGGGCTTGGCCAAAAAGCTCCACTTCATGCCGGTAGGAAACCCCGCACCACCCCGGCCGCGCAGCTCGCTTTTCTTCACTTCTTCCACGATGTCGGCAGGCGCCATTTTAAGGGCTTTCTCCACGCTGCGGTAGCCGCCTTCCCGACGGTAAACGTCGTAATGGCGGATGCCTTCAACATGTGCTTTTTCTAATAATAATTTTCTGCTCATTTATAAAAAAGTCAAAAGTCAAAATTAAAAAATCAAAAAGTTCAATACTTACTTCCTGTTTTCGTATCCATGTCAAAATTTAAAACTGAAAACCAAAAAGCTTGGGTGTCTTTCACTTTTGGGTTTTGACTTTTTAATTTTGAATTTATTTTACTGCCTGCCTTGCAAACAATACCCACCGGTTGCTTTTCTTCACCCACACTTCCAGCACCTTCAAATGATAAGTAGCTGTTGCTCCTTTCATCGTTACATTAATATCGGCCACAAACCTTGCATTGACCATGTTGCCGTTGATCGAGAAGCCAAGGCTGTCCATGGCAAAGCTGTTGTATTTCAAATAACCGCTTTTCAAATTGTCCAGCATCTCGGTTTTTGTTTCCACCCATCCGTTGCTGTGTCCGTAGCTCAGGGCTTTGTCCGTTTGCTGGTTGATCGAAACCGTATTGCCTTTTTCCAGCGCAGCATGAAATGCTTTGATCGTTGCTGTTAGCTTATCTTCTTCCTTTGTTTGCGCTTTGGCCACCCCCAACAACAAACAACATAATATCGTAATGATAATTTTCATGCTTTAATTCACTTTCGCCCTGCATTCCTCGATGATCGCGTCCACTTTCTCTTTCGTTAAATGCTCGCGGTAATGATTGCCCAACTGCATCATGGGCGCATAGCCACAGGCGCCGAGGCATTCCACCGTTTTTAAAGTAAACATACCATCACTGGTTGTTTCGCCTACTTTGATATTGAGTTTTTGTTTGATGTAATCGATGATATCGTCGCTGCCGTTGAGCATGCAGGGGCCGGTCTGGCAAACCTCGAACATATATTTGCCCACCGGTTTTAAATTGTACATGCTGTAAAAGCTGGCTACCTCGTACACTTCTATCGGGTCGATGCTGAGCAGCGCGGCCACGTAATCCATCACGGGTACATCCAGCCAGCCACCAAACTCCGACTGCGCCATGTGCAACACGGGCAACAGCGCACTTTTTTGCCTGCCTTCGGGGTAGCGGCGGATGATCTCATTCACCCTGTCTAAACTTTTATCGCTAAACTGTACCATATTTTATTAATTCGAAATGCAAAATTCAAAAGTTAAAAACAACTTTATAGAACCTGCACCTTTTGACTTTTTAATTTTGACTTCTTCACCCATTTCCAAATCATCACATCTCCAAATTTCCAAATCATTCAATTATGCATCCAATTCTCCAGCAATCAAATTCAAGCTACTCATCGTGATCACCGCATCGCTCAGCATCCCGCCCTGGATCAGTTCGGGATAGGCCTGGTAATAAATGAAACAGGGCCTGCGGAAATGCAAACGGTAAGGTGTACGCCCACCATCGCTGATCAGATAAAATCCTAATTCACCATTAGCGCCTTCAACGCTGTTATATACTTCACCTGCCGGGATATCCGTTTCCCCCATCACAATCTTAAAGTGATAGATGAGCGCTTCCATCTTGGTATACACATCTTTCTTATCAGGTAAATAATAAGCGGGTGCATCTGCATGATACACTTCTGCTTCGGTACCCTTGAATTCCTGCACTTTTTGCCAGGCCTGTTCAATGATGTGCAGACTCTGCCACATTTCTTCGTTGCGCACCAGGAAACGGTCGTAGCAATCGCCCGTTTTTCCTACCGGTATCGTAAAATCAAAATCTTCGTAAGAACTGTACGGCGTATGCACGCGCACGTCGTAATCCACGCCGGCGGCGCGAAGGTTCGGACCGGTGAAGCCGTAGTTCAACGCACGTTCCGCGGTAATAGGTCCGCAACCGATGGTACGTTCCATGAAGATCCTGTTGCGGGTAAACAGGTTCTCGAATTCTTTCAATTGCTTTGGATATTCCGCCAGGAATTTTTCCAATTTTTCAAAAGCCGTATTGGTGAAGTTCCTTTCGAAACCACCGATGCGGCCGATATTCGTGGTGAGCCTGCTGCCGCAAACCTCTTCATAAATTTCATAGATGAGTTCGCGGTACTGCATGAGGTACAGGAAGCCTGAATAGGCGCCGCTGTCGACCCCCACGATCGAATTGCAGATCAGGTGATCGGAAATGCGCGCGAGTTCCATGATGATCACGCGGAGATAATCTACCCGTTTGGGAATCTTTACATCAAGTAATTTTTCGCACACGAGGTGCCAGCCCATGTTGTTGATCGGCGATGAACAGTAGTTCAACCGGTCGGTGAGCGGGGTGATCTGGTACAGGGGCCTGCGCTCTGCGATCTTTTCAAAAGCGCGGTGAATATAACCAACCGTGGAAGTCGCTTTCATGATGCGCTCGCCATCCAGTTCCAGGATATTCTGGAACACGCCATGCGTAGCCGGGTGCGTTGGCCCCAGGTTGAGCGTGGTGGTTTGCTTTTCGATGCTGCCTTCCGGTAAAAGAATATGGTCACTCATAATTAATTCATTGATTTGGAGATTTGGTGATTTGGAAACTGGCTCATCGTCACATCTCCAAATTTCCAAATCTATTAGCCTCTTCCAAACATCTCATCATCCTTATCCACCCGCGTCTGGTCTTCCAGAGGAAATTCCTTGCGCATGGGGAAATAATCCATTTCATCTACATTCAACACCCTGATCAGGTTCGGGTGACCAACGAAGTTCACGCCGAAGAAATCATAGGTTTCCCTTTCCATCCAGTTGGCCGCCTGGTACAACGCGCTGGCGCTGAAAACATCGGGCTGACTGATGTCGGTGAATACCTTGAAGCGGATGCGCACGTTATCTGCCAGGTTGTGCAGGTGGTACACCACCGCCAGTTCCGCTCCTTTGTTGTTGGGATAATGAACCGCCTGCAGGTCCGTGAGAAAACGGAACTTCAATGTTTCATCATCGAATAAATATTGCAACACTTTCAGGTTGATCTCCTTTTCGGCTGTAAACGTAAGCATGCCATAGGGCTCCTGCCAGTCGCTTAACTGGTCGCCGAATTTTTCGGAAAGTTGTTGCTGTATTGTTTCATTCGTTAGCATCTCAAAGTCAAAATTTAAAAGTAAAAACCAAAAAGTTGAAATGCGCTTTTGGGTTTTGACTTTTTACTTTTTAATTATTGTATCCCGTATCCTGCCAACAGGTCCTTGTACTGGTCGCTGTGCCTTCTCCTCAATCCTTCCGCGTTCACCAGGTCCTGTATCTTCATGAAGCCATCCAGGATAGCTTCGGGCCGGGGCGGGCAACCGGGTACGTATACATCCACGGGTATTACCTGGTCGATGCCCTGCAATACCGAATAAGTGTCGAATATGCCGCCGGAAGAAGCACAGGCCCCCACGGCGATCACCCAGCGGGGCTCTGCCATTTGTA
>Ga0247806_10001488_pt1 | contig 11392 bp, 9 predicted proteins | sample UWRJL059202B1_FD_179935 | JGI IMG/M metagenome (GOLD analysis project Ga0247806, IMG submission 179935) | Plant litter microbial communities from Arlington Agricultural Research Station in Wisconsin, United States - UWRJ-L059-202B-1 | ecosystem: Environmental > Terrestrial > Plant litter >... | reverse complement strand
GAGCGCCATGCCCGACGGCAAGCGCATCTTCACCTGGACGCAGGTCTACTCGCTCGACGAGATCCCCGAGCACCTCATCGTCGTCGGCTCGGGCGTCACCGGCGCCGAGTTCGCCTCCGCCTACCGCGCCCTCGGCTCGAAGGTCACGCTGATCTCGAGCCGCGACCAGGTGCTCCCCGGCGAGGACGCCGACGCGGCCCGAGTCATCGAAGACGTCTTCACCCGCAACGGCATGACCGTGCTGTCGAAGAGCCGCGCCGACTCGGTCGTCGCCACCGCGACGGGCGTCGTCGCGACCCTCTCCGACGGACGCACCGTCGAGGGCAGCCACTGCCTCATGGCGGTCGGCTCGATCCCGAACACCGCGGGCCTCGGGCTGTCCGAGGCGGGCGTGCAGTTGACCGAGAGCGGTCACATCCGCGTGAACCGCGTGGCCCGCACGAGCGTGCCGAGCATCTACGCGGCCGGGGACTGCAGCAATTCGCTGCCACTGGCATCCGTCGCCTCGATGCAGGGCCGCACCGCGGTCTTCCACGCGCTCGGCGACGCCGTGAACCCGACCGAGCTGCGCAACGTCGCCTCGAACATCTTCACGCAGCCCGAGATCGCGACCGTCGGCTGGACGCAGAAGCAGATCGAAGACGGCATCGCGCAGGGCGAGATCTACAAGCTGCCGCTCGCGTCGAACCCGCGCGCCAAGATGATGGGCATCAAGGACGGCTTCGTGAAGCTGTTCGCCCGCACCGGATCCGGCACGGTCATCGGCGGCGTCATCGTCGCGCCGCACGCCTCGGAGCTCATCGCGTCGATCGCGCTCGCCGTGGAGCACCGTCTCACCGTCGACCAGTTGGCGTCGGCGTTCTCGGTCTACCCGTCGCTGACGGGCAGCATCACGGATGCCGCCCGGGCCATGCACATCGTCAACTAGCTCCGGTCGGCGCGGCTTCGCGGGTGCCCGCGGGGCGGATGCCTCGGACCTCAGTCCCGCCGCAGCAGGCCGGCGCGCTCGCGCCAGTGGCGGCCGGCGGCGAGGTGCGCCAGCACGGCGCGCTCGAGGCGCGTCGTCGGTGTGAGCGCCGGCAGCCCGGCGAGCGGTGACCGGAAGACGAACTTCGCCACCGCGCGGTCGCCCTCCGTGGCGCCGTCGACGGGCGCATCCGCCGACTCGGTGTCGACCAGCGTGAACCGGCGCTGGAAGGCGAGGATGTTGGACGACGCAGGCAGGTACTCGGCGAGCTGGTCGTCGAGCAGCCAGGAGTGGCAGACGAAGTCGCGCGTCGTCGTGTCGCCGAACGCGGCGGCGAAGAACGGGGCGGCGGCGGCGAACGACGCGTCGCAGGCCGCCGGGTCGAGCGGGCCCGACTCGGGGATGTGCACGTTCCACGCGGGTGTCGCGGTGCTTGGCACGATCTCTCCGGGCTCGAACTGCAGCCGGCCGAGGGAGAAGACGCCGCAGGTCACGACCTTCGCGAGCCAGTCGACCCCGGTCTCCGCGACGCCGTAGTCGCGCAGTTTCGGGGTGAGGTCGGCGAGCGAGGCCCGGGCGATGTCGTCGTCGACGCCGTGGGCGGCGAGCCAGACGCGCGCCGCCGGAACGGTGCCGAGCAGCGCCAGCAGTTGGAACCGCTCGTCGTCGTCCGGCCAGGCGACCGTGCGCGTGGTGCCGATCGCGGCCTCGAGCGCCGCGACCTGCGCAGCGACGAGCGGCTCGGTCTGCGGCGTCAGGTAGTCGAGCGCGTCGGCCAGCAGCGGCGGCGGAACGTCGAGGTCCCGGGCGACGCCGACGATGGTCTCACGCACGGGCGCGCGCAGGCCTCAGGAGATCGAGAGCAGCACGTGCCCCGACGAGACCGTGGTGCCGACGGCCGCCGCGATGCCGGAGACGGTGCCGTCCTTGTGGGCGGTGATCGGCTGCTCCATCTTCATGGCCTCGAGCACGAGGATCAGGTCGCCCTTGACGACGACGTCGCCGTCGGCGACGGCGAGTTTCACGATCGTGGCCTGCATCGGCGCCTTGACGCTGTCGCCGGTCACCGTGGAGACCGAGCCGCCGCCGCGGCGCTTCGGAGCGGCCGCGTTCGCGACGCCGCCGGACGCCGGAAGCAGCTTCGTGGGCAGCGACACCTCGATGCGCTTGCCGTCGACCTCGACCACGACGTTGTGTCGGGCGGATGCCGCGGCGGAGTCCTGCAGCGACCCGCTCCACGGCTCGATGTCGTTGTCGAAGTCGGTCTCGATCCAGCGGGTGTAGATGGAGAACGGGTTCGACGTGAAGGCCGGGTCGCGCACGATCTTGCGGTGGAAGGGCAGCACGGTCGGCAGTCCGGCGACCTCGAACTCGTCGAGGGCGCGGCGCGAGCGCTCCAGCGCGTCCTCGCGCGTCGCGCCGGTGACGATCAGCTTGGCGAGCAGCGAGTCGAACGCGCCGCTGATGACGTCGCCCGTGGTGACGCCGGAGTCGACACGCACGCCGGGGCCGCCGGGGAAGCGCAGCACGTTGACGGGGCCGGGCGCCGGCATGAAGTTCAGGCCCGGGTCTTCTCCATTGATGCGGAACTCGAACGAGTGGCCCTGCGGGACCGGGTCGTCGTAGTCGAGCACGCCGCCCTCGGCCAGGCGGAACTGCTCGCGCACGAGGTCGATGCCGGTGACCTCCTCGGAGACCGGGTGCTCGACCTGGAGGCGCGTGTTGACCTCGAGGAAGGAGATCGTGCCGTCTTTCGCGACGAGGAACTCGCAGGTGCCGGCACCGAGGTAGCCGACCTCCTTGAGGATCGCCTTCGACGAAGAATATAGCTCCGCGTTCTGCGCGACGGTGAGGAACGGCGCCGGCGCCTCCTCGACGAGCTTCTGGTGCCGGCGCTGCAGCGAGCAGTCGCGGGTGGAGATGACGACGACATTGCCGTGCGCGTCGGCGAGGCACTGGGTCTCGACGTGGCGCGGCTGGTCGAGGTACTTCTCGACGAAGCACTCGCCGCGGCCGAAGGCGGCGATGGCCTCGCGGGTCGCCGACTCGAACAGCTCGGGGATCTCCTCGCGGGTGCGGGCGACCTTGAGTCCGCGGCCTCCGCCGCCGAACGCGGCCTTGATGGCGACGGGCAGGCCGTGGATGTCGACGAAGTCGAGCACCTCCTGCGCGCCGGAGACGGGGTTCAGGGTTCCGGGGGCGAGAGGTGCGCCCACCTTCTCGGCGATGTGACGGGCCGAGACCTTGTCGCCGAGCTTCTCGATCGCCTCGGGCGACGGGCCGATCCAGATGAGGCCGGCGTCGATGACGGCGCGGGCGAACCCGGCGTTCTCGGCGAGGAAGCCGTAGCCGGGGTGGATCGCGTCGGCGCCGGAGCGGCGTGCGACCGAGAGGATCTTCTCGATGACGAGGTAGGTGTCGGCCGAGGTGGCGCCGTCGAGCGCGTAGGCCTCGTCGGCGAGCTTGACGTGCCGCGCGTCGCGGTCCTGGTCGGCGTACACCGCCACGGAGACGATGCCGCTGTCTTTAGCGGCGCGGATAACGCGTACTGCGATCTCCCCGCGGTTAGCGATGAGAACCTTGGAGATGCGAGCCATAGTCCCCTAGCTTATGGGGCTGCGAGGCCACCCAATTTGTCCGCTGTGTACAAGAATGGCGGATGCTTCGCTTCGAAGACCTACAACGCGCGGTTCCACAGCGTGTGCCAGCGCACCCCGAACCCGAGCAGCAGCGCACGCACCAGCGCGACCGAGAGCCCCACGACGGCGTGCGGGTCGCCGCGAACCTCGCTGATGAAAGGCGCGCCGAGGCTGTCGATCGTGAACGCACCGGCGACCTCGAGCGGCTCGCCGGTGGCGACGTAGGCGTCGATCTCCTCGTCGGAGATGTCGGAGGCGAAGCGCACGCTCGATGTCGACACGTCGCCCGCCGCGCCGCCGACGACGCCCCCGCGGTGGTCGATGAGCCAGTGGCCGGAGTGCAGGTGGCCCTCGCGGCCGCGCTGCAGCAGCCAGCGTTCCCGGGCGACCTCGGGCTCGTGAGGTTTGCCGTAGACGATCCCGTCGAGCTCGAACGCGGAGTCCCCTCCGAGGATGAATCCGTCGATCGGCGCTCCGTCGACCGTGCGGCCCACGACCGCCTCGGCCTTGAGGCGCGCGAGCAGCAGCACCATCTCGGGTGCCGTCAGATCGCCGGCGGCGGCGACCGCGGCATCCTCGTCGACATTCGAGGCCAGCAGGATCGGCTCGACACCGACCGCGCGCAGCGTCGCGAGCCGGGCGGGGGAGGTCGACGCGAGGTACAGACGCACTGCGGCTCCTAAACTCGGGGGATGGGTGAATCGCAAGGAAAAGAACTAGAGCTCGACGTTACCAACATCGCGCACGGCGGCATCTCGGTCGCGCGGCACGACGGACGGGTGATCTTCGTGAGCGACGCGATCCCCGGCGAGCGGGTGCTCGCGCGCATCACCGAGGACTCGAAGAAGTCGTTCTGGCGCGCCGAGACGGTCAAGGTCGTGACTCCGAGCGAGCACCGGCAGATGCACGTGTGGTCGTCGGCGAGTGTCGCCCGCGACCCGGAGAACCGCGCGGGCGGCGCCGAGTTCGGCCACATCGAGCTGTCGCACCAGCGCGAGCTCAAGCGCCAGGTGCTCGTCGACTCGATGAAGCGCTTCGCGGGGCTCGAGACGCCCGTCGCCGCCGATGTCACCGTCGCGGCGCTCCCGGGCTCCGACGACGGGACCGGATGGCGCACCCGTGTGCGCCTGCACGTCGACGAGTCCGGCCGGCCCGGCCCGTACGCGGCACGCTCGCACCGCGTCATCGCGGTCACCGAGCTGCCGCTGGCCACGGCCGCCGTGCAGGAGGCCGCGCCCCTCGCGGCGCGCTTCGTCGGCGAGGAGCACGTCGACATCGTCGAGGCGGCGACCGGCGGCGCCCGGCTCATCGTCGGCAAGCAGAAGCCGTCGACCATCACCGAGGTCGTCGGCGACCGCGAGTTCCGCCTCGCCGACACCGGGTTCTGGCAGGTGCACACGCACGCGGCCGAGACCCTCACGACGGCGGTGCAGGACGCCGTCGACCCCGCCCTCTTCGACCCCAAGGCGCACAACCTCGACCTCTACGGCGGAGTCGGCCTGCTCGCCGCGGCCGTCGCCGACCGCTTCGGCTCCGGCACGAAGATCACCACCGTCGAGAGCGACGCCACCGCGACGGGCTTCGCCGCCCGCAACCTCGCGGAGTGGATCGGCGCCGAGGCCGCGACCGGTCGCGTCGAACGCTGGATCGCCCAGCTCGCGGCATCCGCCAACGCCCACGACCGCGCCCGCCTGCGGTCGGCGACGATCGTGCTCGACCCGCCCCGCTCGGGTGCCGGCAAGCAGGTCGTGCAGGCCATCGGCGGGCTGCAGCCCGCGCAGATCGTCTACGTCGCGTGCGACCCGGTGGCGCTGGCTCGCGACGTCGGACTGTTCGCCGAACGCGGCTACGACCTGACGGCGCTGAAGGCCTTCGACCTGTTTCCGCACACGCACCACGTCGAGGCGGTGGCGACCCTCACGCGTCGCTAACACGCCGCGTTATCCGTTGGTGTGCGCGAGCGATTCGCGCCATGAGACTATTGCTGTGACAACTCGAGTCCAGTCGGTTGTCATACGGGGCAGACAGGAACGACATGGTGGAGCCAACGGCTACCTCAATCGCAGATGTGGCGTCGATCGCCGCTGTGCGCGTAGCAGTCGTCGACGACCACGAGTCGGTGCGGCTGGGCCTCAAGGCCGCCTTCATCGACGAGGGCTACCAGTTTCTGATCGCCGCAGCGACGGTCCAGGAGCTCGTCGATGGCCTCGACGGCCGCGAGTGCGACGTCGTCGTCCTCGACCTCTCGCTCGGCGACGGGTCGAGCGTCACCGAGAACGTGAAGCGGGTGCAGGCACTGGGGTCCGCCGTGCTCGTGCACAGCATCGCCGACCGCGTCGCGTACGTGCGTGAGGCGCTCGCCGCCGGAGCGGCCGGAGTGATCCCCAAGTCGTCGGCGACGCGCACCGTCATCGCGGCCGCCGCGAGCGTCGCCCGCGGCGAGGTGCTCAACAACCTGGAGTGGGCGACCGCTATCGACGCCGACGGAGACTTCGCGCGCGCCGAGCTCGGCCGCCGCGAACGCGAGATCCTGCACCTCTACGCCTCGGGCCTCCCGCTCAAGCTCGCGGCGATGCAGCTCGGCATCAGCTACTCGACGGCACGCGAGTACCTCGACCGCATCCGCGTGAAGTACGTCGAGGTCGGGCGTCCGGCGCCGACGAAGGTCGACCTGCTGCGCAGGGCCGTCGAAGACGGCATCCTCCCCGGGCTCGACACGGACGGCGGCGATGCCCACTAGGGGCTCGGCGCTCCGCAGCGTACCCACCGGGAAGCGCAGCCCGATCAGTCGACTGCAGATCGAGGGACTCATCTCCCGGCTGGTGGCGGTCTTCGGCATCGTCTTCGGCCTGCAGACGCTGCCCGTCGTCTTCGACCAGATCGACGCCGCGAACCCGGTCTGGGCGTGGATCGTGGTTCCCGCTCTCTACGGCAGCATCGTGGTCGCCCTCGTGGCCGCGTTCGCGCAGCGCTGGGTGGTCATGGCGAACATCCTCATCGCCTTCGTCTACCTCGCGGCGCTCGCCACCTGGCCGCTCGCCGTCATCACCCCCACCGACTCCGAGCTCGACCGCTACTGGCTGTACTTCCTGATGACGGTCGCCACGGCCGCCGCGGCCGTCGGCTTCGCCACCCCGGTCGCGACCCTGTACCTGTTCGCCATCCCCGTGATCTACGGCGTCATCCGCATGACCCCGGAGGGAGGCAGCGCCTCCCTGCTCGAGGCGACCCTGGAGGCGGTCTACGCCGTGCTGATCGGCGGGGCCGTCGTGCTGATCGTCACCCTGCTTCGTCACGCGGCGGCCGCGGTCGATGTGGCGCAGTCGGCCGCCCTCGACCGCTACTCGCTCGCGGTGCACGCCCACGCCACCGAGATCGAACGCGTCCAGGTCGACTCGATCGTGCACGACAGCGTGCTCACGACCCTGCTCTCCGCCGCCCGCGCCTACTCGCCCGAGGCGAAGCGCATCGCGTCGACCATGGCATCCAACGCGATCGGCCACCTGCGCGAGGCGGCGCTCGTGAGCCCCGACGACGGGGGCACGGTGCGCCTGTCGGCGGTGCTGCGGCGCGTCACCGAGGCGGCGTCGAGCATGAGCGCCCCGTTCGAGCTGCGCACGCGCGACGTCTCGGTGCAGTCGATGCCCCTGCAGGCCGCGGAGGCGGTCTACTCGGCGGCGGTGCAGGCGATGGTCAACAGCCTCCAGCACGCCGGCCAGGAGCCCCGGGTGAGCCGTTGGCTCGCCATCCGCGGGGTGGAGCCGTCGGGCATCGAGATTGAGGTGGGCGACACCGGAGCCGGGTTCTCGTTCGTCGACCTGCCCGCAGAGCGCATGGGTCTCCGTGTCTCCATCGTCGAGCGCGTGACCAACGCGGGAGGCTCGGTCGAGATCGACTCCGCCGTCGACGAGGGAACGGTCATCTCGATCCGCTGGCCCAAGGCGCCCGCGACGAGCATCGACGCTCGCCTCAACGGGCTCACGGCCCCGGGAGGCCGACTGTGAACATCGGCGTCCCCCGCTTCATCATCGTCGGCATCGGCGCACTGTTCTCGATCTACCACGTGGTGCTCGGCACGATCATGCTCGACATCCCGAAGTCGGCCGTGCCCGTCGTCGTGGCCATGGCGATCTACCTCATCGCCACCGCGATCAGCCTCGTGCGCTGGGGACCGGCCCGTATGCCGATCTGGATGGCCGCCTTCAACGTCGCGATCGTCGTCGCGCTCCCCCTGCTCGTCACGAGCGAGCTCGACCCCGACCGGCCGGGCGGCAACGGCTACGCCACCTGGTACGTGGCGGCCGTCGGCACGCTGATGACGATCACCTCGACGAGGCGCAGGCAGATGTTCGCCTGGGCCGGCATCGCCTTCCTCGTCGTGCAGACGGTGGTGTGGGACGGCCCCGGCGCCCTCATCGCGCTCGGCGTCATCGGCAGCGCCTCGTGGGTGGCCATCTCCAACGTGCTCAGCCGCTCGATCGCCAAGGCCTCGAAGGACGCCCGCAGGTTCGCGTTCGCCGAGCGGGAGGCGGCCGACTGGCAGGCCGCGCAGGAGGCCCACGTCTTCGAGCGTCAGTTCCGGCTCGGACAGACCAGCTCGATGGCCCTGCCGATGCTGCGGCGCATCGAGCAGAGCGGCGGCGACCTCACCGAGGAGGAGCGGCTCGAGTGCCTGCATCTCGAGGGAGCGATCCGCGACGAGATCCGCGGGCGCAAGCTGCTCAACAACGCCGTGCGCGAGCAGGTCATGGTCGCCCGCCGTCGCGGTGCCATCGTCACCCTGCTCGACGAGGGCGGCATGGACACCCTCGCGGAGCCCGCACGCGAGCGTGTGCTGAACCAACTCGCCGAGGCGCTGCGCGGCAGTGCCGCCGACAAGATCATCGTGCGGACGGCCAACGAGGGGTCAGACACCGCTGTGACCGTGGTCGGTCTGCGCAGCACCTCCGACGCCGACGGGGCGGACGCGCTCGACGACGAGGACGACGAAGTCGACCTCTGGCTCGAGATCCCCAAGTCCTGAAACGGCGCCACGGCCATGCCGGGGCCGTCGATACACCAGTGCCGTTAATGAACACAAGGCCGGAGACGTGGTCTCCGGCCTTGTGTCAAAATCCGAGTCAGGGTGCTAACCCGAATAGCACCCTGACTCGCCTCCATGAGTTAGCCCGCTTACCCTAGTCGGCTAACAAATGGTGGTGTAACTCGATGAGAGACACCTAGCACTAGTAATAATGCCGTCTGGGAAAGGGTTGCACAGTCGTCATTTAGGGGGACAGCAGGGGTACAGTTTTGAACCCCGGTCGCCGCGTGCCCAGCAAATCATTGGTCACACGGCCAATTCACAGTCGAAAACCGGGGTACACGGGGCGATAAACAGCCGTTTACTCCCGCAAATCCGGGCAATACGGATGAAATCGTCTCATCCGGGTGCGGATCCCGCGCTCAGGCCGAGAAGCCCCGCCAGGCGTCGTGGCCGCGCACGATCGGGGCACGGATGGCGCGCTGGCTGCGCTGCCACGCGGACGTGCTGGTCGACGACGCGCGCTCGTGGTCGGAGGCGATCTCCTCCAGGGCCGCGCCGAGCACGGCGGTCACCGCTGCGACCTCGGCGGGGCTGGGATCGCCCGCCACGATCGTGAACGACGCGGCCGCGGCATCCGCCTGATGCTGCTCGCTCACAGCGGGATGTTCCCGTGCTTCTTGGGCGGCAGGGTGGCGCGCTTGGTGCGCAGCGCGCGCAGCGCCTTGATGATCGCGACGCGTGTCGCCGCAGGCTCGATGATGCCGTCGAGCTCGCCGCGCTCCGCGGCGAGGAACGGACTGGCGACGTTGTAGGTGTACTCGTTCGCGAGCCGGGTGCGCACGGCCGCCACGTCCTCACCCGCGGCCTCGGCCGCCTTGATCTCGTTGCGGTACAGGATGTTGACGGCGCCCTGGCCGCCCATCACCGCGATCTCGGCCGTGGGCCAGGCGTAGTTGAGGTCGGCGCCGAGCTGCTTCGAGCCCATCACGATGTACGCTCCGCCGTAGGCCTTGCGGGTGATGATCGTCACCAGCGGCACTGTGGCCTCCGCGTAGGCGTAGAGCAGCTTCGCGCCGCGGCGGATAACGCCGGTCCACTCCTGGTCGGTGCCCGGCAGGTAGCCGGGAACGTCGACGAGCGTGATGATCGGGATCGAGAACGCGTCGCAGAACCGGACGAAGCGGGCGGCCTTCTCGCCGGCCTCGATGTTCAGGGTCCCGGCCATCGCGTTCGGCTGGTTCGCGACGATGCCGACCGAGCGGCCCTCGACGCGGCCGAAGCCCACCACGATGTTCGGGGCGAACAGCGGCTGCGTCTCGAGGAAGTCGCCGTTGTCGACGACGTGCTCGATGACGGTCTTCACGTCGTACGGCTGGTTGGGGCTGTCGGGGATGAGCGAGTTGAGCTTGCGGTCCTCGTCGGTGATCTCGAGCTCGACGGCGTTCTCGTACACCGGCAGCTCGGCGAGGTTGTTGTCGGGGAGGAAGCTGATGAGCGCGCGGGCGTAGTCGAGCGCGTCGCTCTCGTCGCTGGCCAGGTAGTGCGCGACGCCGGAGATCTTGTTGTGGGTGAGCGCGCCGCCGAGCTCCTCCATGCCCACGTCCTCGCCGGTGACGGTCTTGATCACGTCGGGCCCGGTGACGAACATCTGGCTGGTCTTGTCGACCATGATCACGAAGTCGGTGAGGGCGGGGGAGTAGACCGCGCCTCCTGCCGCCGGCCCCATGATGATGGAGATCTGCGGGATGACGCCAGAGGCCTGGGTGTTGCGGCGGAAGATCTCGCCGTACTTGCCGAGGGCGACGACGCCCTCCTGGATGCGCGCCCCTCCGGAGTCGAGCATGCCGATGATCGGGACGCCCGTCTTGATGGCGTGGTCCATGACCTTGATGATCTTCTCCCCGGCGACCTCGCCGAGGGAGCCGCCGAAGATCGTGAAGTCCTGCGCGTAGACGGCGACCTGGCGGCCGTGGATGGTGCCGAGCCCGGTGACGACCGCGTCACCGTACGGCCGCTTCTTCTCCATGCCGAAGGCGTGGGTGCGGTGGCGCACGAACTCGTCGAGCTCGACGAACGAGCCGTGGTCGAGAAGCTCCTCGATGCGCTCGCGGGCGGTCTTCTTGCCGCGGGCGTGCTGCTTCTCGATAGCGGTCTCGCCGCTCGCCGTCACGGCCTCGTGGTAGCGGACCTTCAGGTCGGCGAGTTTGCCCGCGGTGGTAAAGAGGTCGGGATTGGCGTCGTCTAGATTCACGGGTTTCACTCTACTGGGCACTCTTTGGGCCGACCCGTTGGCGGATACCTACAGAAACCGCGCGGAGCGCTTTCACGGATGTCGCGAACGCTTCGCCTTCCGTTAACCCGACGGCCGCCTCCCGTGTCACATTGCCGCCGTAACGTCACCACATTGGCAGCCGTCCGGTCGCCGTGAATGGAGACCCGCGTGCGTGATTCGGCCGAGATCGTCGCCGTCATTCCGGCGCGAGGCGGGTCGAAGGGCGTCACCCGCAAGAACCTGCGCGAGGTCGGCGGGGTGTCGCTGCTCGCGCGGGCGATCCGCAGCGCGCAGGCGGCCCCCTCGATCGACAGGGTCGTGGTCACCACCGACGACGCCGAGATCGCGGCCGCGGCCCTCGCCGCCGGCGCGGACATCGTGCACCGGCCCGCCACCATCTCGGCCGACGAGTCGAGCTCGGAGTCGGCTCTGCTGCACGCCCTCGACGTGCTCGAGGGGCGCGGGGTGCGCACCCGTGTCCTCGTCTT
>Ga0247806_10001486_pt1 | contig 11394 bp, 8 predicted proteins | sample UWRJL059202B1_FD_179935 | JGI IMG/M metagenome (GOLD analysis project Ga0247806, IMG submission 179935) | Plant litter microbial communities from Arlington Agricultural Research Station in Wisconsin, United States - UWRJ-L059-202B-1 | ecosystem: Environmental > Terrestrial > Plant litter >... | reverse complement strand
ACTTATCAATTAAATACTAGTGCCCAGGGCCGGTACCTTCAACCCGTCTAATCTGTGCACCTAATGCACGAAGACGAATGTCGATATCCTGGTAGCCACGTTCAATTTGTTCAATGTTATAAATAGTGGATGTTCCTTCTGCCGACAAAGCTGCAATTAATAAGGATACGCCTGCACGAATATCAGGTGATGTCATGCTGATTCCTCGAAGTTTGTAGGCTTTGTCTATACCATTTACCGTTGCACGGTGTGGATCGCAAAGGATAATCTGCGCACCCATGTCAATCAATTTATCAACAAAGAATAACCTGCTTTCAAACATTTTTTGGTGGATCAATACATTTCCTTTTGCCTGCGTGGCTACAACCAATACGATACTTAGAAGATCGGGTGTAAAACCTGGCCATGGAGAATCGGCAACGGTTAGCATAGAGCCGTCAATAAAAGATTCGATGACGTAATGTTTCTGAGAAGGAATGTAGATATCATCACCTCTTAATTCGAACTTAATCCCTAATTTTTTGAATACATCAGGGATCACGCCAAGCTCGTGGTAACAAACGTTTTTAATTGTGATTTCTGATTCCGTCATGGCTGCTAAGCCAATGAAAGATCCTATTTCAATCATATCAGGCAACATGCGGTGTTCTGTTCCACCTAATCTGGTCACCCCTTCGATGGTTAACAAGTTAGAGCCGATCCCAGATATTTTAGCACCCATGCGGTTAAGCATTTTGCATAACTGCTGTAAGTAAGGTTCACAAGCTGCATTATAAATAGTTGTTGTGCCCTTTGCCAGTACTGCGGTCATCACAATATTAGCAGTACCTGTTACTGAAGCTTCATCTAGTAATACATAAGCGCCTTTTAAATTGGTCGCATCGACATTAAAAAACTCTTTTTTGCTATCGTAAACAAATTTAGCACCCAACTTTTCAAAACCCAGGAAGTGTGTATCCAATCTTCTTCTTCCAATTTTATCGCCCCCTGGTTTAGGGATGGCTGCTTTGCCAAAACGACCTAAAAGCGGCCCAACGATCATAATGGACCCCCTTAATCCACCACCTTTAGCTTTAAAGGTGTCAGAAAGAAAGTAGTCCAGGTTAATATTCTTGGCTTCGAATGTGTAAGTATCCTTTGATAAGCGCTCTACTATCACACCCAGATCACCTAACAACTCAATTAGTTTATTGACGTCTTTGATATCTGGAATATTGCTGATGGTTAGTTTTTCTTCTGTAAGTAAAACGGCTGCCAGGATTTGTAAGGCTTCGTTTTTAGCACCTTGAGGGTGTATTTCGCCCTTTAATTTTTTACCACCTATAATTTCAAATGCATTCATGTTTCTTAATCTCTCTTTAGCTGGTAATTAATGTCTAGGTTTTCCATTGTTACTTCGTGGAGGGCGGTTGTTATTATTATTTACGCGGCCTTTTCCGTTGTTAGTATTGTTATTATTTCTGCCGCGGTTGTTGTTACTATTCGCCGGGCGGCTAACCATCGGCTTAAACTCAACCTTATTCAGGTTAATATTTTCTTCAAGTTGCAATTCACCATTAGAAAGCTCTGCAAGGTTTTTTAAAATGGTTTCGTCGGACACATTATCTTTATTCCAGGTAACATAGGCCATTTTCATGAAGTTAGCTATGCCTTGAACCATTGCGGCTCTACGTTCAGGTTCTTCCGTGTTTTTAGCTCTTTCAATCAGCGTTTCCACCGTTTTTCCGTAGTGCTTGAACCTGATTTTTTGTTGTGGATAACCAATATGTTTTGGTTTCACAGCAGCCTGCTCAGGTGTAGGCTTGGGATAAGGACAATCAACATCGATCTTATAGCCAGAAATGATGTGTAAATGATCCCATAACTTATGCTTAAAATCAGCTACATCACGCAGGTGTGGATTTAAGAAACCCATTAGGTCGATTACGGCCTGTGCATATCTGTTGCGTTCCTGAAGATCCGGTAATTCGCAAATGTATTTCACCATGTTTTGCACATTGCGACCATACTCGGATAATATCAACTGGTTACGAGTGGTATTATAATCAAAATTCATTTTTATTTTTCTAGAGGCATTATCGATGCTGATAGGAATCAACTGCCTGTGTATGTGTTATATTAAGGTATAATTTATCTAACAATTCGCAATTTAGCAAATTTTAGTAATAATTGTTTATTTCCTAAACCCTGGAAGAAAACTGTGGCTTTTACATCTGGTAAATTGCCCTCCAGGTTAATGATTTTTCCAAAGCCAAATTTCTCATGTTCTACGTCCATGCCCATTTGAAAAGCATTGGCAGCATCTGCAGCAAAGCCTGGTGTAGGTACATGTGCCTTTGGTAAAATGGAAGTCGTTTTCGGCATGGTACTCGTTGAAGCCGGTTTCGGCTTGCTAAACGATTCTCGTTGCTGCGACCAACTGCGGCGTTCGCTATCGAAACTATCCTCTCCCAAGGTGCTCTTAGCAGGTTTTACCACTTCCAATTCTAAATATTTCGCACTAATTTCATTAATAAATCTGCTAGGCTCACAACTTGTTAACGTGCCCCAGCGGTAACGAGAAGTAGCGTAGGTAAGGGTAAGCTTTTTCTCTGCCCTGGTAATGGCTACATAAAACAAGCGGCGCTCTTCTTCCAGATCTGATCGTGAATTAAGTGACATTTGCGAAGGAAAAAGATTTTCTTCCAGGCCAACCACGAATACATTTTTAAATTCTAAACCTTTTGCAGAGTGGATGGTCATCAGCGAAACGGTATCCCTGTCTTTATCATCCTGCCTGTCATCGTTAGTTAATAAGGCAATATCCTGCATAAATATGGCCAGGCTTCTGTCTTCAATATCTTCACGCTCTGAAAACTCTTTGATCCCGTTAAGGAGTTCCTGAATGTTTTCATATCGGCTACGGCCTTCGATACTATCATCGGTATGAAGCTCCTTCAAAATACCGGAGTGTTGTGCAATAAATAATGCGGTTTCGTAAGCATCCAGTTTTTTGGATTCAGCAGCGAAACTCTGTATCATCATCGCAAAGTCGTTTAGCTGGTTAGCAATTCTCCCTTCAATGTATTGCTGAGGATTACAGATAACTTCAAACATGGTGATGTTATGTTTGTCGGCCGCTACGATTATTTTATCAACAGTAGTATCTCCCAGACCTCTTTTCGGATAGTTTATAACCCTTTTAATTGCTTCCTCATCGCTTGGATTGAAAGTAAGGCGGAAATACGCTATCAAATCTTTAATTTCCTTACGCTGGTAGAAAGACAAGCCACCATAAATCTTATAGGGCACATTAAGTTTTCTTAACGCCTCCTCCATAGCCCTGGATTGCGCATTGGTGCGGTATAAAATGGCAAAATCACTGTGATTTAAGCCCTTTGAGCTACGTTCCTGAACGATACCTTCGGCTACCAGTTTCCCTTCTTCATTATCAGTAAAAGCGCGTTGTACTTTAATGCGGTCGCCGGTTTCATTGGCCGAGAATACATTTTTCTCCAGCTGGTTTTTGTTGTTTGCAATGATGCTGTTGGCTACTTCTACAATATTTTGCGTGGAACGGTAGTTTTGTTCCAGTTTATATACTTTAAGATCTGGATAATCCTTTTCAAAGTTGAGAATATTCTGAATATTAGCACCCCTGAAACCATATATACTTTGTGCATCATCACCAACTACACATAGGTTTTGATAAGCTGCAGCTAGTTTTTTAACGATGGTATACTGTGAGAAATTCGTATCCTGGTACTCATCAACCATTAGGTATTTGAATTTCTGCTGGTATTTATTTAACACATCAGGATGGTTTTTCAACAGCACATTGGTTTTAAACAACAAGTCGTCAAAATCCATTGCTCCGGCTTTGAAACAACGTTTCGTGTACGTTTCATAAATAACGCCAATTAACGGGCGTTTATTGCTTATGTCTTCTGCCTGTATTTCTGCGTTACTTAAGTACTCGCCATGTGAAATCAGGTTGTTCTTTGCAGAAGAAATACGGTTGAATACAAAGTTTGCATTATATAACTTGTCGTCGAGTTGCATTTCACGTAGAATTGCCCTGACCAAGCTTTTGCTGTCATCTGTATCATAGATCGTAAAATTCGATGGATACCCAATCTTTTCCGCTTCTACACGAAGAATTTTTGCAAATACAGAGTGGAAGGTACCCATCCATATGTTTTTTGCTTCATTACCTACCACCTTCATAATACGCTCACGCATGTCTTTTGAAGCCTTGTTGGTAAAGGTTAATACTAAAATGTTAAAAGGATCTACACCTTTCTCAATTAAATGCGCAACCCGATAGGTTATTACCCTCGTTTTACCAGATCCGGCACCAGCCACAATCATGGCGGGTCCGTCGGTATTTTCTACTGCCGCACGTTGCTGTGGGTTTAATCCTGCTAAATAATCCAAAATGAGCTAATATTTTAATTGCGAAGTATTAATAAACAACGCTGTATCCATATAGGTTTGTGCGGTTGATTGTTCTTTTGTGGATGAACATCAAGCCTATAATCTAATCAGCTTCAAATATACAAATAAGTACTTTAATATGAAAAGTTTCAAAAACTCTATATTTGTCCAAAATAAGTCGTCATGCAAGAAATCAAAAAATATGTTGAAGAAAACAAAGAACGCTTTTTACAAGAGTTATTTGAGTTATTAAGGTTTCCATCAGTAAGTGCTGATCCTAAATACAAAGGTGATGTGTTAAAAACTGCAGCATTTGTTGCCGAAAAACTGAAAGATGCTGGTGCCGATCAGGTGGAAATTTGTGAAACTGCAGGGTATCCCATCGTGTATGGTGAGAAAATTATTGATCCGCAATTGCCTACAGTATTGGTATATGGTCATTATGATGTACAGCCTGCAGACCCTTTAGATTTGTGGAAAACACCGCCTTTTGAACCTACTGTACGTGATGGTAAAATATATGCGCGCGGTGCTTGTGATGATAAAGGCCAATTCTATATGCATGTAAAAGCATTTGAATTGATGATGAAAACCAATACCATGGCCTGTAATATGAAGTTCATGATTGAAGGCGAAGAAGAGGTAGGATCTGCAAACCTCGGAATTTTTGTGAAAGAGAATACGGAACGTTTAAAAGCCGATGTGGTCCTCATTTCAGACACATCAATGATCAGCATGGAAAACCCTTCTATTGAAACTGGTTTACGTGGATTGGCTTACATGGAAGTAGAGGTGGTAGGGCCTAACCGCGATTTACACTCTGGTGTGTATGGTGGAGCTCTTGCCAATCCTATTACAATACTATGTAAAATGATTGCTTCTCTTCATGACGATAATAACCACATTACTATTCCTGCTTTTTATGATAAAGTGCTTGAACTGACCAATGAGGAAAAGAAAGCCTTGAATGAGGCTCCTTTTGATTTGGAAGACTATAAAAAAGATTTAGATATTGAGGCAGAGTGGGGAGAGCAAGGTTACTCTACTTTAGAGCGTACCGGAACAAGGCCAACATTAGAAGTAAATGGCATTTGGGGTGGTTATACGGGTGAAGGTGCCAAAACCGTGCTGCCTTCAAAAGCGCAGGCCAAAATATCCATGCGTTTAGTGCCTCATCAAAGTTCTGAGGACATAGCTGAACTCTTTACTAAGCATTTTGAAAGTACTGCGCCTGAGTACGTAAAAGTTAAAGTAACGGCTCATCATGGTGGTGAGCCAGTAGTGACGCCGACTGACAGTGTAGCTTACCGCGCAGCAGAGCAGGCGATTGTTGATTCTTTCGGAAAAAAACCAATTCCTACACGCGGCGGGGGAAGTATCCCAATCGTTGCTTTGTTTGAAGAGGTATTGGGCATCAAGTCTGTGTTATTTGGTTTTGGATTAGACAGTGATGCGCTGCATTCACCAAATGAAAAGTTTGATATTTTTAATTACTATAAAGGGATCGAGACCCTTCCTTTGTTTCATAAATATTACGCCGAATTAAGTAAATAAGCTTTGCCTCCTCTTCCCAAGAAAAAACCGATTACTTCGCTCGATAAAGCGTTAGCCAGAACTCAAGCTGCTGCAGTGAAAAAGCCGGTAGCACGTAAACCTGTGAAGAGGAGGCCTTCTAAAAAGAAGGCCAAAGGCATGGCCATGCACTGGAAGTTCGTTATTGCGTTGTTCCTGCTGATCCTTTTATCACCTTTATATTATGCCTATGTGCTGAAGATGTTTACTTCCTCCATCCGTTGGGTAAAAGACTGGGGCGAAGATCCAAATTACCGCACCTACGAAAGTTTCAATATCAGGATACCAAAAAAGTACAGTATACATGGCATTGATGTATCTTACTACCAGGGTAAAATAGACTGGCCGCAAGTCAAGGCCATGCAGGAAGACAGCGTTAGGATTCATTTTGCCATTATAAAAGCGACTGAAGGGCTAGCGCTGGTTGATCCTTATTTCCAGAGAAACTGGCGTGAAGCGGCTAAAACAGGAATAGCTTGTAGTGCCTATCATTTTTTTAGGCCAAAGAAATCTGGACTGTGGCAGGCCCGTTTCTTTTTGCAAACGGTGCAGTTTGAAAAGGGCGATTTACCTCCCGTTATCGACATTGAAGAGCTAAATGGTGTGTCACCCGAGGATATGCGCAAAGAATTAAAATCTTTTTTATCTCATGTGGAGCGCAAAACAGGTGTGAAACCTATCATTTACTCCGGCTTATCTTTTTATAATGATTACCTGGACGGCCATTTTGATAATTATCCGCTATGGATTGCACATTATTATAAGGACCAGTTGAAAGTAAAATCCGACAAATGGATTTTCTGGCAGCACTCCGATCAGGCACGCATTAATGGTATCAATCATGTGGTAGATTTTAATGCATTCAACGGCGACAGTACGTCATTTGAAGCGCTAAAAATTAAATAATTATATCTTATAGGCTACCTTCGCAGTTTTTTTAAAACCCGCATCTGCATAAGCAATTATACCATTTTTTCAAAAATATCAAACGCATCGTGGCATCATGGTGTAATGTTTGAGGTTAAAAATTATAACTTATCTTTTTACCTTTATTCTATGAATTTGGAACCTAATGAATTAATTAAGGCCTCTTCGCCCTATTTATTGCAACATGCTTATAATCCTGTTCATTGGTATGAATGGGGAGAAACGGCCTTGCAAAAAGCGAAAAAAGAGAACAAGCTCATATTAGTCAGTATCGGATATAGTGCTTGCCATTGGTGCCATGTCATGGAGCGCGAGAGTTTTGAAAACCATGAGGTGGCCGAAGTAATGAACGAACATTTTGTGTGTATTAAGGTTGACCGGGAAGAACGCCCGGATATTGATCAGGTATATATGCTGGCTGTTCAACTAATGACAGGAAGCGGCGGCTGGCCTTTAAACAGTATCTGTTTACCTGATCAGCGCCCAGTTTATGGAGGTACGTATTTCCAAAAAAATGACTGGATTAATGTTTTGTCTAATGTAGCGGAGTTGTGGGACCAGGAGCCAGAAAAAGCGTTACAATACGCCGATCGTTTAACTGACGGCATCATAAATGCCGAGAAAATTATTCCGAATGTCAAAACGGCCGACTATACTACTGAAGATTTAATAGAAGTTGTTGAACCCTGGAAACGCAGTTTCGACATGAATGAAGGCGGATATAACCGTGCCCCGAAGTTTCCACTACCAAATAACTGGCAATTTTTATTGCGTTACGGGCATTTGGCGGAAGACCAATCTGCGAGTATAGCGACCTTATATACATTAGAAAAAATGGCTCTGGGGGGTATTTATGACCAGATAGGTGGTGGTTTTGCTCGTTATTCAGTTGATGACCGCTGGCATGTGCCACATTTTGAAAAAATGTTATATGATAATGGACAGCTAATTAGTTTATATGTGGAGGCTTACGCCTGCACGGGCTTGCCTTTGTATAAGCACGTGGCTGAAGAGTCTATCGTCTGGCTGCAACGGGAAATGACTTCGCCTGAAGGGTTGTTTTATGCTGCATTAGATGCGGATAGCGAAGGGGTAGAGGGAAAGTTTTATGTATGGTCGGCAGATGAGTTTGAAGTGATCACAGAAGGTGACCATAACTTAATGGCTGATTATTACCAAGTCACCGAAGAAGGAAATTGGGAGGAAGAAAAAACCAATATCTTGTTAAGACGCCAGACTGATGAAGAGTTCGCCGCAGAAAAGGGCTTTAACCTTGAGGATTTGCAGTTAAAAGTAAAACTGGCAAAGGAGAAGTTACTTAAACATCGTAGCTTAAGGGTTAGGCCAGGCTTGGATGATAAATGCCTCACCGCCTGGAATGGAATGGCAATTAAAGCACTTGCAGAAAGTGCAATAGCTTTTAAAAATGACAGCTATCATTTGATGGCTAAGAAAGCGGCAGACTTTATTTTGTCGGCCATGAGGACACCGGAAGGTGGTTTGTATAGAAATTATAAGTCAGGTAAAGCAAGTATTCCAGGGTTTTTAGATGATTACGCCTTTTTTATTGAAGGTTTATTAGCATTGTATGCTGCAGATTTTGATGAAAAATGGCTTCATGAAGCTAAAAGCCTGACCTACTATGTTATTAAAGATTTTGTTGATCCGAATAGTCCGATGTTCTTTTACACCAGTTCTGGTAATGAAGCTTTAATAGCGCGCAAGCATGAAATTATGGACAATGTGATCCCCGCTTCGAATTCTGTAATGGCTCAAAATTTACAGGCCTTAGGATTGTTATTCGATGAAGATCACTATTTAGATAAAGCAAGTGCAATGCTGGCCGCGGTTAAACCTCAGCTCAAAACTTATGGGTCCGCGTACTCAAACTGGTCGATTCAATTATTAAATGAAGTTTACGGTATTAACGAAATCGCCATCACAGGAACAGCGCATGAAGCTGTGGTTGAAGCGTTGTCTGCTATCTATATTCCTAATAAAATAATAATCGCAGGAACAAATTCTTCACTTCCGTTGTTAAAAGATAAGCAAAGCATTGAAACAAAAATCTATATTTGCCGGAATAAAGCATGTCAGCTGCCCGTGAGTTCAGCTGAGGAAGCAATAAATTTGATAAATTAAAAAAGATTCTAATGAGTATTAAACCTAATACAGTGGTTTCCTTAACGTATGAATTACATACGACTAACGAAGAAGGACAACAAGTTTTTGTAGAAAAAGCTGATGAGCAAAATGCCTTGGTTTTTTTATATGGTGCAGGTATGATGCTACCAAAATTTGAAGAGCATCTTCTTGGATTGAATGTTGGCGATGATTATAGCTTTGAGCTTACTGCAGCCGACGGTTACGGAGAACTTGATCCGGGAGCATTTGCTGATTTGCCGAAAGATATGTTCAAAGATGTTGACCTTCCAAGTGTAGGTGATGTTATTCCATTACAGGATAATCAGGGTAATCATTTCAGAGCTGGTGTTACTGCAATCCATGACGAGACCGTTTCAGTCGATTTAAATCATCCGATGGCAGGAAAAAACTTGATTTTTGCTGGTAAAATCCTTGCTGAGCGTGAAGCTACAGCTGAAGAGTTAAGCCACGGTCATGCACACGGTGCTGATGGCCACGAGGCACACTAATTCAAATTAAAATAAAAAAGGGGTTGTATCATATGATACAACCCCTTTTTTATATAGTTGGGGCCGATTATTTATACATCTCTTCTCGGATGGCGGCAATTTCTTCACTGTTAATGTAGTCGTCGTACGTCATCATGCGATCAATGCTACCTTTTGGTGTCAACTCGATTACACGAGTGGCTACTGATTCTGTTAAAGCATGATCTCGTGATGTGAATAATGCTGTTCCTTTAAAGTCTTTCAAGCCATTATTCAGGGCTGTAATTGATTCTAAATCCAGGTGATTCGTTGGTTCATCAAACATTAGCAAATTCGCATGTTTTAACATCATTTGCGAAAACATACAGCGCATTTTCTCTCCGCCTGACAGCACTTTGCAGTTTTTTAACACCTCTTCACCAGAGAACAACATCCTACCTAGGAAACTTCTCACGAACTGCTCATCTTTATCCGTATCGGAATATTCCCTTAGCCAATCCACTAAGTTCATATCCTTTCCGTTGAAATAATCTGAATTATCATTTGGAATATCAGCGAGGCTAATCGTTACACCAAATTTAAAATCACCAGTGTAATCTTCGTCACGGCCAGTTAATACTTTGTAAAAGGCTGTTGTCGCTAGACTGTTTTGTGAGATGATCGCAATTTTATCACCTTTATTTACCATGAAGTTGACGTTTTTAAAAAGCACTTCTCCATGGGCACTTTTACTTAAATTATCTACTTGCAGAATCTGGTCACCTGCTTCACGGCCTAAATTATTGAATAAAATGGCCGGATATTTTCGGCTAGACGGTTTAATCTCGGTAAGGTCAATTTTATCAAGCGCTTTTTTACGTGAAGTGGCCTGTTTGGATTTCGAGGCATTCGCACTAAAACGCTGAATAAACTCCTGTAATTCTTTTACTTTATCTTCTAATTTCTTATTTTGATCACTTCGCTGTTTCAACGCCAGCTGACTTGACTCATACCAAAAAGTATAATTACCAGAGTAAATATTCATTTTACTAAAGTCAATATCCACGATATGTGTACAAACTGCATCTAGAAAGTGCCTATCATGAGATACTACTAAAACAATGTTTTGATAATCAGCGAGGAAATTCTCTAACCACGCGATGGTGTCAATGTCTAAATCATTGGTTGGCTCATCCAGTAATAAAATATCTGGATTTCCAAATAAAGCCTGGGCTAATAATACCCTGACTTTTTGCTTTCCGTCTATTTCATCTAATTGTTTATAATGCTGATCTTCTTTTATTCCTAGATTACTAAGCATGGTGGCAGCGTTACTTTCCATATTCCATCCATCCATTTCAGCGAATCTATTTTCGAGTTCACCTGCACGTTCGCCGTCTTTATCGGTAAAGTCTTCTTTGGCGTAAATAGCATCCTTTTCTTTCATGATGTCATATAACTCCTTATGGCCCATCATTACAGTTTCAATGACCGAAGAAGCATCAAATTCATGGTGATCTTGTTTTAAAACAGCCATTCTTTCTCCGGGTGTAAAAGATACATGGCCGGAGGTCTGGTTCACTTCTCCAGAAAGGATTTTTAAAAATGTTGATTTACCTGCTCCGTTTGCCCCAATAACACCATAGCAGTTGCCATGGGTGAATTTTAAGTTTACATCTTCAAATAAGGTTCGTTTTCCGTAACGCAGAGATAAATTAGATACTGATATCATAAATGCTTAAAAAATAAGATACAAAGGTAGGTATAATTTATAAAATGGTTTAAATATGCGTAGCGTAATTCTTATATCTTAAAAGGTAAAATTTAAAATTTTATTTTTTGATTTAACATTTATTATACAATTATG
>Ga0247806_10001485_pt1 | contig 11395 bp, 13 predicted proteins | sample UWRJL059202B1_FD_179935 | JGI IMG/M metagenome (GOLD analysis project Ga0247806, IMG submission 179935) | Plant litter microbial communities from Arlington Agricultural Research Station in Wisconsin, United States - UWRJ-L059-202B-1 | ecosystem: Environmental > Terrestrial > Plant litter >... | reverse complement strand
GGAGAACCGATGGGTGCAGCATTCGACCTGGCAGCGGGCCGGGACCGTCTGGCCGAGTTGCAGGACGAGACCACGACCGCGGGGTGGCGCGGCACGGTGGCTGCCGCCGCCCCGGGCTTCGACGAGTGGATCGTGGGCGCCGTCTTCGGCGGCACCTATCAACGGGACGGCCTCACGGCCAGGGACCGGCAGCTGCTGATCATCGGAGCATTGACCGCTCTGGGTGGCGTCGACCCGCAGCTCAGCGGGCACTTCTCCACGTCACTGCGGATCGGAATGACGTCGGAGGAGATCGCTGAAGCCGTGGTGCATCTGGTTCCCTACGTCGGCCTGCCCCGCGCCCTGGCCGCACTCAGGCTCCTGCCGGGCCCTCCGCGGGGGCCGGAAGACGTCACGCCGTGATCCGTACCGTGCTCGGGGACATCGACCCGGCCACCGCCGGCGTCGTCGATTCCCACGACCACCTGTTCCTGCGCACCCCGGCCCTGCCCGGCGACGAGCTGGATGACGAGCACGCAGCGGCAGGCGAGCTGGTGGCCTTCGGCCGGGCCGGTGGCGGCACGCTGGTGCAGTGGACGCCCGCCGGCCTGCACCGTGGCCTCGACGCGCTGCGGAGGGTGAGCTCGGCCGCCGGCATTCACGTCGTCGCCGCCACCGGCCGGCACCGCGGCGCACTCTACGGTCCGGCTGCCCGCCTGCCGACGCTCACCGGAGCCCGGCTCGCGAACGAATTCATCACCGACGTGCAGGATCGCCGCTGCGGGCTGGTCAAGATCGGCGTCAGCTTCCAGACCATCACCGACGACGAGACGGATGCGCTGCACGCCGCGGCGGCGGCGCATCACGCCACCGGGGTCCCCATCGCGGTCCATCTCGAGCAGGGGACCGCCGCCGCCGGCGTCCTGAAGCTGCTCGTCGACGACGGAGTGCCCGTCCGGTCGATCGTCCTCGGCCACCTGGGGCGGAACCCCGACGACGGCCGGATCCGGGCGGCGGCAGAGTCCGGAGCCTGGGTCTGCCTGGACGGGCCGTCATCCCGGCATCCCGGCACACCCGGGCGGTTGGTCGACATTCTGGCGCTCCTGATCGACGCCGGCCACTCGGCACAGCTCCTCCTCGGCGCGGACACCACGACGGCGCGAGGCGCCGCCGGGGCGCCCGCCGCCGGGCCGGCCGCCCTGATCGGCGACACCGTCCAGAACCTCGGCACCGACCTCGGCCGGGCGGCGACAGCCATGATGATGGTGGACAACCCGGCACGTGCCTGGTCCATGCTGTGATCGGCCAACCTGCTCTCCTGGCCTGCTCGGCCCGACCAACCGTCCCGACCGCATCCTTCGATCAGCAGGCTCAGGGCAGCAGGGCGGCGGCCGTGGAAACCCAGTCCAGAATCCACGGGATGAGCTGACCGCCGTGCTCGACCCCGGCCTGGGCCACGGCAACCGCCGGGAACAGGCTGGTCGCCAGCACGCAGAGGAGGGCGGCGACCGCGAGGGTCCAGGCCAGCGGCACGCTCCGCACCCGGGTGATGAGCGCGAGCAGGCCAAGGGCCAGGACGAACCCGATGATCGTGGCCAGGCTGATCGGGCCGACGGGGATGGGGACGAACCAGACCGCGCCGGCGCTGGCGCCGATCAGCCCCAGCAGCGGCATCAGAATCAGACCGACCAGGAGCAGGCTGCCCAGCACCCCGGCCGCGAGCGCGACCCACACGCCCCGCGGGCGGGGGAGCCCGCGGGACCTGGTCCACCGGGTCATGGGGTGGCTCCGCGCATCTGGACTCCGAACATCTGGACTCCGAACATCGGGGGGCGACCGGTCAGCGCACGCGCTGGTCGTGGCCGAGCCTGGCCCGCAGCCCGGAATGGATGGTGAGGCAGGTGGCCGGGGCGTCGCCGACCACCTGGGCGAGGTTGTCGATCAGGCGGTTGGTCTCCTCCATGACCAGCCGGGGCGAAACCCCCTGTCGCGGGGTGACGCCCACGTGCAGCACGGGCCGGCGTTTCACCGTGAACGCACCGACGGTGGTGCCGACCAGGTCCGGTCGCTTGTCCAGGGAGTGCTTCAGCGCCTCCGCGGCGAAGGAGGTGTCGATCAGCAGCCGGTCCGATGAGGCATCCTGCTCGCTGACCGGCCTGCGGTAGATCTCCCGGCTGCCGCCGCCGCCGACGTTGGCGAGGATCACCACCATCAGGGTCACGAGCCCCAGCAAGACCAGAACGGCGCCGAGCAGCCACCAGCTGAAGTCGGTGCCGGGCACCGGCGTCGCCGTGAACGCGTCGGTCAGCACGCTGCCGGCGCTCCGGCCGGCATCGTCCCATCGGGCTGCCCACCACGGCCAGAACTGCAGGGCGGCAGCGGCCGAGCCGACGACAAGCAGGATCAGACCAACGAGGAAGATGAAGACGCGGTTCAGCGCCCGGTTCGTGTCATTCATGAGCCGATCGTTCCTGTCGTCTTGACGCGCACGGTGTGGCGCAGGGGCGGCCGGAGATCGTAGGAGGCGATCTCCTCCTCGACGGCGCTGCGGATTGCCGCGTCGTCGACCGGGATCCCCGACGTCGGGGTGACCTCGACGACGGCCCGGCGATGCGACACCGACACGGCGGCCTGCCCCTGGGGGAGGCGCGCGACGGTCTCGACGCGTCGGGCGATGCTCGAGGCGAGCACCCCGTTGTCCACGATCACCGCGCGGCCCTCGTGCATCATCTGATGCCGGGCCAACCGGCCGGACGCCACCGCGTGCACCATCAGCACCAGGCCGATGAGCGCCAGCAGGGCGCCGCCGAGGGTGATTGCCGCCTGCGGTTGCAGGGTCGGCAGCGCCGCCACCCAGCCGAACGCGTCCGCCGGGGTGACCAGCAGTGCCGGTTGCCCGAGCATCCGAAGCACCAGTTCGGTGCCGAGGTAGAGGCAGGCAAGGGTGATCAGGCACGCGAGCACGATGGTGGTGACGGTGCGCGGGGAGTGGGTCTCCCGCCGGACGATGCGTGCGTACGGTGTGGTCATCGTGGTACCCGTCGCTGATCGGTGATGTGTGCCCCGCGCACGCGGATGTCCACCCGCCCCACCTGGTTTCCCGTGATCCGGCTGGTGGCGGTGCGGATGTCGATCTGGGCGTCGGCGAGCCGCTGCAGAAGCGTGCTCCCGGCATAGCCGGGGCCGATGGTGTCCAGGTCGGGCATGCTGATCGGGGTGGCAACCTCGAGGCCGAGCAGGCCCTGGTCATCCCGCAGCGTCACGGTGACCTGGCCGGGGTGCACGCCGAGGGTCTCGGCCGAGACGGCCCTGGCGACGGTGTTCAGCGCCTTCTGGCGCACTGTGATGTGGCCGGGATATCCCGGCCCACCGGTCGGGAGAGTGCCCTCCCGACCGGTGGAGCTGTGACTGTCGGTCGGCATCAGGACGTTCGTTTTCCGCTCAGGGCGTTGGCGAGGCCACGCGGGTCGAGCTTGCCGTCGAGGATGCGTCCGATCAGCAGGCCGACGGCCATGAACACGGCCACGAGGAGGAATCCCCAGAAGCCGAAGACGAGCGCCGCGAAGGCGAGGGCAGCACCGGCGGCGATGCCGGTGACGGAGGCGCTCATGAGACCCGCGCCTCCGCCTGGTCGTCCTGGTCGTCGGTGGGTAGGTGCACGTCGTTCACCGCGACGTTGACCTCAACCACTTCCAGGCCGACCATGCCGGTGATCGCGTTGGTCACCTGGGTGCGCACGGCGTCGGCGACCTGCTGGATCGGGGCGGGGTATTCCACGACGATGGTGATGTCGATGGCCGCCTGGGTCTCGCCGACCTCGACCCGGACGCCCTGGGTGAAGTCGTCCTGGCCGACCGCGCCCCGGATGGCGCCGAGCGCACGGGATGCTCCGCCGCCCAGTGCGAACACACCGGGAACCTCGCGGGCGGCGATGCCGGCGACCTTGGCGACGACACCGTCGGCGACGGTGTTCTTGCCGTGCGGCTCACCGGACAGGGTGGCGGATGCCGGAGCCACCCGCGCCGCACCGTCGACCCTGGCCGTGTGCGCAGCCGTGGGGGTGGTGCCGGCGGGGTGGATTTCTTCGTTAGCCATGGGAAAATCCTCGGATCTGTGGACGGACCGGCCGGGCGGTTCCGCTGAGCCGGGGCGAATGGATCGCCATACCCCTAAGTGGGGGACAATCGAGAGTTCGTCACGGAATCGGCCGAAGAAATCCGCTCCCATCCGGCGTCTTCCCAGCAAGTTCGGCCAAATCTCCTGTCCTGGCCGTGCCCGGCACTATCGTGTCTCCCGTGAGCAGTCGCCGCAATCCCGGGTCGCAGTCGTCCCTGCGTGAGGCCAACCGTGCCCGGATTCTCGACGCGATCACCCACTACGGCGCCCTCACCCAGGTGGAGTTGGCCGCGGTCACCGGGCTGTCGCCGGCCACGGTGTCGAACATCGTCAAGGAGCAGGCCGCCGCGGGGGTGCTGACGACCACGCCCACCTCCCGGAGCGGCCGCAGGGCCGTGCGGGTCACCCTCGCCCGTGAGATGGGCCTGGTCGTGGGCCTGCACGTGTCGAACCGGCAGTTGCGGCTTGCCCTGGCCGACGCCGGTCATCAGGTGCTGGCCGAGCGGACGCTGCCGCTGGCCCGCGACCATCGCGCCGACAGCGAGCTCGACCGGGTGATGCTGCTCATCCAGGACATGGCCGAGTCGGTCGGCGCCGGCCTCGGCGAGGTCCTCGCGGTGGGGGTCGGCCTGGCCGCACCGGTCGACCCGCGCACCGGAATCATCGCCACCGCCGGTCTGCTGCGCGGCTGGGACGGTGTGCCCGTCGCCGAGGAACTGGAGGCGCGGTTGCACCGGCCGGTGTTCGTTGACAACGAAGCCAACCTCGGCGCGCTCGGCGAGTACCGCATGGGAGCGGCGCAGGGCATCCAACAGGCGGCCTACCTGCGGGTGTCGCACGGCGTGGGGGCCGGCCTGATCGTCGACGGCCGGGTCTACCGCGGTGGCAGCGGCAAGGCCGGCGAGATCGGCCACCTCACCCTCGTCGAACAGGGCCTGGTCTGCCGGTGCGGCAACCGGGGCTGCCTGGAGACCCTGGTGGGGGCAGCCGCGCTGGCCGCGCAGTTCCCCGGCAGCCACGGCGACGTGAAGCTGCGCGACATCGTGCTGCGCGCCGACTCCGGCGACGCCAGGGCCCGCCGGGTGATCGCCGATGCCGGCCGGCACCTCGGCATCGCCCTCGCGGGCCTGAGCAACCTGATCGACCCGCACCGGATCGTGGTCGGCGGCGAACTGGCCGAAGCCGGTGAGATGTTGCTCAGCCCGCTCCGGCACGCCCTTGAGCGGTCCACGCTCGCGACCGGATCCGGCGGACCGGAGGTCGTCAAGGGCGCCCTCGGTGAACGCGCCGAGGTGCTCGGCGCTGTGCTCTTCGCCATCGACAGGGCCCAGATCACGGCGGGCCGGTCCGACAACACGGTCCGCACCGTCACCGTCGGCCCTGCGCCGGACATCCTGCCCGGAATCGGCGGAATCCTGCCCGTGTTGACCCCCGAAATATCGCCCGAAAGGGGCGGTCTGGCCTCTTGAGTTCAAGCCTTGACGGCATTTGGCACCGGGGCCATGCTCGTTACACCGCCAACGAGGGTGGTCACAGTAGGAGGCACATCATGAGAAAACCCAGGACGAAGTTCGCGCTCCTGGCGGTCGCTCTGATAATGACCGCAGGCACGCTGACCGCATGCACTTCCAACGGTTCCGACTCCGGCAGCACCGACGGCGGCGGCTCGGGCGAGACGATCAAGATCGGCCTGCTCCTCCCCGAATCCAAGACCACCCGTTACGAAAGCTTCGACCGACCGCTCTTCGAAGACAAGCTCACGTCCCTCGGCGACTACGAGATCATTTACGCCAACGCCGACCAGGATGCCGCCAAGCAGCAGCAGCAGGCAGAGTCCGCGCTCACTGAGGGCGTCAAGGTTCTCGTGCTCGACCCCGTCGACGGGGCGGCCGCGGCCAGCATCGCCGAGTCCGCCGCCGCGCAGGATGTGCCGGTGGTGTCCTACGACCGGCTGATCAAGAGCGACAAGGTCGACTACTACATCTCCTTCGACAACGAGCAGGTGGGTGTGCTGCAAGGCACCGCCCTGGTCGACCGGCTCAACGAAGACGGCACCACGTCGGGCCTGATCATGATCAACGGCTCCCCGACCGACGCGAACGCGGCCGAGTTCAAGAAGGGTGCGCACTCGGTGATCGACCCGAGCGGCATCCCGATCCTCGCCGAATACGACACGCCCGACTGGAGCCCGGACAAGGCCCAGGAATGGGCTGCAGGTCAGATCACCCAGTTCGGCACCGAGATGTCGGGCATCTACGCCGCCAATGACGGCACGGCCGGCGGTGCGATCGCCGCGGTCAAGGCCGCAGGCACCGAGCCGATCCCGCCCGTGACCGGACAGGACGCCGAACTCGCCGCCATCCAGCGGATCGTCGCCGGTGACCAGTACATGACCGTGTACAAGGCCATCAAGCTCGAGGCCGAGAAGGCGGCCGAGGTCGCCCACCAGCTGGCGCAGGGGGACACCCCGGAACCCGACACCACGTTCCAGGACATCCCCTCGACCCTGCTGACACCCGTGGTGGTGACGGTCGACAACATCCAGGAGACCGTGATCGACGACGGCTTCTACACCGTCGACGAGATCTGCACAGCAGAGTACGCCGACGCTTGCGCCGCGGCCGGGCTGCAGTAGCGAGCCGGCGCATCGAAACGGCCGGCCGGGACACCGCACCCACGATTCGGTTCCCGGCCGGCTCTCATCTCGAGCAGAGGATTCACAATGGCCGTGATTTCCACCCCGGAGGCGCCAGAGGGCGACCTCGTCCTATCCCTGCGCGGCATCGACAAGAACTTCGGAGCCGTGCAGGCGCTCACCGACATCGACCTGGATATCTACAGCGGCGAGGTGGTCGCCCTCGTCGGCGACAACGGTGCCGGCAAGTCCACGCTGATCAAGATCCTGGCCGGGGTGCACCCGCAGGACGGCGGCACCATCAGCCACGGCGGCAAGACGGTGTCGATCAACAACCCGGCCGACTCCAACAACCTGGGCATCGCGACCGTCTACCAGGACCTGGCGCTCTGCGACAACCTCGACGTGGTCGCCAACCTGTTCCTCGGGCACGAGCTCGGGCGCGGCACCATCAACGAGGTCGAGATGGAGAAACGGTCCTGGGGGTTGCTGCGCCAACTCTCCGCCCGCATCCCGTCGGTGCGCATCCCCGTCGCCTCACTGTCCGGCGGCCAGCGCCAGACCGTGGCGATCGCCCGGTCCCTGATCGGCGAACCGCGCATCGTCATTCTCGACGAACCCACAGCGGCCCTCGGCGTGGCCCAGACGGCAGAGGTGCTCAACCTCATCGAGCGGCTCCGCGAGCGTGGCCTGGCCGTGGTGCTGATCAGCCACAACATGGCGGATGTGCAGGCCGTCGCCGACCGCATCGTGGTGCTGCGGTTGGGCCGCAACAACGGCGAGTTCAAGGTGTCCGACGTCAGCTACGAAGACATCATCGCAGCGATCACCGGTGCCAGCGACAACGCCGTCACCCGCCGCGCCCAGGCGCGGGTGGACTCCGCCGACGCCGCTGCCGCTGCCGCGGCGGGCGCACCCGCCGACACCGCACCCCCCGAGGAGGAACGGCCATGACGACCCCGACATCAACCCCGCCGGCCGGCGCCGACGACACCGCCCCACCCACCGAAACGGTCCGGCTGGCCGCCGTCGCGGCAGACCTGCAGGACGAACGCCTGATCCAGCCGCACGGCATCGGCGGCACGGTGCGCGCCTTCGGCAAACGGGTCCGCTCGGGCGACATCGGGTCACTGCCGGTCGTGATCGGCCTGATCGTGATCTGGGTGGTGTTCTCCCTGCTCAACCCGAACTTCCTCTCCAGCACCAACCTGGTCAACCTCACCCTGCAGTGCGCCGCCGTCGGCACCATCTCCATCGGCATCGTGCTGGTGCTCCTGCTCGGCGAGATCGACCTGTCGGTCGGCTCGGTCAGCGGGCTCTCCGCGGCCATCCTCGCGGTCAGCTTTGTCAACCTGGGCTGGCCGCTGCCGGTGTCACTGTTGGCCTCGCTGCTGGCGGGTGTGGTCATCGGCCTGCTCTACGGGTTCCTCTACACCCGGTTCGGGGTACCCAGCTTCGTGATCACCCTGGCCGGTCTGCTCGGTTTCTTGGGCCTGCAGCTGTGGGTGCTCGGCTCCACGGGGTCGATCAACATCCCGTTCGACTCCTGGATCGTGCAGTTCGCCCAGCAGTGGTTCCTGCCCGACTGGCTCTCCTACGTGCTTGTGGTGCTGACCGCCCTTGCTTACGCGGCGCAGCTGCTCGTCACCGCCAACCGCCGGGCCGCGGCGGGGCTCTCCGCCGTGCCGACGGGCTCGATCGTGGTGCGCAGCGTGTTCCTGCTCCTGGTGCTGGGTGTTCCAGCCTGGTACCTCAACCAGACCCGCGGGGTCGGCGCGATGTTCCTGCTGTTCCTGGTGCTCGTGGTGGTGATGAACTTCTTCCTCACCCGCACCCGGTGGGGCCGGTCGGTCTACGCGGTCGGCGGCAACGTCGAGGCCGCCCGCCGCTCCGGCATCAACGTCACCGGGGTGTACCTCTCGGTGTTCATGCTCTGCTCCACCTTCGCGGCCCTCGGCGGCATCCTCGCCGCCGGCCGGCTGGCGGCGGCCAACCAGGGCTCGGGCGGCGGCGACACCAACCTCAACGCCATCGCCGCGGCGGTGATCGGCGGCGCCAGCCTCTTCGGCGGACGAGGCAGCGCGTTCTCCGCCCTTCTCGGGATCCTGGTGATCCAGTCGATCTCCAGCGGCCTCACCCTGCTCAACCTGGACTCATCGATCCGGTACATGATCACCGGCGCGGTGCTGCTGCTCGCGGTCATCGTCGACTCCCTGTCGCGCCGCACCCGGGTGTCGCACGGTAGAGCCTGACCGCCTCCCGCCCGGGGCCGGGCGGAGGCGGCAGAGAAGGCGGTGATTCTCATACCTACACGGCAGCGGAGCCGGACGGCAGCGGGATCACCGTCTTTGGTGCAACAGCCGCCCGCTGGGCACACCGCCCGCTGGGAACACCGCCCGCTGGGCGCGGCTTGCCGCAAAGTGCCCCGCCCGCCGCTCCGAAGGGGCACTTTGCGGCGAGTGACGGTGCTGCCCGTCGCCGACTCGCGGCTAAGTGCCCCTTCAGCGCGCGGGAAGGGGCACAATGCGGCAACTCGGCGCATCGGGATGGCGCTCGGCGGTGCTAGGAAGCCAGCTCCGAGGCCTCCCGCAACAGCTCGGCGGCGGCGTCATCGCCGTGTGAGGCCAGGGCCACCACCTCACCGATGACCACCACGGCCGGGGAGCGCACCCCGGCGTGGGTCGCGAGGGCGCCGATGGTGTCCAGCCGGCCGATGGTGGTGCGCTGGTCGTGGGCGAACCCGCGTTCCACGATCGCGACGGGCATGTCGGTGCGCATGCCGAGGCGGGCGAGCCCGGCGACCAGCTGCTGCAGGGTGCCGATGCCCATCAGCACCACTATGGTGCCGCCGAGGCCGACCAGGTGAGTCAGCTCCGCGTCGCTGATCGGGGCGTGACCCGAGACCACCGTGAACAGGTGGCTGACCTCGCGATGCGTCACGGGGATGCCCGCGGCGGCGGGCACGGCGATCGCGCTCGTCACCCCCGAGATCACGCTGACCGGTACCCCGGCGGCGCGGCAGGCGAGCACCTCTTCGCCACCGCGGCCGAACACGAACGGGTCTCCGCCCTTGAGCCGCACGACGGTGAGGCCGGCCAGGGCCGAGGCCACCATCATCCGCTCGGCGTCACGCTGCGGGATCGCGTGGTGGCCAGGAGCCTTGCCCACATCGACGTGCTCCGCGCCCGGAGCCCAAACGCCCAGCCGGTCGGTGGGGCCGAGCCTGTCGTAGTAGACGATATCGGCGGCGTTCAGCGCCGCCACGGCTCCGACCGTGAGCAGTGTCTCCAGTCCGGGGCCGCCGCCGATGAGGGTCACCGATCCGACCGGGGCGATCGATGCCGCGATGTCCCGGCTCAACCAGGTGCGGTGCCGGGCGCACGCGGCGGTGATGACCGCGTCGGTGTCCGGGCTGGTCTCCACGATCGCGACCAGGTCCACCGCGGCGATCAGCGCATCCCAAGCGCCGATCGACCGGGGAAAGTCCGGGGTGTGCACCCCGGCCACGGGAGACCCGGCACCGGGGCCGGCCAGGTGGAAGACGGTCGCGCCGGTGGCCAGGTAGCGCGCCAGAACGCGCCGCGCCGCCCGGGCGCTGCCGACCACGAGCACCCGCTTCCCCGTGTACTCGAGGCCGAGGGTCACGAGCTACTCCGCGCCGGTCGCCGCGGACACCGGAATGTCGGCGCCGTCCCGGCGTACCGGGATGGTCAGTCCGGCCAGGTGCACCGGCCCGGCGGCGCTGGAACCGTCGCGTTCCTCCGGCCGGGCGGGCCGGGGCTGTCCGCGGTCGATCACCTGCAGGAGCGAGGGGTCGGGGGTGTCCGCGTTCACGAACGGCCGGAACCGGCGCAGCCGTTCCGGGTCGGCCAGCGTGGCCGCCCACTCGTCCTCGAAAACGTCGATGTGCGCGGCCATGGCGGCCTCGAGGTCGGCGGCGATGCCCAGGGAGTCGTTCACGACCACGTCGTACACGTGGTCGATGCCGCCCTCGAGGTCCTCCTGCCAGCGGGCGGTGCGCTGCACCCGGTCGGCGGTGCGGATGTAGTACATCAGGTAGCGGTCGATGTACTGCACCAGGGTGTCCTCGTCGAGGTCCTTGGCCAGCAGCACGGCGTGCACCGGCTGGAAACCGCCGTTGCCGCCCACGTAGAGGTTCCAGCCGAGCTCCGTGGCGATGACGCCGATGTCCTTGGCGCGGGCCTCTGCGCACTCGCGGGCGCAGCCGGAGACCCCGAACTTGAACTTGTGCGGCGCGCGCAGCCCGCGGTACCGGTTCTCCAGCATGATCGCCAGCGCCACGGAATCCTGCACGCCGAAACGGCACCAGGCCGAGCCGACGCAGGACTTCGCGGTGCGCAGGCTCTTGCCGTAGGCCTGGCCGGATTCGAATCCGGCATCCACCAGGGTGCGCCAGATGTCCGGCAGCTGGTCGAGGCGGGCGCCGAACAGGGCGATCCGCTGGCCTCCGGTGATCTTGGTGTACAGGTTGAATTCGGCGGCCACCTGGCCGATCGCGATGAGCTTCTCGGGGGTGATCTCACCGCCGGGGATGCGGGGGACGACCGAGTAACTGCCGTCCTTCTGCATGTTCGCCAGGGCCCGGTCGTTGGTGTCCTGCAGGCCGCCACGGCCGGCATCCAGAATGTACGCGGAGGACTGCGA
>Ga0247806_10001483_pt1 | contig 11417 bp, 11 predicted proteins | sample UWRJL059202B1_FD_179935 | JGI IMG/M metagenome (GOLD analysis project Ga0247806, IMG submission 179935) | Plant litter microbial communities from Arlington Agricultural Research Station in Wisconsin, United States - UWRJ-L059-202B-1 | ecosystem: Environmental > Terrestrial > Plant litter >... | reverse complement strand
CATCCGCCCCAGGTACTCGCCCAACAGGCCCATGCCGATGAACTGGCCGCCGGTGAACACGAACAGGATGGCGAACAGCACGAACATGCCGTCACCGGCCCAGCCGGCACCAAAGGCCAGGCGCAACACAATCAGGGCCAGGGCGAAGAGCATGCCCAGCGCCGCCATGCTGAAGCCGATGATGCTCAGCAGGCGCAGCGGGGTGGTGGTCATGCACGTGATCAGGTCGAACATCAGGTTGATCAGGCGCATGGTGCTGTACTTGGACTCGCCATGCTCGCGCTCGGCGTGCTGCACCAGGATCTCGGTGGTGTGGCGGGCAAAGCTGTTGGCCAGGATCGGTATGAAGGTGCTGCGCTCGCGGCAGGCCAGCATCGCGTTGACCACGGTGCGTCGATAGGCCCGCAACATGCAGCCGTAGTCACTCATGGCGACTCCGGTGGAGCGCTTGACCGCAAGGTTGATCAACTTCGACGGGTAGCGGCGCAAGGCCGAGTCCTGGCGATTGTTGCGTACCGTGGCCACCACGTCGTACCCCAACTCGGCCTGGGCCACCAGACGCGGGATTTCTTCCGGCGGGTTCTGCAGGTCGGCGTCGAGGGTAATCACCACATCGCCCTTGCACTGTTCGAAACCGGCCATGATCGCCGCATGCTGCCCATAGTTGCGATTGAGGATCACTGCCACCACCTTGCTGCCGTCGCGGGCGGCGGCCTCTTCAAGCAGTTGTGCAGAGTTGTCGCGGCTGCCGTCGTCGACCAGGACGATTTCATAGTCCTGTTTGAGTTGGCGGCAAGCCGCTTCAGTGCGGCGCAACAACTCGGGCAGGCTTTCTTCTTCGTTGTAGACCGGGATAACGATCGACACGCAATGGATTGGATAAGGCTTCAAAGGCTTGGGTCCAGGGTCTGTGCAATGGCGCCCACCACGGGTTCGACGTCATTGGCAGTCATGTCAGGGAACAATGGGATCGAACTCTGGGGTGTCGAGTTCCGTGGAAAGCTCGGCTTCACTGAATAAATTGTCACAGAGTAACTCAAGAAAAATAATCCATATCAAACGGTTAGCCGACAATGATGAAAAAGCGCATGAATTGACTTTTTCCGGCGGGACCGGCAGCGTGGGCTCAGGCAGAACCTGATTCGGATGCGCTGAGAGTAAGCGCGAAAATGTGAAAGTGACATGAAAAATCGGTGCCCGGATCGTTTAACTTAGACGTTTACAGCAATTGTTCAGGGTACGCTCAGGGCAGGCGTTTTTATCGGAAACTTCCTACGGGTTTAGCCTGTCAGACCCTGCTTCAATAACCCGTTCGACTATTAATAGACTTCAACAGATGAACCGTCTCTGTTGAGCACTTTTCATTAAAGGTCCTTTCAGTTTGTTCGATTTACCCGATACCGCAGACACACCGACGCCCGCCGTGCAACGCCCCAACCCACTGACGCTGTACCTGGCGCGCCTGGCACCCTCCAGCCAGTTGACCCTGCGTTATGTCTTGCAGGATGCGGCTGACCGCCTGGGTTTTGATGAGTTGAACATGGAAGACATTCCCTGGCACCAGTTGCAGCCCGAGGACGTGATCGCGCTGGTGGCGGCGTTGCGCAGCGACGGCTACGCGCCCAACACCTCATCCCTGTACGTCAACGCGATACGGGGGGTGATGAACGAAGCCTGGCGCATGAGCCTGATCAGCCATGAGCACCTGCTGAAAATCCGCTCGGTCAAAGGCATCGCCGGTACACGCTTGTCCCAGGGCCGCAACCTCAAGCGCACCCTGATCCACGACCTGATGGCGGTGTGCGCCGCCGACCCCCGGCCCCAGGGCCTGCGCGATGCGGCGATCATTGGGATTCTGTACGGTTCGGGCATGCGCAAGTCGGAGTCGGTCAACCTCGACCTGGCGCAGGTCGACTTCGCCGAACGCAGCCTGCAGGTCACGGGCAAGGGCAATAAACAGTTGATCAAGTACGCGCCAAGTTGGGCCTTTGCCAAGCTCGAGGCCTGGCTGGAACTGCGCCGTTCGTTTCTCGAAGAGGGGCAGGCGGACGATGGCTTCCTGTTCAATCGCATTCGCCGTGGCAGCCACATCACCCGCGAGCGGATAACCAAGCATGCGATCTACTACATTGCCCGGCAACGCGGAACCCAGGTCGGCGTGAAGATCATGCCCCACGATTTCCGCCGTTCATTCATCACCCGGGTGATCGAGGAACACGACCTGTCGATCGCGCAGAAGCTGGCGCACCACAGCAACATCCAGACCACCGCCAATTACGATGTGCGCGACGACAATGAGCGGCGGCGCGCTGTAGATCGTTTTGATTTGTGATAAAAGACTTATTAAACAATAGGATATAGCTGATTGTTGAAGTGATTTGTATGGTCGAGTTGCGCGCCTTTGTCACCCAGGTTCCGCAGGCTATTTCTCTGCAACTTGATTATTCAGCACGCTCGGCCAATCAGAATCATTCACCGTGCCGAGTATCTGCAACTTGCCATCCGGCCCGACTGCCGCAAACAAGGCGCTGGTGTACTCGGCTTTGCGGGCATTCTTGAAGCCGTTCTGGGCTTCAAAATCGCTGATGCAGCCACTGTGGGTGACCAGCACCAGATTGCGCTGCGCGGTCTTGTGCGCCAGCACCTCGGCACCCATGGTCGCGCCGCAGGCTGCCAGCCATTCCTGTTGGGGTACCACGTGGGCCGAGAGGTAGTGCGCGGTTTGTACCGTGCGGGTGGCCGGGCTGGTGAGCAGGTCGGTGTGCGCAAGCCCCAGGGTATCCAGGGCCTGGCCCACTTGCCGGGCCGCGTCCCTGCCGACTTCGGTGATGCCGTCGGCGGGGCCCAGGCAGGGATTGCTCGACTGGTCACAGCGTTCGGCATGGCGCACCAGCACCACGATTTCCCCGGCCTGCCAGCGTTGCAACACACTGGCCTTTTGCAGCTGATTCCCTTGCGCCAGCAACATCGGCGATCCCGGCCAGGCAACGAACCCCATTACCAGTGCCGCTACCAGCAGGGTCAAGATGACAAGGGCCAACTTGCGCATCGGCTGTTTAACCAAGCTTTCACCGGATAACTTCGGTGTTCGGGACATAACCACAGCGTTCACCTGTAGAGCGTAAATACCACACTGAAATGATCCTGGCGTTGCGCGTGCAAGGCGCTCGCCGGACAAATGATGTCGCGCACTGTAGGCGTCGGCAGGTGGCAGACGAGTGAAACCAATGTGAAAAATTCGCTTTAGCCAGGAAGCGAGTAATAACGGATGTAAATCATTGGCGTCAGTTGGCCGGACCACCCTTGTGCGTGACCGTTGGTCAGTACAGTCCCCGGGACTGTCGATCGTTGGTCGGGCCAGTCGACTAGTGCATGAGTCTTTCCATCAGCCAACGTGCAACAGGAGTCCGAGCATGTCCTATGTCGATGGTTTTCTAGCCGCTGTGCCCACGGCCAAACGCGAGGCGTTCCGCCACCATGCCGAGACCATGGCGCAGATCTTCAAGGAGTTTGGTGCACTGAACGTGAGTGAGTGCTGGGGCGACGATGTGCCCGAGGGCAAGCTGACGTCGTTTCCCCTGGCGGTGAAGCTTGAGGAGGGCGAAACCGTGGTGTTTTCCTGGATTCTGTGGCCCGATCGCCAAACGCGCGACGCCGGCATGGCCCGCTTCATGGCCGACCCGCGCGTGCATGAGCCGGGCAACCAGATGCCATTCGATGGCCAACGCATGGTGTTCGGCGGTTTCCAGCGGATTGTCGACGTCTAGCGTGTCGGGCCCGGGGTGTTCATTCGTGAGGACAGATCCGGCAACTCTTGCGGTTACGGATCTCCTCTTGCGAAGGCCGTTGCTTGACGAACTCGAACCGTGGCTCGCCTTCGTTGTAAGTCACCAGCCAGCCCCATTCCAGCTCTGACTCGTCCTGCCCTTGCCGGGGTGGCTCAGCCCACCAGGGTTCTTTACCGACTATCTGGCGCATGACGTCCTCCCGCTTATCCAGTGGGTTCGAGGGTGCAACTCAAGGGTGCGCTGGCCGGGCGTTGCAGCAGCGCCTGGTTGCCGTTCTGGGAAAAACTGTAGGAACCGCGCGCGTCCTGGCCACTGTAGCGCTCCCCCGAGTCACTCGGCACCTGGGAGAGGGTGATCGAGGTCGTGGCCCAGCGCAGGTAGAGCACGTCCGGGCCGGCCTTGAAGTAGGTGGCGGCCACCAGCGCGTCAAGCCCGTTGCAATGAAACGCCAGCGGGCCATCGGTCAGCCGGCTGGGGTCTTTGGTCCTGACGATGGCGGAGCCCTGGCGCAACTGGTGGGCCCGCTCGGCATAGGCTTGGCGGATGCAGGCCTTGGGCTCGGCGGTGGAGGCGCACTGATTGCGATCCAGGGTCCAGTAGCGTTGGTCGGTCATGACCTTGTCCGGGCGCGGCACCGAGCGCTCATCGGTGAGGGCCAAGCGATACAGCCGGTACAGTTCGAGGTCCATGCGGGCCAGTTGCGGATCGCGGCAGATCAGCTTTTCCACCACCAGGCTGGCCTGGGCACACTCGAAACTGGTTTTGTACAGGGAGTCTGCCCAGGTACGTTCGCTGCTCACCGCGCAGGCGCCGGTGGCGAGGAGGGTGGTGCACAGGGTCGTGAGCGTTTTCATGCTGGCTTCACTCAGATCATCAGGTACTGCCCGGGCAACGGTGAGCGCCATGATCCGCGTTATGGGTCTATCAGTGTAAGTCAGTGGGCAAAACTTGCCACCGGCACGGCCTACCGCAGGGCTGGTGGCCGCTGAGATAGACTGCACGGCAAGAGAGCAAGCGTGGGAGCGGTTGACATGGATTCGCTGATCACGGCCGCTGCCCGGGCACTGGCGGTGGGCGACCCGCTGAGGGCACTCAGGCACGTCGCCTTGCGCGACGATCCGCCGGCGCTGGCCCTGCGCGGGATTGCCATGGCGCAGTTGGGCGACTTTGCGCGGGCCAAGGCCTTGCTGCGCCGGGCCAGCCATGACTTTGACCCGAACGAACGTGTGGCGCGGGCGCGCTGCGTGGTGGCTGAGGCGGAAATTGCCTTTGCCGCGCGGGACCTCGGCTGGCCGCAACCGGCCCTGGAGGCGGCGCGCGAGTGCCTGCAACTGCACGGTGACCGGATCAATGCCGCCCATGCCCGCTACTTGCAGATTCGCCGGCTGCTGCTGATTGGCCAACTCGACGTGGCCGAGGGCCAACTCGCGGCACTGCAGCCGGGCACGCTGCCACCGGGGTTGCGGGCGATCCATGGGCTGATTGTCGCGGGTTTGGCGATCCGCCGTCTGGATGCCCCGGCGGCGCGCCTGGCCTTGGCCGCCGCCGAACAGGCCGCACGGTTGGCCGCAATCCCGGCGCTTGGTGCCGAAGTGGCAAGCGCCTGGCAGGTACTCCAGGCCCCGGCGGCGCGATTGACCTGCCAGGGCGCAGAACGACTGTTGGACCTGGAGGCCGTCCAGGCGCTGCTAGGGTCCGGGGCACTGGTGCTCGACGCGCGTCGTTATCAGGTCCAGCAGCGTGATGCGCGGATTTCCCTGGCGGGCCGTCCGGTGTTGATGGCGCTGCTGACCGTGCTCGGCGAAGCCTGGCCGCAGGCGGTGCCCAGGGCTACGCTGATCGCTCGGGTGTTCCGCCTGAAACTCAGCGATGACTCCCAGCGGGTCCGTCTGCGGGTGGAAATCGGTCGCTTGCGCGCGATGTTGCGCCCACTGGCCCAGGTCACCGCAACCCCGGGCGGTTATGCCCTGGTGCTGCCTGCATCGGGCGCGCTGGCGGTCCTGGCATGGCCCATCGAAGCGCCCCACAGCGAGGTGCTGGCGCTGTTGATGGACGGTGAGTGTTGGTCGAGCTCGGCCCTGGCCCTGGCGTTGGGCGTTAGCCAGCGCAGCGTGCAGCGGGCCCTCGAGGCGCTGGCGGCTGAGGGTAAGGCGCAAATGTTCGGCCGTGGTCGGGCGGCGCGCTGGACCCGCCCACCGATTCCGCGATTCGCGACCACATTGTTACTCCCGCTGCCTTGGTCCGGTGATTAGGCTCAAGGCTCCCAACCACTACGAGGATGTCGCGATGAAACAGTCAGCCGCAAGCATAGTGCGTGAGTACGGGCCTTTTCCCGGGGTCGACAGCGTGCACGGCGTCACCTGGGACGGTGAGCGCGTGTGGTTCGCCAACAACCTGGGCCTGATCGCCTTCGACCCGGACAGTGGCGAGGCGCTGGATACGTTCGCGATGGCCGCCGATGCCGGCACCGCTTTCGACGGCCAGCACCTGTACCAGATTGCCGGGAACCAGATCCACAAAATCGACCCTGCCAGCGGACGCGTACTGGGCAGCATCCCGGCACCCGGTGGCAGTGACTCGGGGCTGACCTGGGCCGAAGGGTCGCTGTGGGTCGGTGAGTACCAGGACCGGCAGATCCATCAGATCGACCCCGCTTCGGGGGAAATCCTGCGGACCCTGCAATCGAACCGCTTTGTCACGGGCGTGACCTGGGTCGACGGTGAGTTCTGGCACGGCACCTGGGAGGGCGAGGAGAGTGAACTGCGGCGGATCGACCCGCAGAGCGGCGAAGTGCTGGAGACCCTCAACATGCCCGCCGGGGTCGGAGTCTCGGGCCTGGAGTCTGATGGCGCCGAGCAGTTCTTCTGCGGCGGTGGCAACAGCGGCCGCGTGCGGGTGGTGCGGCGGCGCTGAAGCTCAGCCGTCGCCCGCCAGCGACTTCAGATAATCACCGAAGCCGCCTTGCGCACGGGAGTCCAGGCGGCTGCTGGTGCGCACGCGATTGAGGGCAGTCCAGACGATGCTGGCACCGCTGCGTTGCAAATCCTCCACCAGGCAGACGTCCTCATGCGCCGGCAGCGGGCGGAATCCGCCGACGCGCTGATAGGCTTGCGCACACACCCCCAGATTGGCGCCGTGCACATGTCGGTGGCCTTCCCGGGATTGATACAGCGCCTGGTAGCGCTGGCGTACCGCCGGGCAATGGTCGGGGTGCCAGTCATCGATGCTGACCGTGCCACACACTGCATCGGCCTTGAATGCCAACTGCTGGCGCAGCCAGTTGCGGGGCACCCGGCTGTCGGCATCGGTACAGGCCAGCCAGCGCGCGCCCTGGTCGAGCATGTAGGCGGCGCCGGCCCGGCGGGCACACCCGACGTTACCGTCGTTGATCACCAGGGTCTGCACGCCACTGGCCTGGGCGATGGCTAACGAGCGGTCGGTGCAGGCATCCAATACCACCAGGATCGCCACTGCTTCTCCAGCGCGTTCGACGTCGTGCGCGGCGCAAGCGAGGGCGTCAAGGCAGCGTTTGAGCAGGGCCTGTTCATTGTGAGCCGGGACGACGACGCCGATCATTGGGTGGGTTCTTCGAGGTCAGGACGGTAGGGGCCTCGGCACCAGAGCTCGAGGATGAAATCGGGTTCCTCGTGGCGCACGGCACGCGGTAAATGCAGATGGGCATCGAGCATGGCGTGGACCTGCGCCCCGGTTTGCGGGCAGCCGGCAATGGGTTGCAGCCAGTGGCAGGCCAGGACCGCCCCCTGGGGACTGAGGCTCGCGCGGGCCTGGTCGATCACCTGACGCCAGTCGTTACTGTCCAGGTAATAGCCCAGTTCACTGAGCACAATCAGGTCGAACTGGCCTTCGGGCCACTCTTCAGGCAACCGACCTTGCACCACCTGCACCTCGGGATACCCGGCCAGGCGTTCGGCGGCCAGGGCCACGGCGGTGTGACTGAGGTCCATGCACAACAGACGGTCGCCGCGTTCGGCCAGGCCCAGGCTCAACTCGCCATTGGCACAGGCCGGCTCGAAGACCCGCCCATAGCGTTGGCGAGGTAACAAGGCTAGGGTCAGTGCCCGTTTGCGTTTTTCGTACCAGCGGCTGCGGAACGCCCATGGGTCCGGATTGGCACTGAACAGCTGTTCGAAGTAGATCGCCGACAGGCTCATAGAAACACCAGTTCAAAGGGTTGCAGCAGGCGTTCCAGCACTGCCGGGGGGAGAATGGCTGGCTGGCCGGTACTCGGGTCGGCCAACAGTTGGCTCTGGTGCGCAGCAATTGCCCGGCGCTTGCGCACCAGGAAACGCGGCGCGACCAGCAGTTTGCGGGCGCGCAACCACGGCAGGCGGTGATCCTCCGGTTCTGCCCAGTGCCAGGCCCAGACGGGCACTTCCAGCAGATGGGCCTGGCGCGTACGGCAGGCACTGGCACAGGCGCGGCCCACGGCTTCGTGATCACAGTGGCCGTCATGGCGCCAGGTGGTGAGCACCTGGTCGTCCGGGCGAATCAGCGCGCAGAGTTGCTGCACCAGCTGCGTTTCGCTTTCGCCTACCGCGGAGTCGGCGAACCCCAGGCGCAACCAGTCAAGTCGTTGCGCATCCAGACCCAGGTGCGCCAAGGCCCGGGCACTTTCCCGAGGCCGCTCGGCGCCGAGGCGCTCGGTGGGCCAGAGGCTGGACCCCGGGTGGCTGCCTTCCCCATCGGTGACGGAAATCATCAGCATGCAGGTGGCGTCGCTGGCCAGGCTGGCCAACAGTCCGCCGCACATCAGCACCTCGTCATCCGGGTGCGGGGCGACCACCACCAAGCGCCGGCCCAAGGGCAGGATCAGCTCGCGGGGCAATGACGGTACGGCTTGCAAGGCGCGGGATGCCTGCCACTGGGCCAGCGAGGTACCCGCGCCTTGAATCAGTGGGGCTGGGTCCTGGCTCATAGGCACCAGCCCCGCGGATCACGTCCGTGCAGTTGCCGGCCGAGTTCAGCCAGGTCGCGCTCGGCATGGCTCTGCCGGATAAATACCGGCAGGTCAGCGCTCAACCGGGCGAAGCGCGGATCGCGGCAAAAGGGCGTGGCGCCCAGTGCTCGTCCGACGTGCCATTGCACCTGGGCTACTGCCGCTTCCACCAGGGCGCGGGTCCGACGCACGGTAAATTCCGCATCGGCCTGGGGCTGAGCATCGATCCACGCGGCGCACTCGCGCAAACCGGACGCCGCGCTGGCGAGCGCAGCGTCGACGGCTCCCAGGTGTGCTTGCGCGTGGGGATCGTTGCGCGGTCCGGCGCAGGCGTGGTGCAGGACCTCGGCCAGGGTCCGCGCGGCGCCGTACCAGCAGGCGGCAATGCCGGCACCGCCATGCCAGAAACCGCGACGCTGCACATACGCACCGCTGCCCCCCACGCAGTGGGCGCGGGCGCCGTCGAGGTGGACACTGACGCTGGCGGTCGTCGCCATCCCGCGGGCCTGCCAGTCGTCACTGTCGATGCGCAGAGCGCCTTGGCTGAGTGCCAGCGCCACCAGTTGCGCACGGTCGTCTTCGTCCCAGGCGGTGAGCAAGGCATGGTCGATCTGCAGGGCGCCGGAGCACCAGGCTTTGGTCCCGCTCAATTGCACCGCCCCATGCTCGCGACCGACGATTCGCACCCTGGCCGTTGGCGGCTCGGCCGCCCAGACGCCCCAGATGCCCGGGCTGTCCAGGTGCAGGGCATCCAGTTCGGCAAGAATCGCCTTGGCATCGGTGTGGCCTTCGAACAGCTTGAGCAGCGCCAGGTCATTGCCCGCTACCTGTGCCAGGGTGCGCCAGCGTTGCAAGGTCTGGCCCTGGCCGGGCAGCGGCAGGTCGGCCTGGCCGTCTGCCAGGCAGCGGCGCATGATCTCGGGTAACTGGCGATCAAGTTCCAGCGGCGCGGCGCGCTGGCCAAAGTCCTCGAGGATCTGCTCAAGCGAACTCCTCCCGTCCTGCGCTGTCGACCTGTTCATGCTGACTACTCCCTGCTGACCCAATGCGCTGGATGGCGAGTACCGCCGCCTTCATAGCATTGTGAGAGATCGGCATTTAAGGAGTTCAATCTGCTTTATCCGCTGCCGATGTCATCTATGATCAACAGATCCAGAACAACCCATGCAGCGTGCAACAGTGGGTGCGGCAGTACCTGCCGACATCCGGGCAGCGCCTGATAAAAAAACGAGAAGGCCGCCATGAGTGAACAACCGGGTACCCGCAGCGATCCACTGGAGCAAGGCCGACTGCGCTTGTTGATTGACGCGGTGGTGGACTACGCCATCTACATGATCGACCCCGAGGGCATCGTCGTCAGTTGGAACGCCGGCGCGGCGCGGATCAAGGGTTATGACGAGGCCGAGATCCTCGGTGCGCACTTTTCCAGGTTCTACACTCCAGGAGATCGCCAGGACGGCACGCCACAACGAGCCTTGCGCACCGCCATCGAGGAAGGGCGTTTCGAGGGCGAGGGCTGGCGGGTTCGCAAGGACGGCAGCCATTTCTGGTCCCATGTGGTGATCGACCCGATTCGCGACCCCCAGGGCAAGCTGCTGGGATTTGCCAAAATCACCCGCGACCTGACTGAGCGCAAGGCGGCCGAGGAAACCCTCAAACAGAGCGAACAGCAGTTTCGCCTGCTGGTGCAGAGCGTCACCGACTACGCCATTTACATGCTCGACCCAACCGGGCGGGTCAGCAACTGGAATATGGGCGCCCAGCGGATCAAGGGCTACCTGCCGCAGGAAATCATCGGCCAGCATTTTTCAGTGTTCTATACCTCAGAAGACCGCACCGCGGGCGAACCCGAACGGGCGCTGGAAGTGGCGACCCGCGAAGGGCGGTTTGAAAAGCAGGGCTGGCGCATGCGCAAGGACGGCACGCGCTTTCTCGCCCACGTGATCATCGACCCGATCCGCAGTGAAACCGGGTCGATCCTGGGGTTTGCCAAGATCACCCGCGACATCAGCGAAGCGACCCAGGCCCAGCGGGAATTGGAGATAGCCCGCGAAGCGCTGTTCCAGTCGCAGAAGCTGCAGGCCATCGGTCAACTCAGTGGCGGTATCGCCCATGACTTCAATAACCTGCTGACGGTCATCCTCGGCAACCTGGAACTGCTGCGCAAGCGCGCCGGGGAAGACCCCAAACTCCTGCAACTGCTGGACAACGCCGCCTTGGGCGCCCAGCGCGGGGTCTCGCTGACCCAGCGCATGCTAGCCTTTGCCCGGCGCCAGGAGCTCAAGGCAGAGTCGGTGGCCTTGCCCCATTTGCTGGAGAACATCACCGGCTTGCTGCGCAGCTCCCTCGGGCACCTGGTGACCATCCACTGTGATTTACCTCCCGACTTGCCGCCCGTGCAGGCGGACGTCAACCAGTTGGAGCTGGCGATCCTCAACCTGGCGACCAATGCGCGCGATGCCATGCCACTGGGGGGACGCATCCTGATCAACGCGGTGGATTCGCTCAAGGGGCATCCGATCCCGGCCCAATTGACGGGCCAGCGGTATGTCTGCCTGTCGGTCAGCGATAACGGGCACGGCATGGATAGCGAAACCCTGGCCCAGGCCACCGAACCTTTTTTCACCACCAAGGGTGTGGGCAAGGGCACCGGGCTGGGCTTGTCGATGGTT
>Ga0247806_10001482_pt1 | contig 11420 bp, 10 predicted proteins | sample UWRJL059202B1_FD_179935 | JGI IMG/M metagenome (GOLD analysis project Ga0247806, IMG submission 179935) | Plant litter microbial communities from Arlington Agricultural Research Station in Wisconsin, United States - UWRJ-L059-202B-1 | ecosystem: Environmental > Terrestrial > Plant litter >... | reverse complement strand
CTTTCAGCCACGCTATTTCATTTGGTACATGCCGTTTTTCATCCTGCTGATGGTTTATTGCGCGACTTTGCTGCCCAATGTCGGAAAATGGGCGCTGGGCTTACTGCTGATCGTTCCGATGTTGTTTTCAGATGTACAGTACTACCGCAAGGCCAAACGCTTTTCAGACCGCATCCATGCACAGCATGCGCGCATTGACAAAGACCTGAAAGACGCACGACGCGTTGACTTCAAACACACGTATTACCTGCTTTATGTACTTACGGATTTCGATCTGAAGCCGGATATGCAGATCAATTACATCGGCAACGAAACGGACAACCGCGGATTTGAGGCACGCCAGTTCCAGGTATACACGACAAGTGGTAAGCATACTTACTATGGTCATGAAGGCTTCAGGATTTCACTCCCTGCGGATCCGAGACCATGAATTGAATAATTGAATCTCAGCGGCTCAAAATTTATCCGACCCACCAGCGGCGAGTGCGGTTGTACAGGAGGTAAAAAGGTTTCAAAGGCCTGAAACGTTCCATTTTTGCATCGATGCAAATGTATTTTTCACCGATATCAATGTGGTGAATACCGTCGAAACCAGGTAAAATGTCTTTCCCCTGAACAGTCAATACTTGCTTTTCGCTGAATTCCGTCTCCGTGAGCTTTTCGATCTCCATGAAATTGATCGCTTTGCCATAGCCGATTTTACAGTTTTGCGTTGGCCGGATCATTTTGCCGTCCAGTTGGATGATCTTTCCTGCGGAGCGCGAGCTGCTGAAGTCCGATTTGCGCGGCGATGCCGGATGTGTGGTCCATTTCCGGTCTTCCCAGTTGCGCTTGTAAGCAATCCGCAGCTGGTCGTTTCCTCCTTTTTTGAAAATCGTGTGAAACAGGTACAAAGTGCCGTTCAGCAGTAAAGGCGTTTCATCGAGCGCTCCTTTGATCGCATCCAGCTCAGTAGCTGCTACTGAAAAACCGGCCCTGTCGAGCCTGCCGATCTTCGGATGTGCCGTTGTATGCTGTTCGAGAAACAGGAATTCCTCTCCTGCATACTTGTAAATAAGTGGATAAGATTGGTGCTTCGCCGATTTCAGTCCGGGAATTTCTTCCAGCGTTTTCGAATTCCAGTTCAGCAATTTGACACGGCCCATTTGCTCGGAAAAACGGAAATATTCGCAAATGATCTTCACATCGCCATTTTCTTCATAAAAACATGGATCCGCGAGGAAAAACCCTTTCGTGTAATGGAAATCAAATCGCAGGTGCGGCAGTTGCTCCAACTGAAAACCGGCGGGTTTTTCAACCATGCCGATGTACCATTGGTCCTCGAAAAAATAATTATGTAATTTGGATAACATCAATCTGCTGCTGTATATGAAAATAGTTGGTTATAAAAATTGCTGGTAATCCACCGGTGGCTGTTTCAGCAGGAAGCGCCTGGCAAACCTGACCGGGTAAAACAGTATGAGGCCTGCGATGCGCAACCACCTGAACGGAATACGCTTGTTTGCGTTCGAAAGCTCGTCGTAACGTTTGTGAAATTGATTGTGGGAATATACAGCAACAAGCCCGGTTTCAAAATGGCGCAATGGTTCGAGTAAGCTGGCATCGTGGAGTCCGTCCTCTCCGTATTTATCGCGCTGCATCAGCAGGAAAACAACCAGGTGGCCTGAGATCAGCCGTTTCAGGTCGAATTTCAGGTTGGTCGTGATGGATGCGGCATGCTGGCGGTAGTAATACAGCTTTTTCTTCGTGTTTCCGCTTTTTCCGATCTGCACCATGCGCCCGAAAAAATACCAGTCCACAGCACTTTTGTCGAGAAAATAAGCGGGAAACAAACCGACTTCCTGCAACATTTCTTTCCTGAAAAGTGCAGAAGGACAAATAAACGGGAAATGGGGAATCAATCTTCCATGGATCGCATCGTGACTTGAAGGATAATTGGTCGTTCGCTTCACAGCGCCATGTTCATCGGTAATGTAGGTCTGCGCAAAAATGACATCCAGTTTCTTTTCCTGCAATTCTGCCAGCTGGATCTCTAAACGGTCGGCTGTACTCCAGTCGTCGGCATCCTGCAAAGCAATGTATGCACCCGTGGCTGCGCTGAGCAGCTTGTTGACCGTTTTCAGGTTGCCCTGGTTGGAATCGTTGTGCAGCAAATGGATTCGCGGATCGTTGTAGCCTGCGATAATCTCCCGCGTCCGGTCCGTCGAACCGTCATCAGCGATCAATAGCTCCAGTTCCATATGCGTTTGTCCAAGCATGGAATCCAGACATTGCGCAATGTACTTTTCGGCATTGTAAACGGGGATCAGTACGGAAATCAAGCCATTTGTCATTTATCAAGCATTAAAAACGATTGGTGTCGGGCACTTAAATTAATCAAATATTCCGGAAACAGCTGATCCGCTTTCCAAAAGTTGGCGCCATTGCAGCACATAGGCATCCATCGAAAATCCAGTCGCAAATTGCAGGTTGTCGCGTTGCATCTGCGTGAAAAGCGATTCATTCCCAAAAATTTCGAGGATGCGATCTGCAAAGAGGGTTTCATTTTCTGCATCGATCATTGCAACGCCGGCAGATGCAGCGAGCTCCGCATTGCCATTACCATTCAACATCACAACCGGCAAACTGCAGGCGATTGCTTCCATGATGGCCAACGAAAGCGCCTCAGAACGCGCAGTATGGAGAAACAGGCTGGCGTGTTGCAAAGCGGTATATACATCCGGAACGGAACCGGAAAAATGAACGTACGCTGACAATTGGTGCGCATGCACATAGGCTTCGAGCGTCTCAAGCTCCGGTCCTGTACCAAGTAGCACGAGGCTGAAACGCGGATCTTGCCGCACGAGTTTCCGCAGGACTTTCAGCTGGAAAAGCTGGTTTTTGTTCTCGTCCAGGCGACCCACGCTGATCAGGATGCGGGAATCGGAAGCCGTTTCCTGTTCCACGATGCTTTCAGGCAGTTCAATGCCATTGCGCAGGTAAGCCAGTTGTGCTGATGCGGGCAAATAGTGCTGCACTTCTTGGCGATCATAAGCAGACACGGTGATAAACTGCGTATGGACCTGCCGGGACAGTTGCAGGACTTTCCTCTTCAACAGGTAGTCGCCGAGGTTTTCACGCCATTGTTTCAGGCGAAAACGCGGGTTCACGTAACCGGTGTAGCGCGAGGAATGAATGTGGAACAAATAGTGTTGCGCACGGTACGTGCAGGCTGTGAACAGCGCGTCGACCGGCAAAATATGGGAATGGATCACATCCGGACGGAAATCCTGTAAAAAGCTTTCCAGCTGAGCGATGTTGGTTGTGCGCAAAGGACCGGTTTGCGCAGGAATGTAGACGACTTCCACATCCGCAGCACGCAATTCTTCTGCAAAGTCATTGGTATTTTCAGTGATCAGGATTTTGACTTCTAAATCGGGCTGCCTGTTCAGCGCGCGCGACAGCTGCACGACGAATTTTTCCGCGCCCTGCCGGCTCAGTTGATTGATGGCCTGCAAAATGCGCAAAGGCCGCCCTGCATTGTTTGTCTCGTTCATATTTCGTCTGAAATCAGTGTTTATTACCGGCTGCCAGTTGTTCGAAAACCTGTTCCAGCGTTTGGTATTCCTGTGTACAAATGTATTTTTCGCGGAAACCAGCCATCTCCGCAGGCAATTGAAACAGCGTGTGAACATCGATTTGCTCAGGCTGCCTGCAATCGAGCACGCCGGCACCTATTTCCTGCGCAAAAGCAAGTACGTATTCCTTTTCTCCGCGGATGTCGACCAGGTCGTTGAGGATCACCGAAACGGGTTTTCCGAAATAAGCGACCCAATTGAGACTTGTTGTGTGGTGACAAAGGTTCAGCGCGGCATCGCGGATCAGCAAAGGTGTCTGGTGCTGATAAAGACTCCTGCCCTGCCAGTACGGATTCACTTTTTTGTGGTCGGCCTTTGGATGCAGCGCAACTATGACTGGCATTTCGAGTGTTTCTTCCAGCCTTTGGAACAAGCTGTTCAATTGCCTGTAATATTGTTCGGTCTCGGCTTCTGTCGCTTTGCGCGCGAAATCTGCATGCAAAGCATAATCGTTATCGAGAAAAAGGATGTACGGCTTTTCAATCAGCCGTTCTGTCTGCTGGTTCTCCAGCTCAAACCAGGTGACATCGGGATTTTTGACGGAAAAATAATTCGTTTGCGCGGTCGTTTTGAAAACCTGTTGTTGCAGCGAATAGTTGCCCACATGCACATAGTGGTCGATCGTGTGCACACCATCCAGATAATCCGTGTAGGTCGACGCATTGCGGATATCCACCGGCCGAAACCGTCCCAACACATCTTTGATGCGGTTCTTCCGGCGATCTGCTTTCCATTCGGCAATAAACGGTTTCTGATCCAGGTAAGGAATATCGCCAAAAACCGGATGAATGCGGAAAGCCATGCGTTCATTACCGGAGTCGTGAATCGTCCTCAAAACAAGGTTTCCGCCATAAAACAAGGTGATGCGCGTACCAAAAAGGAGATTTTTGCGACCTGCAATCGTAGCTTTCAACGTGGCAACGGTTTCGATGTGCACCATTTCCACACCCGCTTCGCCGATATAAGTCGTATCAGCCTGCAAATAGGCGTTCATGACCGGACGTACGTCCCAGACTTCCAGGGCGATGGTAGGAATCCGCGCCAGCAAGCGGATCAGGCTTTTTTCGAGCACCGGATCCCACAGCAGAAAAATGAGCTTTTGTTTCATCGTTCAGCCCGTTTTGATTGGAGTACCCATTTGCAGGTCCAGACCATCCCGGCCAGGGCGATTACTGAAATTACTCCTTTGACCTGCAATGCCTGCTGATTGGCCCAAAGTGCCAGCAGCAACGCAAGTAAAGTCACGACAAGGTATCCTGTAAATGGAATGCGATAAGGAGAATGTTCATATTCCCGCAGGAAGCCGCCGGCATAGGACAGGATTTGGAAAGCGATGAAAGTCGAGATGGCAATCCCCATCACGCCGAAGTACGGATAGATGAGAAAATTGAATCCGAGGTTGAAAAGTCCAGCACCCAGCGAAACGCGCCAGAGCTTCCGGGTCTTTTTGAAATTCACGAAGACGGTCGACAAATACATATAAACCGGCCGTGAAACGAAGGAAAAACAAAGGATGATGACGAGGTTGTCGATCGCAACAAGATCCGGGTTGCGGATCAGTACGCCCAGTATTTCATGGATCCAGGCAGACGCGAAAAAACAGGCAAAAAGGCTGATGTAAAAACCAATGTCTACGAGTCGCCTGATCTCTGCAACGTGGCCGCCAAGCTGCAAAAACCGGTAAATCGCCGGCGAAGAAGCCGTTCCCAACGCATTGGTGCCGAACTCACCGTAATTCGCAAAGTTGTAAGCGAGGTTGTACCGGCCGAACTCGTTTTCGGGACACCCCACGAGCTTCAATACGAGCCGGTCGACACTGTTGATCAGGAAAAGTCCGTATCCATGTGGCAGCAAAGGCAATGAAACGTGGAAATAGCCGCGAAAAGCCTGTTTGCTGAACCTGAAAACAGGATAAATCCGGTGCCGGTTCATCAGTACGATGAAAATCACAAAGGAAATAAACCGCGCGATCGCGTTTCCGTAGATCCAGCCGTTGAATCCCCATTCGAGCTCGAAAATAAACACAAAATTGAGGATTACACTCGCCAGTCCTGTCAGCGCAGCAATCAGCCCAGCCGCTTTCGCCTTGTTTTCGTATTGCAGGAATTGATTGCCCATCGAGATGTACGGATACATGACGAGGATATCGAAAAGCAACAGGACGAAACCATAGAAGGTTACGGTATCTTTGAAAGCGCCGTTGTAAGCGAGGTAATACAAAGAAAAACCGTAAAAAATCCCGTATGGAATTGCGTACACGAGGTTAAATCCGAGGATATTTCCCCAGATCAGCTTGTAAGCTTGCCGGCGGTGAAAATAACTGTTCGCCCGGATCACGCCAAGTCCCAGCTCACGCAAAGCTTCCAGCAGTCCGGAAACGGCGATGATCAATCCGTAAATAACATAATCGTCGGCCGTCAGTTTTTTCGTGATAAAAGGCAGGATGAAAATCCCAAGTAACAGTCCGACCCTGGGGCCAACTGCGTAAAATAAGGTGTCTGAAATCAGTTTTTTAATCATGCATTTGGTTTCGCACTTTTCCTCAGGCAGCCAATACCGGGGAACAGATCGGGCTATTTTGCCCAAAGATAGGGAATTCTGTCTTGGGCTCTTTCCTTTAAACAAGATTATTCACGGGCTGTTCAGCTTTTAAAAACAGCAGAAACGACAGTCCAAAAGACAATCGCCTACATCCTGTCGATCGCCTGCCTGATTACCTGCTTCAGCACATTGTAATCGTTGGGCTTATTGATCAGGTCCAGGGCACCGAGCGCGAGTGCTTTTTCTTTGTCCTCCGGTAACGAAGAAGTCGAATACATGAAAATCGGGATGCCGCCAAAGTCAGGCCTGCCTTTCAGCGCAGCGAGACATTCCCAGCCGTCCATACGCGGCATGTTGATGTCCAGGAAGATCAACCGCGGTAACTCAGTACAAGTCTCCAGGAAAGCAATCGCTTCACAACCATCTGAAATACATTTCAGTTGCAGCTCCGGATTTACTTCCTGTAAGGCTTCACCAAACAGTTCGCAATCGTCATTGTCGTCATCAATCAAAAGAATGGATATAGCCATCGCCTCCAAAAGTAATATAAGTTCGCCCTAAAGATAATGAAATATTGCATCTGCTTATTTTTTATTTGTGCCTTGCTGAAAGACAGGCAGCTTGCCGGAAGGTGGTCATGCGCCTGTGTTCACCCGCATCCAGGAAAATCTGTCGCTGGCACAGCTCTTGCCTGCTGAATGCTTATATTTACGAAGTCTATGGAGTATCAGAAATTGGCACATAACGGAGATTTTCAGGACGACCTGGAAAGGATCTGGCAAATTCCGGTCGTGAATACGATGCTGGATGTGATCTGCAAAACAACCGGCATGGGTTTTGCCGTACTGGCGCGGGTTACCGACAAAACCTGGCTTGCGTGTGCAGTGCGCGACAATATCCAGTTCGGACTCGAGCCGGGACAGGAATTACAAATCGATACAACGATCTGCCAGGACATTCTGCACAACGGCAAGTCGGTCATTATTGATGAAGTAGGAAAAGACTTGATTTACAAAGACCACCATACGCCTGTGCTGTATGGTTTCGAAAGTTATATCTCCGTTCCGATCATCCGCAAGGACGGCAGTTTTTTTGGCACGCTTTGCGCAATCGACCCCAAACCGCAGGTCGTGAATACACCCGCGGTGATTGGCATGTTCCAGCTTTTTGTAGAATTGATCGCTTTTCACCTCGACGCGCTCGACCAGTTCAAATCCATGGAGTCACAATTCCTGAATGAGCGTACCTTCAACGATGAGCTGGAGAAAAAAATCCACGAACGCACGATCCAGCTCGAAGAGAACAATGCGGCATTGCTGAAAATGAACGAGAACCTGCAGACTTTTACCTACATCTCGAGTCACGATTTGCAGGAACCATTGCGCAAGATCCAGACATTCATCAGCGTGATCAAAGAAAAAGAGGCGGCGAATTTGTCTGACAAAGGCCGGGATTATTTCCAACGGATCCAGTCAGCGGCTTCGCGCATGCAGATCCTGATCAACGACCTGCTGACATATTCCCATGCGGAGGTCGACGAGAAAAAATTTGTACAGCTCAATTTGCAAGCGCTCATTGAAGACGTTCAGGCAGAGCTGCACGAAGAGCTGGAAAAACAGCACGCCACGATCCACATCTCTCAAATGTGCGAGGCACGCATCATCGCCGTTCAGTTCAGGCAATTGCTGCACAACCTGATCGGCAATGCGCTGAAATTTGCAAGTCCGGACCGTAATCCGGAAATCCGCATCGAAAGTCAGATGATCACCGCCGACGAGCTTCCCGAAGAACCGCCGACAGCTGCTATCGCTTACTGTCACATCCGCATTGCAGACAATGGGATTGGTTTCGAGCAGCAATACAGCGCGAAAATCTTTGAGCTTTTTAAACGACTGCATACAAATGCGACCCATCCGGGTACCGGCATCGGACTGGCGATCGTAAAAAAAATCGTAGAGAATCACAACGGTTTGATCCGCGCATCGGGAAATGCAGGCGAAGGCGCTGCTTTCGATATTTACATTCCGGCGGAGTGACTTAACCGAAAAGCAGGGTTATCAGCTGAAAAGTATTTTAAGAATTTAGGCTCTGCCAGCGCAGGGCCTTTTTTATGGATATATAAATTCGCCGGTAAATCCTGAACTTCTTCCACCAAATCTCAAAATTTCGTACTTTCGGATCATGAACAAATCCATAGAAAGACTGAAGCTTGCCAATTTTGGAAACCTGGAGCTCCTCGCCAAACAGGTTGTCGAAGGATTCATCACCGGGCTGCACAAAAGTCCTTTCCATGGTTTTTCTGTAGAATTTGCGGAACACCGGCTCTACAACAGCGGCGAATCGACCCGCCACATTGATTGGAAGCTTTTTGCACGCAGCGAAAAACTGTTCACCAAAAAATACGAAGAAGAAACAAACCTGCGTTGCCAACTCGTGATCGATTGCTCGAGCTCGATGTTATTTCCGCAGCACAAAGCCGTATCGAAGCTCGAATTTTCAATCTATGCGGTTGCATCGATCATTGAATTGCTGAAACGGCAGCGCGATGCGGTTGGACTCTCGCTATTCACTGACAAATTGGACCTGCACACACAGGCCAAATCTTCTGTTGCGCACCACCGCTATCTGTACAGCGAGCTCGAAAAACACCTGCGTGCTTACCAGGAAGATAACCGCAAGGAAACGAACTCCATTCAGGCCTTGCACGACATTGCCGAACTGTGTCACAAAAGAAGTCTCGTGGTCGTATTCACAGACCTCATCGACGATCCGGAACGCGAAACTGCCTTTTTCCAGGCCTTGCAGCATTTGAAACACAACAAACACGAGGTCATTGTTTTTCATGTCGTCGATAAAAAGACGGAAATCGACTTCGAGCTCGAAAATCGCCCTTACACGCTTGTGGACATGGAAACCGGCGAGCGCCTGAAGCTCCAGCCTGCGGCGATGAAACAAAAATATACGGAATCTGTACAGCAGTATTTCTCCGCCCTGCAATTGAAATTTGCACGCTACAAGATCGACTTCATGCCTGCGGATATTGCGGCAGGCTATGATCAGGTGTTGCTGGAGTATTTGCTGAAAAGGCAGAAGATGTATTAGATTGAGTGTAACTGCGAAATACCAATCCAGATTTACGAACACAAAAAATGGCAATCTACAGCTATTCAGTTGCAGCTTTGGATCTTTGGACTTGAAGACTTTCGACTTATTTTCACTACCTTCCTCTCTAAAACATGAGTCTCTATCATTTCCTGATCGGCAGCTGGTTTATCTGCTTCACCAATTTCCCGATGTGGACGAAGGGCCATAAAACCAATCCGACCTTCAACTATGCGCACGCCCCGACGAAAAAGCACCCGGAACGGCTTTCAGATGAAGTGAAATACCTCCAGAACGGCCAGGAGAAATCCATCAAAGGCTTCGATTATCCGGATGCTGAAAAAGCAGATCGCTACACCTGGCGCGGAAAAGGAATCACACATTTGCTGCGCAGCCGCTGGAGCATCCTGCTACAGGATCCGAAAGGACAATGGGCCGTCATCCAATTCTCGAAAACGCTATTCACACCGGAAGGCATGGACATCATCAGCCGCACACCGAAAATAGATCCGGAAACCTGGCAGCAAATCCAAATGGCGCTCCGTCGCATCTCCATACCGAAAAAACAGCTGGAAAGCTTGCAGGAGCTCTGACTATTCCCAAACATTAACAAATACGTTTCTTTAAATTCCCTAATTTGCCGCAGACGTGCTGAATAGCAATCGCTCAGCGCTTAAAGCAAATAAAATGGCAGAATTAAAGAAAACACTCGGATTGGCAGAATGCATCTTTTTTGGGGTTGGCTCCATCCTGGGGGCGGGGATTTACACGCTGATCGGCAAGGTCGCGGGCTGGTCGGGAAACTTCATCTGGTTATCGTTCGCCATCGCTTCCTTCACCGCTTTATGTACGGCATTTTCTTACGCGGAGCTCAGCTCAGGCTATCCGAAAGCCGGAGGAGAATACGTTTACGCGCAGGAAGCATTTGGCAAAAAAACAGGGATTTTCCTCGGCTCAATTATCTCCATCAATGGCATTGTCAGCGGCGCGACCGTATCCATTGGATTTGCAGGCTACCTGAATGAACTGGTAGGACTCGGAACGCTGATTGCTGCGTTGAGTATCATCGGACTGATCTTCCTGGTCAATATTTCCGGCGTTCGGCAATCTTCGGTCATCAACATTATTTTTACAACGATAGAGATCGGCGGACTTATTTTTGTGATCATCGCGGCCTTCCCGGAGCTTGGAAAAGTAAATTACGTGGAATTGCCCGCCAAAGGCGTACATGGTATACTGATTGCCGCCGCGCTCGCTTTTTATGCCTACATCGGCTTTGAAGACATTGTAAAGCTGGCGGAAGAAACAAAAAAGCCGGAAAAGGTCATTCCAAGGGCGCTGTTTATCACCTGTGCGATTGTGATCTCTGTGTACAGCCTTGTGGCCATATCGGCGGTCAGCGCGGTCCCGCACGAACAGCTCGGGAAATCGGCCAGTCCCCTGGCGGATGTGGTCTCCAACCGTTTCGGACAGGTCGGAATTGTTGCGATCTCTGTCATTGCCCTTTTCTCTACCTCCAACACGATCCTCTCCAACATGCTCGGGAGCTCGCGTGTACTGCTTGAAATGAGCAAAGAGACGAGGTGGATGAAACCTTTGGCCTACGTGTCCCCCAAACGCAAAACACCTATCGGGGCGCTGGTGCTGATACTGGTCGTTATGTGCGCCTTTGCTCTGATCGGCAACATCGAGACGATCGCGCAGATCGCAACCGTATTTATTTTTGTAACCTTTATGATCGTGAACCTGTCGGTCATCGTGCTGCGCTTCAAAGCACCCGACCGCGAACGGCCTTACCGCATTCCGTGGAACATTGGCAAAATTCCCGTTTTCAGCCTGCTTGGCATCGCACTCACGCTTTTCCTGCTGACCTACAATTTCATCAGTCTCGCCGAGAAAAGCTAAATAAATACGTAAATATGGAAGACTTCCGGAACAACAGTCCAAAGAATTTCCGCTTGCAGCTTTATTCCATATGCGCCGCATCCAGTAAATCCAGCACCGTTTTCACAGGACTGAAAGTCGTGGATGGAATCTCTACAAAAACCGAATTCCAATTCGCCATCGAACCGTTCCAAAGACCGGGCAGCTCGTGGAAAAAGATTTCCTGCCCCTTGTATTTTTTCTTCACGACAAAAAATTTGCTTTCGTCGCGGTAAT
>Ga0247806_10001481_pt1 | contig 11432 bp, 11 predicted proteins | sample UWRJL059202B1_FD_179935 | JGI IMG/M metagenome (GOLD analysis project Ga0247806, IMG submission 179935) | Plant litter microbial communities from Arlington Agricultural Research Station in Wisconsin, United States - UWRJ-L059-202B-1 | ecosystem: Environmental > Terrestrial > Plant litter >... | reverse complement strand
ACCACCGGGGCCGGAACCCCGAACCGGCGAAGCCCCGCGGCCGCGCCGAAGACCACCCCGGCCACGATCAACAGGAGCAGCCACCAGGCGGAGCCGGAGAGGATGGCGCCGAGGGCTGAACAGCCGACCATCAGCAGCACCAACAGGGAGAGCGAGAGCGGCCACCGCACGCCAGGTCGGCGCCGAGCACGCCGGTCCGGCCGTCGCCCCTCGCCGGTGCGGCCCGGGCCCGCTGGTGCCGCAGGGTGCCGCCCTGCCGTAGGCGGGGCCGTCAGCACGGGCTCAGTCCTGACCACGACGCTCGCCTCCCTGTTGGCCGGCCTGCAGCCACGCCTCCGCGATTCCGGATGCCCGGGTCAGGTGAACCGACTGCCAGCCGGCTTCGTCGAGGCGTTCGACCGCCCGACCGGGCATGGTGTCGAACACAAAGGCGACGGCGGGTTGGCACAGGGAGCGCAGGGCGACCAGATCAGACGTGTCGGCGTCGCCGGTGTCGACCAGGACCGCGAAGGTGGGGATCTGCCGACCGAGAGCCGACCCGCCGCCGGGTGGGCCACCATCCCCGCTCCAGGCGTCGACCCGCGCCGCCTGGTCCAACGGCACCACCTGGGCGAGCGCGTCCAGCAGCGCCCGCGCCCCCTCGGGCCCGGTGAATGACACCGGGTCGTCGCCGCGGAGCCCGCCGTGGCGTCCCTCGTCGGGATCGTGGGCACCGGCCGAATCGCCGGGCCGGGAGCGGGCGGCAACCAGCTGGCACGGCCCGAGTTCGACGATATCCACCCGGAAACCCCCGTCGAGGAGGTGCACGGCGATCGAAGCGGCCAGTTCGACAGCGTGCTCGAATTCCGGGCTGTTCGCCGCGTAGCCGCGCCCGGCATCGGGTCCACGGCCGCCCCGGGTGGTGTCCAGCACCACGCGGGCTTCCGGATGGCTGCGTTGTTCCTCCTGGCGCACCATGATCTCGCCGTGGCGAGCCGTGGCCGGCCAGTTCACCCGCCGCATCGGGTCTCCGGGGCGATACTCCCGGGCGATGAGTTCGTCAGAGTCGTTGTTGAGGTGCCGCAGCCGCTCGTGTCTGGACCCCTCTCCCCGGGTGATCGAGACGCCGTTGCCCGGCAGCGGCGTCACTCGAGGGGTCACGGTGAGGTCGTGCGGTGCGCCCACCGGCCACTCGCTGTAGGCCAGCCCGAACGGATCCACCCGGCCGAGCATCAGCGGGCCCACCGGATAGACACCGCGGCGTGGCGGCCTCACGTCATAGCTCACCACGGCGGTATCGGCCGTGGTCTGGCGACCGGGGCGAGCCGGGCCGAGGGCTCGCAGCGCCTGGGTGGCGGGAACGGTGACGCCGCTGGCGGCGGTGTCGCGCCATCGCAGGCCGACAAGCGGCGTCTGGGCGAGATTGTGGATCTGGATCGTCACCGTGGCACCCAGGCCCGCTGAGACGGTTGCTGGACGAAAGACCCGGCTGACCGCGACGCGCAGGGGATGCACGATCACGTAGCCCAGGGCCACGAGGGGGACGAGCAGCAACACCCCGGCCACGAAGATCAGGTCCCGGATGTCGAAGGCCCAGGCTCCGATCAGCACGGCTCCGCCGACAGCGAGGAACAGCCCACCGCGTAGGGTGGGGCGCGCGAGCCGGCCGGTGCGGCTTATTGCCCGCGTGACGAAGGCCGGGTCGGCAACGGGGGCGGCACTGCTGAGCACAACGCGGGACCGCTCCTGCGTTCCGGTGCCTCGCGTCACGTTCATGCTGCCCATGATTCCTGCCGCCGTCGACTCGCTGCCGCGCCCGCTACAGGCGGCCCTGCGACCCCGTCGGTACCGGCGTCGCCGCCAGAATGCGCCTGACCGTCTCCTCGATGAACAGGGCGCTGTCCTGGGACCGGTGCCCCAGCGCCCTGGTGGTGGGCACCAGCCGATGACCCAAGACCGCGACGGCCAGCGAGTCGACATCGTCCGGCAATACATACTCCCGGCCGTGCAGCGCGGCCTGCGCCTTCGCCGCACGGATCAGTTGCAGGGTGGCGCGCGGGCTCGCTCCCAGCCGGAGGTCCCGGTCGTCCCTGGTGGCACGCACCACGGCCACCGCGTATTCCTTCACCGCAGCAGACGCGAACACACTCCGCGCCGCCGTCATCATGCCGCGCAACTGCGCGCCGGTGACCACGGCGTCGATCTGGGCCAGCGGACTGGTCAGGTCACGCGAGTCCAGCATCGCCAGTTCAGAGGCCGAGTCGGGGTACCCCATCGAAATGCGGGCCATGAAGCGATCCCGCTGGGCCTCGGGAAGCGCGTAGGTACCTTCCATCTCGATCGGGTTCTGGGTGGCGACAACGGTGAACGGCCTGGCCAACGGGTAGCTGTGCCCGTCCACCGTCACCTGGCGTTCCTCCATGCATTCCAGCAGCGCCGACTGGGTCTTGGGGCTGGCCCGGTTGATCTCGTCGCCGATCACGAGGTTCGCGAAGATGGCGCCCGGCTTGAACTCGAACCGGCGTTCGGCCTGGTTGTAGACCGAGACGCCGGTCACATCGGAGGGCAATAGGTCCGGCGTGAACTGGATCCGGCTGACGCTGCAGTCCACCGACTTGGCCAGCGCCTTGGCCAGCATGGTCTTGCCCACGCCCGGTACATCCTCGATGAGCAGGTGACCTTCGGCCAGGAGCACGGTGAGGGCGATCTGCACGGCCGAGTGCTTGCCGTCGATCACCGACTCGACGTTGCGGATGATCGCCTGCGCGGCGCCCTGCACCTCGCCGAGGGTCACGTCGGCCTCACTGGTCACGTCGATGCCGTCCACGTCGAGGGAGGTGGCGGACTCGCGTCGGCCGGCAACAGTCGTCGCTGCAGCCGACCTGGGGTCGGTGACCAACCGCCCCGGGAAGACGTTCATGCCAGTGGCCGATTCAGGAACGCCGCCACCGCGGGCGGTACGTAGGGGGCGATGTCACCGCCGAGCGCGGCGACCTGGCGCACCAGGGAACTGGACACGTGCGCATGGGCCGGATCGGGCAACATGAAGATGGTCTCCACCCCGGCCAGGTTGCGGTTCACGATGGCCATCGGGGTCTCGTAGGCCACGTCGATCTGTGATCGGATGCCTTTCACCAGCACGCTGGCTCCCACGTCGATGCAGTAGTCCACCAGGAGGCCCATGCTCCACGAACTGACCACGATATTGGTGGGCAGTCCGGCATCGAGAACGGCCCGTTCGATCAGCGACACCCGTTGGGTGATCGGCAACAGGGCGGTCTTGGCCGGGTTGTGCACCACGAGAACATGCAGCTCGTCGTAGAGTCCGGCTGCCCGTTGGATCACGTCGAGGTGCCCCAGTGTGACGGGGTCGAACGATCCAGGGACGACGGCGATCCTGCGCATACGCTTCACCCTAGCGCCAGCGTGCGACGGGCGCTGCCCGGGGTCGAGGTATTCACCAGACGTCCAGCCCCTTGCCAGCCTGACCGTGGCATCCGACTCTCCCTCCGACGACCGGCCGGCCGGATGCGCTACCCCTTGGACAGGGCTGACCGTTCGGACTCGTCGAGTCGGCTCTGCACGGCCGCGCGCAGGGCGGGGAGGGTGCGGAGTTCGGGGTCGCCGCCGATCAGCTCGCGGGCGGCCGTTCTGGCCGCGGTGATGATCTCGCCGTCGGTCGCCACGCGCAGAAGTCGGAGCGAAGAGGCACCGCCGGACTGGAACCGGCCGAGCACATCGCCCTCCTGGCGCTGCTCGAGGTCCACCTGGGCCAGGGCGAAACCGTCCAGGGTCTTGGCCACCGCCTCGATCCGCTCGCGGGCGGGCGTGCCGATCGGGGCGGAGGTCACCAGCAGGCACAGGCCAGGCACCCCGCCACGGCCGACCCGGCCGCGCAGCTGGTGCAGCTGCGAGACCCCGAACCTGTCCGCGTCCATGACCACCATGGCCGACGCGTTGGGAACGTCGACGCCGACCTCGATCACCGTCGTGGCCACGAGAACGTCGATCTCTCCTGCGGCGAACGCCCGCATGGTGGAGTCCTTGTCGTCGGAACTCATCGCACCGTGCAGGGCCGCCATGCGCGCGCTTCGCAGCAGCGGATGCCGGCGCAGCTCGGCGAGCAGCTCTTCCACCGTGGTCATCGGCGTGGCGTCGAAGGTGATCTCTTCGCCCTGTTCGACCTTCTTCGGGGCGATCGCCGGGCACACCACGAAGCACTGCCGGCCCAGGGCGAGCTCTTCGGAGAGCCGCTGCCAGACCCGCATCACCCACGCCGGTTTCTCATCCAGCGGCACCACGAAACTCTCGATGCCCGGGCGGCCGGACGGCAGCATGGCAATGGTGCTCACATCAAGGTCGCCGAAGACCGTCATGGCAATGGTGCGGGGAATGGGCGTGGCAGTGAGCACGAGCACGTGCGGCGGCAGCTCTGCCTTGAGCCGCAGCGCCTCACGCTGGTCGACGCCGAAACGGTGCTGCTCATCGATCACGATCAGACCCAGGTCGAAGAACTGCACGGTGTCGCTGAGCAGGGCGTGCGTGCCGATCACGATGCGCGCCTGCCCTGACACCGTGCGCAGCAGCGCCTTGCGCCGGGCAGCGGCCGGCATCTGGCCCGTGACCAGGGTCGGCATCAACTCCGCGGCGAGGTCAGGCCCCAGGATGCGCGCGATCGAACGCAGGTGCTGGCCGGCCAGCACCTCGGTGGGTGCCAGCAGCGCCGCCTGGCCGCCGGAGTCGGCCACCGCGAGCATGGCGCGCACCGCCACCACGGTCTTGCCCGACCCGACCTCGCCCTGCACAAGGCGGTTCATCGGTGCGGTCAGGGCGATATCACGCAGGATCTCGGCGCCGGTGATCTCCTGGTCGACGGTGAGGGCGAAGGGCAGGCCGGCGTCGAACCGTTCCAGGTACCCGCCGGGCACCGGCAGCCGCGCCCGGGTGCGCCGTGCACGATGCTCGGTGTGCTGCTGCACGAGCAGGCACTGCAGCACGAAGGCCTCCGTGAATCGCAAAGTGTCCCGCGCCTGGTCCCACTCGGCATCGTTGGTGGGGCGATGGATCAGCACCAGGGCATCCCGGTGCGCCATCAGGCCGCGTTCCCGCCGCAATCGCTCAGGGATGGGGTCGTCGACGGGACCGAGCTGGTCGAGCACCTTGACGACCAGTTTGGCGATCGCCCAGCTGGTCATGGCTGCGGTCGCAGCGTAGATCGGGATGGGCCGATCGGCCCACAACCGCGCCTCGGCGGCGTCCTCCGGCGAGATCGTGGCATCCATCGGGTCATTGCTGCCCGGCAGGATCTCGTAAGCGGGGTGCGCGAGCTGGCGAGCGTCCTTGAAGACGGTGACCTTGCCGGAGAACATCGCCCGCACGCCCGGCCGCAGCTTGTTCGGCAGCCAGGGCTGATTGAAGAAGGTGAGGGACAGCATGCCCCGACCGTCGGAGATCGTGACCTTCGTTCGGTGCAACGGCTTCTTGCCGGGTTTGGAGACGGGGGGCATGACGCGCACGTCGAGAACCTCGGCCAGCACGGTGACCGACTCGTCGAGCGGCAGCTCGGCCATGGTGGTGAGTTCGCCGCGCCGAGCGTATTTTCGTGGGTAGTGGCTGAGCAGGTCGCCCACCGTGGCCATGCCGAACGACGTGGCCAGGGCGGCAGCTGACGCCGGGCCGAGCGCGATGCGCAGACTGGTGTCGATCCGCAGCTTCCCGACGGCGTCGGGGGTGTCGGGGGTGAGCGAGTCTTCGGGGTCGTCGGGAAGATCGTCGGCGGCGTCTGAACCGGTCATACTTCGATGGTAAAGGTCGCCACCGACACCGGCGGCCCCGCGGGTCAGGGTGTGGTCTCGGCCCGCCGCCCCGATGGCGGACCAGGGGTGGCCGGCGACATCCGCCAGCTAGGCTCGAAGCGTCATGACGCGAATAGTCGCCGGGTTCGCCGGCTCCCTCACCCTCACCGTGCCGGCCAAGGGCACCAGGCCCACCAGCGACCAGGTGCGCGAGGCGTTGTTCAACGCGCTCGACGCCAGGGACGCGATCCGCGACTACCGGGTGCTCGACCTGTACGCGGGTTCAGGCGCGCTCGGTCTGGAAGCGGCCAGCCGGGGCGCGCGAGTGGTCACATTGGTCGAGAACGGCTTCGCGGCCAGCCAGACCTGCCGCAAGAATGCCGCCGCCGTGCAGAAGGCCGCACCGAAGGGCCAGGCCCTGGCCATCACGGTGTCGAACCAGGCCGTGCAGTCGTTCCTGGCCGCGACGCCGGACGGTTTCGACCTGGTCTTCCTCGACCCGCCCTACGAGCTGGCTGAGGCCGAACTGGCCGCCAACCTGGTGGCCCTCTCCCCGCTCCTCGACCGCGACGCCCTGGTGGTTGTCGAGCGGTCGTCCCGCTCCCCCGAACCTGCGTGGGGCCCTGGCCTCGAGCTTGAACGGCGCAAGGATTACGGCGACACCACTCTCTGGTACGCCGGGGTGCCGAGCCCCTCCTAGCCTGCACATATGGCCAGCCCTCCCAGAGAGGCTGGTCACCCGCTGACGGCGCGCCTAGCCTGGAGGATGTGGCCACCATCGTCCACAGATACGAGAGGTCGTTCCCGTGCGTGTAGCCGTCGTCTGCGCCAGCCACTACGGCGCCACCAGGGGCATCGCCGAACACCTCGCCGGAGCTCTCGTGCACTCGGGTGCCGACGTCGCCGTCTTCGATGCCGCAGAGCCGCCGCACGCCGAGGCCGTCGCCGGATTCGATGCCTTCGTGGTGGGCAGCGCGGTGTACCTGGGCCACTGGCTGCGGGATGCCGCGAGCTTCGTGCGCCGCTACCAGCCCACGCTGCTCGAGCATCCGGTCTGGCTGTTCAGCAGCGGCCCGCTCGGCACGCCCGTGGCAGACGAATCCGGTGCGCCGCCTGCTGATCTCGTACCGGCTGATCTCGTACCGGCTGAGATCGGCCAGTTCACCACCTCGGTGCGGCCGGTCGGGCACCGGGTGTTCTCCGGCGCCATCGACCCCGACAAGCTCAGCCTGCCGCACCGGATGATTCGCAAGTTCCCCGGGGCCGCGGAGAAGATTCCCGCCGGCGACTTCAGGGACTGGGCCGCCATCGACGCCTGGGGCCGGGAGATCGCCGGCAGCCTGGGCCTTGCCGGCCGGCCCGCCGCGCCTCAGCCGACGGCGCCGTCCCAGCCCCGGTAGGGGTCCCAGCCGCCTTGGCTGTGCGGAGCGCCGTCGACGAGCACGGCACCGGCTTGCCCCGTGACAGAACCCAGGCGACGGAAACCGGCCGGCAGCACGACATCCGGGGGGAACGTGGCCAACAAACCGTGGTCTTCGCCACCGCCGAGGGCCAGGGCGATCTTCTCTCCGAGGGTGGACGAGTCGAAGTCGATGCCAACCTGGCTGGCCCTGGCCATCCGCCCGGCGTCGATGGCCAGGCCGTCAGAGACGTCGAGCATGGCCGTCGCGCCGGCGTCCGCCGCGATCGCACCGAGGTGGATCGGTGGAACCGGCGCCAGCTGGGCGTCGACATAGCGTGAATAGCGGGCCTTGACCGCATCGGCGTGTACCCGGCTCGGCACTCCGTCGATGTCGACGCCGTGCCGGAACAACAGGCCGAGGCCGATGCCCGCATCGCCCAGGCGTCCGGCGTGCGCCACCACGTCCCCGACACGCGCGCCGGAACGCAGCACCGGTGCGCGACCTTCCAGGTCGCCGAACGCCGTGATCGACAGCGTCAGCGCGTCGGCCGCGGAGAGGTCACCGCCGACGACGCCACAACCGGGCGCGAGCGCCTCGCAGCCGTCGCGCAGCCCGTCGGCGATACCCAGGATGACCGAGATCGGGGTGGACGGCGGCGCGGCGATGGCCACCACGAGCGCGGTCGGCCGGGCTCCCATCGCGGCGACGTCGGACAGGTTGGTGGCCGCGGCCTTCCAGCCCAGGTCGTGCGGCGTGGACCAGGCCAGCCGGAAGTCCGGGCCCTGGATCATCATGTCGCAGGTCACCACGAACCGGCCGTCGGGGGCGCTGAGCACCGCTGCATCGTCGCCGGGGCCGAGCAGTTCGGTGTCGGCCTGGGGCAGCCGGGGGAAGATCCTCGCCAGCACCTCACCCTCGCTGAGCTCCGCCAGGGTCTGATCGGTCGAACCGGGGATCGCCGCCGCAGAATTCGTCATGGTTCAAACGGTAACCTGAATGCGATGACTCTCCAGTTCACCCAGGCCCTCGCGCGCACGGCGACGGCACTGATTCTCGCCGCCTCCGCCGCCCTGCTCACCGGCTGCGCTGCCGCCGTGCCCATGCAGCCGGCCGCGGATGCCGAGAACCCGGGCTGCGCCGACATCATCGTGCGCCTGCCCACCACCGTGGCCGACCAGCCGGAGCGGGAGACCGACGCGCAGGCCACCGGCGCATGGGGTAACCCCACGGCGGTGCTGCTCACCTGCGGGGTGGAGATTCCCGGCCCCACCACGCTGCCCTGCGTGAACATCAACGGCATCGACTGGATCGAAGACGACTCAGAGGCTCCGATGTACCGGTACACCACCTACGGCCGTGAACCGGCCACCGAGATCTACCTCGACTCGGGGGTGGTCAGCGGATCGACCACCCTGGTCGACCTCGCCGGCGCTGTCGCGAACGTCCCAGCCACCAAGCAGTGCCTGGACGCCGATGACGTGACACTGCCGAGTTCGGCGCCCTAACCGCATTCGTCAGGCAGGTAACTCTCATGACCACAGCACCCACCCTCGCGGTGACCGGTTCCACCGGCGCCCTCGGCGCCCTCGTCGCCCGCGGCCTCGCCGATGACGGGAGAACCCAGCGCCTGCTGGTGCGCACGCCGGCCAACGCGCCCGAGCTGCCCGGGTCTGTGGTCATGCCGTTCTCCTACGCCGACCGAGCCGCGTGCGCTGTCGCGCTGGCGGGCGTGCACACCCTCTTCATGGTGTCGGCCTCCGAGAGCGCTGACCGGGTCGACCAGCACCGCGCCTTCATCGAGTCTGCGGCCGATGCCGGGGTGCGGCACATCGTCTACACCTCGTTCCTCGCCGCCTCCCCCACGGCCACCTTCACGCTTGCCCGGGATCATTTCGTCACCGAGCAGCTGATCCGGGCCACCGGTATTCCGCACACCTTCCTGCGCGACAGCCTCTACCTCGACTTCATGCCGGCGCTGGTCGGCGCCGACGGCGTCATCCGCGGGCCGGCCGGCAACGGCCGGGTTGCCGGTGTCACCCGCGCCGATGTCGCACGCACCGCGATCGCCGTGTTGCGGGATCCCGGCGCGCACACCAACGTGACCTACGACCTCACCGGACCGGAGGCGCTGACCATGGCCGAAATCGCCGCAGTCCTGACCGAGGTCACCGGCACCCCGGTGGCCTTCCACAACGAGAGCATCGCCGAAGCCTACGACTCCCGGCGCCCGTGGGCGGCACCCGACTGGCAGAACGATGCCTGGGTGTCGACCTACACCGCGATCGCGGACGGGTCGATGAGCACGGTCAGCGGCGACATCCGGCGGATCACCGGCGTGCCGCCGCAGGGCCTGCGCGAGCTACTCTCGGGCTCATGAGGGCCTGGCTGTACCTGGCCGGCGCCATCGTGAGCGAGGTCGCCGCCTCACTCTCGCTCAAGGGCGCGCTGGACGCGCCCGCCTGGTATCTGCTCGTCGTGGCCGGATACCTCACCTCGTTCGTGTTCCTCGCCAAGGTGCTGAGCACGGGCTTCCCCCTGGGTGTCGCCTACGGCATCTGGGGCGCGACCGGCGTGGCCGCCACAGCGGTACTGGCCGCGATTCTCTTCGGTGAGGCGCTCACCCCCGTGATGATGGCGGGCATGGTGCTGATCATCGGCGGGGTGCTCTGCGTCGAGCTCGGTTCGCAGCAGGCCACGAAGGCGCGTGCCGCCCGCGAATCCGATGCCGGCACGCCGTCATCGTCGGAAGCGGGCCCCGCCGGCTCACGGGGGGCAGCGCGATGATCGGTTGGCTGTTCCTGACCGGGGCGATCCTCACCGAGGTCGCGGCCACGCTCGCGCTGCGGGCCGCCGTGCACGGGCACAAGGCCTGGTACGTCGTGGTGAGCGTCGGGTACCTGTCGGCATTCTCGCTGCTGTCGTTGGCCCTCGGCGCCGGGCTCCCCCTCGGCGTGGCCTACGGCGTCTGGGCGGCTGTGGGCGTGGCCCTCACCGCGGTGGCGAGCAAGTACCTCTTCGACGAGCCCCTCACCTGGGTGATGGGGGCCGGCATCGCCCTCATCATGGGCGGCGTCTTGCTCGTAGAACTCGGCGCGGGCCACTAGGCCCCCGCCGGGCGAAGGGCGCTACTCGACGACGACGGCGGAGGTACGGCGGCGACGGTGCGCGGAGCGGGCCAGGGCCACCTCGATCAGTTCGTCGATCAGCTGCGGGTAGGTGTACCCGCTGGCCAGCCAGCAACTGGGGAACATCGAGATGGGAGTGAAGCCGGGCATGGTGTTGATCTCGTTGATCACCCAGCCCGTTGCGGTGAGGAAGAAGTCGACCCTGGCAAGGCCGGAGGCATCGATGGCTTCGAACGCGCGCACCGCCATGGCCTGCATGTCGGCCAGATCGGCCGGTGCCAGGTCGGCGGGGCAGACCAGGTCGATCCCCGCCGCATCCAGGTACTTGGCCGCGAAGTCGTAGAACTCACGCCCGGTGACCACAACTTCGCCGGCGACGGATGCGTGCGTCGGCTGCCCGGGGCGGCCCTGCAGCACGGCCACTTCGAGTTCACGCCCGACCAGGCCGGCCTCGATGAGCACCTTGTCGTCCTCGGCCAACGCCACGGTCATGGCCTCGGCCAGCTGCTCACGGCTGGAGACGCGGCTCACGCCGACGCTCGACCCGGCCCTGGCCGGCTTCACGAAGGCGGGCAGGCCCAGCTCTTCGATGGCGGCGTACGCCATTCCCGGCGCCTCGGCCCAGTCGTCGGCCGAGATCGTTCGCCACGGAGCGACGGGCAGGCCGGAGTGGGCCAGAACGGTCTTGGTGAAGTGCTTGTCCATGCCGAGCGCAGACGCGAGCACGCCGGAGCCGACAAACGGCACGTCAACGAGCTCGAGCAGTCCCTGCACGGTGCCGTCTTCACCGAACGGTCCGTGCAGGATCGGGAAGACCAGGTCGATCGTGCCGAGGCTGCGGCGACCGTCGGCGTCGGCGACGGTCAGCTCCCGGCTGCCCGCCCGGTCGGGCCAGAGCACGCGGGTGCCGTTGTCGAGCACCTCCGGCAGGGCCGAGGCGGTCAGGGCGAACTTGGCCGGGTCGTCGGCTTCGAGCACGAAGGCGCCGTCGCGGGTGATGCCCACCGGAATGACGGTGTAGCGATCGCGGTCAATTGCCGCGAGTACCCCGCCCGCTGTGGCGCAGCTGATCGAATGTTCGCTTGAACGCCCCCCAAACAGCAGCGCTACCGTGAGCTTGTCCGTCCTCA
>Ga0247806_10001480_pt1 | contig 11453 bp, 10 predicted proteins | sample UWRJL059202B1_FD_179935 | JGI IMG/M metagenome (GOLD analysis project Ga0247806, IMG submission 179935) | Plant litter microbial communities from Arlington Agricultural Research Station in Wisconsin, United States - UWRJ-L059-202B-1 | ecosystem: Environmental > Terrestrial > Plant litter >... | reverse complement strand
TATTACTGTAACTGCAGATCCTGATCCGTTTAGTATTGTTCTTGCCGGAGACTGTGTTAATGACCATTTTATAATGAGCATTACTAATATTGCAGAGATAGGTACTACACAATCTATAGTTTGGTCTGGTCCTGGTTTATCTGCAACAACCGGTAACAGCCCTACAATAGACCTTACTGCTAAAGATAAAGGTATTTATGAGGTTACTGTTACAAATGCAGATGGTTGTTTTAAAACACAAACTATTGATGTAACAAGTACAAGCTGTATGATACCAAGAGGTATATCTCCTGATAATGGCGATACTAAAAATGACTTCTTTGATTTAACGAATCTTGGTGTACAAAACCTACAGATATTTAACCGTTACGGGCTTCAGGTGTACGAGAAAAACAACTACACCAAAGAGTGGTACGGTCAATCAGATAAAGGTGATCTTCCTACAGGTACTTACTTCTATGTTGTTAAAATGGCAGACAAGCAGGTTACCGGATGGGTTTACATCCAAAGGAATTCTAATTAATACTTTAAGAAGCTTAGGGAAACCTAAGCTTCTTTTTTTTAACCTTCACAGTATTGTATCAATATAATGCTATAGCCAAAAGGGCTCAGTGTAAACTGGGCCCTTTTTGGTTATATATTAAATAGCTTTTTTTTGCAGTATGATCGTATCTTAAATTTGGGCATGCCTGCTCCGTTGCGTTTCGCCATCGCGCTTTCGTTATATCCATTCGCTAACGCTGCGTGTATAATGGTGCGATTGCTCACGCAGATATGCGGTAGGTATTATTATGCTCATAGCTTATTAAATGAGCCTTTAAAAGATGTAATTGCTGCACTGTATTTTGGCTGTGTTTAGGCAATAAAAAAGCTTAGGGGATTACCTAAGCTTTTTTATCATTGTCGTGTGCGTGTTGCTCCTGTTCATCTGCAAGAAGTGCTTCCCGTACTTTCTTAAAGAGATCTGATGAATACACAAACTCAACTATCGATTTGTTTCGTGTCTCTAATATCTCTTCGTTATTACCTTCCCATTCTTTAAGACCATTTTTTAGAAAGACAATTTTTTCGCCTATCTGTAAAACAGAGTTCATATCGTGGGTGTTAATTACCGTTGTAATATTATATTCTTTAGTAATTTCCTGTACCAGTTTATCAATAACTATACTCGTTTCGGGGTCAAGCCCAGAGTTTGGCTCATCACAAAAAAGGTATTTTGGGTTATTTACAATAGCCCTGGCAATAGCCACCCTTTTTTGCATACCACCCGATATTTCGTTTGGAAATTTTTTGTTAGCGTCTTTAAGGTTAACCCTGTCGAGCGTTTCGTTAACCCTGTCCATAATTTCTTTGCTACGCTTGTTAGTAAACATTCGTAAAGGGAATGCCACGTTTTGTTCTACAGTCATAGAGTCGAACAAGGCGCTGCCCTGAAATACCATTCCTATTTCTGTTCTCAGGGCCCTCTTTTCGTCTTTATCAAGATCTGAGTATATCCTGCCATCAAAAGAAATGGTTCCCGCATCGGGCGTATGTATGCCTAATAGCGTTTTTAACATTACTGTTTTACCAGATCCGCTTCGGCCAATGATAAGGTTTGTTTTACCAGACTCGAAAGTGGTAGAAATACCTTTAAGTACTTTTGAGTCGCCAAACGATTTTTCTATATCTTTTATTTCTATCATTAGCTTAAAAGTAATTGGGTTAAAAGGTAATCTATTAGTATGATTACCACACATGTCCATACAAAAGATGTAGTACTGGCCTTACCAACTTCGAGTGCACCACCCTTCATGTAAAAGCCATGAAAAGAGGGTATTGTGGCAAGCACAAATCCAAATATAAAAGTTTTTATAAAAGCATAGGCTATATGAAAAGGCTGAAAATCTGTCTGTATACCCCTTATAAACTCGTCGCTGCCCACAAAGCCACCATATACGGCAGCAAGCCATCCGCCCATTATACCTAAACATATAGATATGGATATTACAAACGGATATAGTATAAGCGCAATAATTTTAGGGAATACGAGATAATTAAGGGAGTTAACACCCATAACCTCAAGCGCATCAATTTGTTCTGTAACGCGCATGGTGCCTATGCTCGATGTAATGTAAGAACCGGCGCGCCCTGCCATGATTATAGAAATAAAAGTAGGGGAGAACTCTAATATTACTGATTGCCTTGTGGCAAATGCTATAAGCGATTTTGGTATAAGCGGGTTAGTAAGGTTAAGGGCAGTTTGTATGGCAACAACTCCGCCTATAAAGAAAGAGATAAAAGCCACAATTGCCATAGAGCCTATTATTAGGTCGTCTACTTCTTTAAATATCAACGGCTTCATTACCACCCATTTGGTTGGTTTGTTAAAAACCTCCTTAAGCATAAGAAAGTAGCGCCCTATCTGGTCTAATATTTTAATCATTTATCAAAGGAAAATATTGGCTAATGTACCGATTTGTATCCGGTTATTATTATTACTTAATAGTTTTTTAATACTTATCGTACTAAAACAGTTTTTCTTTCATCTTTTTCCAGCGATAGTTTCTTATAAATTTTGCCTGTTCGCCAGTTACTAATAAAGGACTGCCGCTGCTTTTTGCTTTAAGAAATCCTTTAATGTAATCTATAAAAAGCAGGGGTTTCTTTTTGCGCATGGCGAGCTTGGCACCGGCTATAGTTGTAATTATAAGCCCGTAGCCCAGTGTGTAAAATGCTTCGCCCTGTTTGTAGCGTGCCGCCTGGTTATAATTAGCGCCTGTGGGCTTAAGGTGCTTTACAACAAGGCTTTCTATAGTTACTACTTTCCAGTTGTAAAATTTGCAAAGTAATTCGTCTACCGTGTCCCAACCCATTTGCGGGCGTAGTTTGCCTATTTGTAAAAAACAGGCCTTGCGGTATGCTTTAAACGCCCCGCGAATGTGGTCTTTATCTGTAAGGCTTTCTATTACCCAGTTGCCGTCTTTTTCTATATAGGCAAATCCGCCTGCCATGCCCACGGTATCATCTGCTTTAAAAGCGTCGAGAACCGTTTCAAAATAATCGGGTGGCAATATCAGGTCGGCATCAAGTTTTACTATAATGTCATACTCTTCATCTACAGTTTCATAACCGGTATTAAAAGCCTGTATAACTTTGCTGCCGGGCATGTGCACCGCGTCAGACTGTTTGTTTACAAGGCTTATCCAGGGGTAGCGCTCCATAAATTGCTGTACTATTGCAGCAGTACCATCGGTACTATTGTCGTTTACAATTACCGCTTTTGTGGGCAATATAGTTTGTGCAGCAAGCGATTGTAGCGTTATGCCCATAAAGGCTTCTTCGTTGTGTGCAGGTATTATAGTGTAGTATTTCATTTTTTGTGTAGAACAGAATGCAAATATCTTTATTTTTGCGCTAACGGAAAAGCGAAACCTTGGATAAGAAAATTTTTGTTATAATTGTTACCTATAACGGTGCCCGCTGGATAGATAAAAATATACCATCGCTGCTTAGTTCTGCCTATCCGGTACATATTATTGTCGTAGATAATAAAAGTACTGATAATACGCTTGAGCTGCTTAGTAAATATCCTCAGTTGGACGTTGTAAAATCTGAAAGTAATTTAGGTTTCGGTAAAGCCAACAATATTGGTATGCAACGCGCTTTAGATCTTGGTGCCGATTATTTGTTTTTGCTTAATCAGGATGCATGGATTTTTAATGATACGGTTACAAGCCTTATAATAAAAATGCAGCAATATCCTGAAATTGGCCTTTTAAGCCCTTTACATTACAGTGCTAATGAAACCAATCTTGATGTAAGCTTTGCAACCTACTATGGCAGGAAAACTAAAGACTTAGATATAAGTACCGTTGTTGTGCCTTTTGTTAATGCTGCTGCATGGATACTAAGCCGGGCCTGTGTAGAAAAAGTTGGTTTTTTTGAAACTCTCTTTGGGCATTATGGCGAAGACCGCAATTATTGCGATCGCGTGAGCTATCATAAATTTTTAATAGGTATTGATGCCGATGCCAAAATTGTGCACGACCGTATTATTACCCGAAATTTTAATAAGGATATTATCCAGTCTAAGTTCAAAATACTGGCTACACTTTTAAATCCTAATCACGGAGTTTTTAGTGCGTACCTATCCGGATTAAAAGAGACATTAGGGTTGCCTAAATATTTTAGTTCGTTTTACGGTTGGGGAAAAGCATTTACCTTACTCACAAAACTTTCAGGTTACTACATAACACAGCTCTTTAAAGCCGGACAGATTATAGCTGCCCGAAAAAACAGCCTGTAATGGAAAAGCAAAAAGTTGCCCCCATGAAACAGGTGGTATGGTTTGCCATTTTTAATTACATGGGTACCGCCATAGGCATAGTGTCTTCGCTACTTATTTATCCTAAAGATTTAGAGTTTCAGGGAATAGCGCGTTATATAGACGGTATATCCGGATTGTTATATCCTATTATGGTTTTCGGCGCAAGCCAGTCGCTTATAAAGTTTTATCCGGCACTAAATGAGCGCATGCAAAAGCAGCTGTTTAATTATAGCCTCATCTCTGTAAGTGTAGTAAGCCTGATAGTACTGGCCGGGTTGGGCATCTACATAAATTTTGCCGGAGATGAATACAATCAGTACTTGTATTATGCCTATCCTATTGCTGTATCGCTTGCCTTTGTAGAGGTTTTTAAGAAGCAGTTGCAGGATCTCCAAAAAATTGCCGTGCCTACATTGTTCGAAAAGATCTTGCCAAAAACAGCACTGCCCATTGCATTTCTTTTAGTTATCTACAATATTGCCGACAGAAATTCGGCATTATGGGTTATGCTGGCAGGGTATCTGCTTATACTTTTGCTTACAACCTTTTACCTTTTTTCGCATTATAAACCCGGATTCAACTACCGTTTTAAAACGCTTTTTGGCGAAATATCTAAGAGAGATTATTTTAGATACAGCCTGTATTCTCTTGCTGGCAGTTTAGGGTCGGTACTTGCCTTTAGGATAGATAATATCATTATCCCTAACATGATTTCGTTAAGTGCCAATGGCGTTTTTGGTATTGGCGCTATTTTGGCAAGTACCTTACAAATACCTGCCGTGGGCATGTTTGCACTGTACTCCCCTGTAATAAGTAATCATTTAAAGAATAAAAATTTTAAGGAACTGGAGGTAAAGTATAGAGAAATTGCCCACTTGCTATTTTTTATTGGGGCTATATTATACAGTTGTATCTTCTTGGGTGTCGAAGATCTTTTTCGCCTAATGCCCGATTATAACAAACTTAAAGACACTATACCTATTATTGAAATTCTTGGTTTTAGCGTGCTTATAAATATGGCAACTGGTTTTAACGGCGAAATTATTACTTATAGTAAATATTACCGTTTTAACCTTATTGCTGTGCTTATATTAATCGTTCTTAATGTGAGCCTGAATGTTATGTTTATTAATGCAGGTTATGGTATAGTGGGTGTGGCTTACGCATCTTTTGTAGCCATGACGCTTTTTAATATTTCTAAGTTATTGTTTATATACAAAAAGTTTAAACTGTTACCGTTTGATAAAAGCTTTGCTAAAATGGGAGCTGTATTTTTAATTTCCGGTATTGTAGTTTATTTTTTACCGGATACCAAATCGCATGTAATTAACCTTGTGTATAAAACCGGATTGTCTTTAATTATAAACTGTGTTGTTGTTTATAAACTTAAGCTTGTTTATCAGGTAAATCTTTGGGTTAATATGGCGTTGGCCAAAATAAGCAAGTAATTACTTTATTAATCCCTGAATAGGATAGTTTAATATTTCCCCTCCATTTATCAATACAGTAAGTGTTGTTCCCAGCAGTATTATAAATACAGGAAGAAAACCGGCAATAAAATAAAGCAGGAAAGTATTGAATTTCCTTTTCTTATACTTTGCGGTTAGAATGTATATATATTGTTTTGTAATGTATTTATGGCGAACAAATTTGTAAATACTAACTATGCTTAACAAAAAAATGACCAAAGTATAGATGATTCCATACTCCGGTCTTTTAAGTAATAATTTGTTTTCTATAAATACACTTCCCACTAAATATATCCCAAAGAATACCATAAAGCAGAGCAAAGATATATATGCAGTAATCTTATCTTCTGCAATGTCGTTCAATCTATCACTCTTGTATTCCTGAAATAACTTTGCGAAAAAGAAATTCATATTTATATCTTGTAAACAATAGCATTGATGTTCATACCGGCACCTACAGATGCAAATAGTACCACATCGCCTTTGTTAAGTTCCTGATCAGGCAACTGGCCTTTAAGCATCAGGTCATATAATGTAGGGATAGTCGCCACACTGCTGTTACCAAGTTTATGAATGCTCATAGGCATAACGCGCTCCGGCATAGGGATGCCATGCAGCTTATAGAAACGCTGCACAATGGCTTCGTCCATTTTTTCGTTAGCCTGATGTATTAGTATCTTTTTAAGGTCGCCTATAGCCACACCACTTTTTTCAAGGCATTCTTTCATAGCCTGTGGTACATGGTTAAGGGCAAATTCATATATTTTGCGCCCATACATTTTAATGTAACGTATGTTCTGGTCATGCTCTTTATTATAAGAACCGCCAAAGTATAAAAAGTTAGCCTCATCATACGTGTACGACGCTGTTACATGCGCAAGCACACCACGGTCGCCATCAGGAGTGCCTTCTATTACACTGGCTCCGGCACCATCGCTGTATATCATGCTGTCCCTGTCGTGGTGGTCTACCACGCGCGATAAAGTCTCTGCGCCAATAACAAGGCAGCGTTTTGCCATACCCGATTTAATGTAAGCCTGAGCCTGTATAACACCCTCTACCCAGCCAGGGCATCCAAAAAGAATGTCGTATGCCACGCACGATGGGTTTTTTATCCTAAGGCTGTGCTTAACGCGGGCAGCAAGACTTGGTACCATATCTGCCTGTATAGCATCTGGCCTTACATTACCAAAGTTGTGAGCAAAAATTATATAATCAAGAGTTTCTGCATCTATTCCGGCATCTTCTATAGCACGTTCAGCAGCAAAAAATGCAATGTCAGATGTCAATAAGTTATCTTCCACATAACGACGCTCATCAATACCGGTTATCTGCCTGAATTTATCAGCGATCACTTCATTAGAATATGATAGTGCTTTACCTGTCTCATCAAGAAACTGGTGCGATTCAAAATCTTTGTTAGTAACTATACGATTTGGGATGTAGCTACCCGAACCGGTTATCTTTATGTTCATTTTAAAAACTGTTGGTTTAACAAGCTAATATACTTATAATAAACGTTAACATAATGCAAAAATTACTATGCTTGCATATAATTTATTGGTTAAATAAGATTTGGCAAACTTATAGTAAAAATATCACATTTTAAGCACCGTAAATCTTTATTTTCATAACTGTAGCAATAGATTGTGCCCTCGTTTTTGCTTTTTCACAATTAGGGCCTGTAAATAACAAATCGGTAACAGTATTAAAGTGGCTAAGCCAGGTTTCAAAATGTGCATCCGTAAGCTTTTCCTTACTATTTAGATCAAGGTGAATTTGCATAACGTTTTTTCTATAGCCTCCGGTGTAAAACAGGCTTTGCTCCCAAAAATCAACAATATGTGGCATGTGCTCAGCAAGGTTAATTTGGGCAACATCTGTAAACATATAATTTATGGCCGGGTCTTGCAGCAGCCTGTCATAAAATACTTGTAGTAATATGTTAAGGTCTTCGCGTGTTTGAATGTCTTTCATGTCAAATCAAATTGTTGATGCCAAATTCGTGAATTTGTGGGTGCGTTTGCTGACTTTATCAGCAAATTTACACAAAACAAGCGTTAAGTTTTTGGAAGCATTGTAGCTTTTAGTATCTTCGGCTTACAATCACACTTGTAATCATGAAAATAAAAAAATATCTGGGCATTGGTCTTTTGTTTGCTTTAGTAAGCGCCTGTACCACTAATGATGATAATAATGAACAACCCTTACCAATTGCAGGGTACTATAAAGTGAGAGATATGACATCTGATGTTTCTGTTGATATTAACGACGATGGTTATGCTTCTACAAACATGATGGATGAGATGTCAGATTTTTTTGATATTTCGTACAGGCAATATTATGATTTAGAAATTAAGCATAATCAGTATGCCGGATCATCAGCTAAACTGATGGATTTCAGGCTTCCTCATATGAATATGTATTTCGAATACCCTTCTGCACCTCAGGGCTTTAATACCTTCACAAACAGTGGTCCTGTTTGTTTATTTGAGTATGATTATAAGAATAGCGCCATACGTATTGACGTTCCTGAATTAGGGAATCAGTCAGGCGAAGATTTTGGACGCGCAGAGCATGTTGATGTAGTTAATAACGAAAATATTAATGCTACCGTTATAAAGAAATATTACGATTTTCGCACCGCTCAATGGGTAGAGCTTACGCTGAATATTAAGTATTATAAGGTAAACTGGCCGTATAATCTGGATTAGAGATCAGTATTTTATGCTGTGTTTACATAAAAAAAAGCTGCCCTGGGGCAGCTTTTCATATATTAGGTCTTTAATTTTCCATGTAAGCCTCAATAGGCGCACAAGAGCAAATCAGGTTTCGGTCGCCATAAGCGTCGTCTACCCTGCGTACCCCGGGCCAGAATTTATTTTCATGAAGATATTCAAGCGGGAATGCTGCTTTCTCTCTTGTGTAAGGCAATACCCAGTTGTCTGTGGTTATCATTGCAAGAGTGTGCGGTGCATTTTTAAGCACGTTGTTTTTATCTTCAGCGTTTACCTCATCTATCTCTTTACGTATAGCGATCATGGCATCGCAAAAACGGTCAAGCTCCTCAAGGTTTTCACTCTCGGTAGGCTCTATCATTAATGTTCCTGCAACCGGGAAAGATACCGTAGGCGCGTGGAAACCATAATCCATTAAACGTTTAGCAATATCTGTAACCTCTACACCATTTGCTTTAAATGGTCGGCACTCTAATATCATTTCGTGTGCTGCACGGCCCATCTCGCCTGTGTAAAGGGTGTCAAAGTGGCCCGCAAGCCTTTCTTTAATGTAGTTGGCATTAAGGATAGCATGCTCTGTTGAGCTTTTTAAACCTTCTTCGCCAAGCATAGTTATGTAACCGTAAGAGATAAGGCACACAAGTGCAGATCCCCATGGAGCAGCAGATATTGCTGTAATAGCGCTCTCGCCGCCTGTAGCAATTACAGGGTTGGTAGGTAAGAACGGTACAAGGTGTTTCGCCACACATATAGGGCCTACGCCCGGGCCACCGCCACCGTGAGGTATAGCAAAGGTTTTGTGCAGGTTAAGGTGGCAAACATCAGCACCTATGGTGCCAGGGTTTGTTAAGCCTACCTGTGCATTCATGTTGGCACCATCCATATATACCTGGCCGCCATTTTCATGGATGATGTTTATAACCTCTATAATAGAAGCCTCATAAACACCGTGAGTAGAAGGGTAGGTTATCATAAGGCAGGCAAGGTTATCCTTGTGCAATATAGCTTTTGCCCTTAGGTCTTCTACGTCTATATTTCCGTTTTCAGATGTTTTGGTAACCACTACCTCCATACCGGCCATGTGGGCAGTAGCAGGGTTGGTTCCGTGAGCCGAAGCAGGGATAAGTGCAATATTTCTGTGTTCCTGCCCGATAGATTTTTGGTAAGCACGAATAACCATAAGGCCTGCGTACTCACCTTGTGCACCAGAGTTAGGCTGTAGTGTAGTACCTGCAAAGCCGGTAATAACGTTAAGCTGCTCTTCCAGTTTTTTAAGCATGATCTGGTAACCTTCGGCCTGTTCTACAGGGGCAAAAGGGTGAATGCTGTTCCAGTTAGGTAAGCTAAGCGGCAACATTTCAGAGGCTGCATTAAGCTTCATGGTACAAGATCCTAAAGATATCATACTGTGGTTAAGGGCAAGGTCTAAACGCTCCAGTTTTTTTATGTAGCGCATTAATGCCGTTTCGCTGTGGTATTTATTAAATACGTCATGCTTAAGGAAATCAGATGTCCTTATGTTGCTGTCAGCAAGGGCAACATTTTCTGTAAGGGCTGTAACTGATTTTGCAGTTTTGCCGGTAGCTTCGGCAAATACACCAATAATATCGTTAATGTCTTTTAGCGATGTTGTTTCGTTAAATGAAATTGAGATCGTATCGGCATCAACATAATAGAAGTTTATTTCTTTAGCTTCGGCAGCAGCCTTAACTTTAGCAGCGTCGGCTTTTACTAATATAGTGTCAAAAAATGCTGTATTAGTCTGGTATACGCCAAGTTTATTTAATGCATCGGCAGTTGTAACGGCACTTGCATGTACTTTATCGGCAATGTACTGTAAGCCTTTAGGGCCATGGTATACCGCATACATACCTGCCATAACAGCAAGAAGTACCTGAGCTGTACAAATGTTAGACGTTGCTTTTTCGCGTTTAATATGCTGCTCACGCGTTTGTAGCGCCATACGTAGCGCACGGTTGCCGTTAACATCTATAGTAACACCAATGATCCTGCCCGGCATAGAGCGTTTGTACTCTTCTTTAGTAGCAAAGAAAGCTGCGTGAGGCCCGCCATACCCCATTGGGATACCAAAACGCTGGGTAGTACCTACCACAACATCTGCTCCAAGTTCTCCGGGAGGCGTTAGTTTTACAAGGCTTAAAATATCGGCAGCAACGGCTACCTTAATATCTTTCGCTTTCGCTTTTTGTATGAATGAAGCATAATCATGCACCTGGCCAAATTTGCCCGGGTACTGAAGGATGGCTCCGAAGAAATCATCTGAAAAATCAAACTCTTCGTGGTTGCCCACTACAAGCTGGACACCGATAGGCTCTGAACGGGTTTGAAGTACCGATAATGTTTGTGGTAATATTTCCTCTGAAACGAAGAATTTATATACGTGGTTTTTCTTTTGGTCGCGGGTGCGCACGTCAAACAAAAGTGCCATAGCCTCGGCGGCAGATGTTCCTTCGTCTAATAGCGATGCATTAGCGATCTCCATACCGGTAAGCTCTATAACCGTAGTCTGGTAATTAAGCAACGCTTCAAGACGGCCTTGGGCAATCTCTGCCTGGTAAGGCGTGTAAGCAGTGTACCATCCCGGGTTTTCGAAAATGTTACGCTGTATAGGTGCAGGTACAATGGCAGGGTGGTAGCCTAAGCCTATGTATGACCTGAATATTTTGTTCTTGTTGCCTAATTGCGAGATATGGTTAAAATATTCATATTCCGTAAGGGCGGGCTCCAGTTGCAATGGGGCTTTAATACGAATGTCATCGGGTAGCGTTTCGTAAACCAATTGTTCGATCGATTCTACGCCGATAGTTTTAAACATATGTTGAAGGTCATTTTCCCTCGGGCCAATGTGCCTTAAAGCGAAAGCATCTGTTCTCATGTGTGTGTTGTGCTGTTGTTTTTTAAAGGCACAAAATTAGT
>Ga0247806_10001479_pt1 | contig 11478 bp, 8 predicted proteins | sample UWRJL059202B1_FD_179935 | JGI IMG/M metagenome (GOLD analysis project Ga0247806, IMG submission 179935) | Plant litter microbial communities from Arlington Agricultural Research Station in Wisconsin, United States - UWRJ-L059-202B-1 | ecosystem: Environmental > Terrestrial > Plant litter >... | reverse complement strand
AGTCTTGATAGGTGATTTCCCTTGGTTCCCACTTACCCATAATGCTATGCATAATCTTGTTTGCCTCTGTGTCGCTCTGCTTCGCCAGTGCATTCACAAGCATTTTGTTGGACACGCCAATCCGGAAATTTCCAGAAATCAGCTTATTAAAAATGAAACGTTCTTGAGTTTCGAGACTGTTCCATGCATTTAAAATGAAAGCTTTTTTCTCATCTTCACTTTTGCTATAAAGAGCAGCAAGGTCATTGATCCATTCATGAAGTTTACGGTTTGTCACATGCTCTGGTGGAGGTAGAACGAGCGCAATAGTCTCACTCAAATCGCCTACACTGTGGTAACTTTCTGCAAATAACCAATCAGGAATTCCACTGAGTTCGGTTGCCCATAGACGAATAAGACTCGTATTTACTGGGCGTTTAGGCTTTTTGCCGGTGAACATTGCAATAACAAATGGCTTATCAAGATCATCTGCCTCATTAAAATAGCTTACCAATGCAGCAATTTTATCATTGGTTTTATTGCTCATTTCCACCTGTTGAATCAATTCAGCAAATCTTCTCAAGATAAATCCTCCTTTACTACAACTTGTTCTTCAATTTTCTCATCATCTTCTTCATTACCATATTGGGTTTTGACCTCTTCAGACTCAATACCAATCTCGTTTAAGTATTTTGAAAAAGTCGAAGTGAAGCCATGAGTTACATATACCTTTTGAGCTTCAGTAGCTTCAATTGCAGACAATAATCCTGGCCAATCTGCATGATCACTTAAAGCAAAACCAGCATCAGCACTTCTCCACCTTCTGCTTGCACGGACCTGCATCCATCCTGAACAAACGCCAGTTGCGCCATTGATAAGGTTCTTAATCCATCTCCCTTCTGCCAATGCGGGAGGAACGATCACAATACCTTTTTGCAAATCGTCTTTCTTTGTATCTGCGGTAATTCTAATTGTCTCGGGCAAATTCACTCCAGCCTTGACAAATCCTTCATTTAAATTCGCAATTGAATTGTGAACATAAATATCTCCATATCCTTCAAGGCCTTTGATAAGTCGTTGAGCTTTACCGAGACTATAGGCAACCAATACACTGGTTTTGTTCTTGTCATGATTTCCAGAAATCCATTCTTTAATCTGTGAAAATATAACATTTTGTGGTTGCCATTTATAAATTGGAAGACCAAATGTACTTTCAGATACAAATGTATGGCATTTTACAGGTTCGAATTCGGTACTAATGCCGTCATATTCTACTTTATAGTCGCCAGATACGACGCAGACTTCACCCTTATATTCTAATCTGATCTGTGAAGATCCAATTACATGACCAGCGGGAAACAGACTAAGTTTAACTCCGTTAATATCTATCTGTTTGTTATAGGGCAGAGTTTCTATTTTGAGATCCGGTCCTAATCGCTGATTCAAAATAGGTCTAGTAAGATCGTGACACAAATAGGCTTTATTACCCCATTTAACGTGGTCGGCATGACCATGGGTAGTAACGGCTAGGTCCACAGGCTGCCATGGGTCAATATAAAAGTCGCCCTGTTTACAATAGATTCCTTTGTTGGTAAACTTAATCAAACTCATTTGTTACCTAACATACTCAAACCTAACAAAGTTTTAACATTCGGCTTAGGCATCTTTTGCTTTTCTTTACTATTTTTGCTAAAATACATATAAACCAAATATCTTGCGACGTACCATCCTTCTTGCGCTTTTACTTCTTTGCTTTACCGTTTCAAGTGGCCAGAATAAATTTACAATAAGTGGTACTGTGTCAGATAAGTCGACAGGCGAAACCTTAATCGGCGCTAGTGTTAAGCTCAATGGAACTGTAGTCACAGGAATTACTACGAACTCTTACGGATTTTATTCGATTAATGTTCCATCTGGCAAGTACACAATATCAGTAAGCTTTATAGGTTACGGTACTTTGGTAGACAGTGTAAACATTACCAAAAGTGAAAAGCTTAATTTTAGTCTTTCTGGCGCCAATGACTTATCTGAAGTCGTCATATCCTCTACAAAATCCAATGATAATGTTAGCAATCCTCAAATGGGTCTTCAGAAGGTTAATGTTAGAGAAATTAGCAACGTTCCAGTATTATTAGGGGAGCGTGATGTGCTTAAAACACTTCAACTTTTACCTGGAATCAAGTCTGCTGGAGAAGGTAACAGCGGCTTTTATGTAAGAGGTGGGTCAACAGATCAAAACCTAATTTTATTGGATGAAGCCCCAGTCTATAACGCTTCCCATTTATTGGGATTCTTTTCTACTTTTAATTCCGACGCTATTAAAGATTTAAGCGTTTACAAAGGGGGAATGCCGGCCCAATATGGTGGTCGACTGTCTTCTGTTCTGGACATAAGGATGAACGAAGGTAATCGGAAAAGCTATGAAATGGAGGGCGGCATTGGTCTGATTTCATCCAGATTAAAAGTTGAAGGACCCCTCGTAAAAGACAAGGGATCATTCATGATCAGCGCGAGGCGGACCTATCTGGATGCATTCCTTTCACTTTCTCCAGATAGCGCGATCAACGGTAATACCTTATTTTTTTATGATGTAAATGCAAAGGCAAATTATCAATTGGATGATAAGAATACATTTTACTTATCCGGATATTTTGGTAGGGATAAACTCGGAATCTCAGACTCCTTTGGCTTTAATTGGGGTAATGCAACAGTCACTATGCGATGGAATCACCTTTATGGTGACCGGTTATTTTCAAATACATCATTGATCTATAGCAATTACAATTACGTTATTCAGAATAAAAATGATGTCAATGAATTCGAAGTGAATTCTTCAATCAAGGATTTTAATCTTAAGCAAGACTACGAATACAGTGTTGGCAATACGAACAACTTAAAGTTTGGAATTAATGCAATACACCATACGATAGCTCCGGGAAAATTGACCTCATCTGATCGGTCGAGCATAAACCAGACAACAATAGAAAATAGAAAAGGAGTAGAGCTTGCGGCGTATGTGTCGGATGAATGGGCAGTTACAGAAAAGTTTAATTTGGTTGCTGGACTGAGGCTGAGCTCATTTTCTCTTTTAGGTCCTGGAACTTTTAAAACATATGATATTGATGGAATCGCCATCGATACCTTGCTATATGGGAAAAGTAAAGTCATTAAAACCTATTTATATGTTGAACCTCGTATATCTTTAAGCTATCAATTGGGATCGTCAAGTTCTGTAAAGGCGAGTTATACAAGGAACGTTCAAAATATACACCTCATGTCAAACTCTACAACGACCTCTCCGACTGATTTGTACATTCTAAATAGCAACAATGTAAAACCAGAATTGGCTGATCAAGTGTCTGGTGGTTATTTTAAGAACTTTTTTGATGATACCTACGAGTTCTCTGTCGAATTATACTATAAATGGCTGCAAAATCAGATTGAGTACCGGACAGGTACAGATTTACGAGGCAATAGTAATGTGGAAGCAGATTTACTATTCGGCAAGGGAAGAGCCTATGGTATCGAATTTTTCTTGAAAAAGAGATTCGGTAAGTTTAATGGATGGGTAGGTTACACATTATCAAAAACTGAACGACAGTTTGATCAACTTAACAATGGGTCGTGGTTTTACGCAAAACAAGATAGAACGCATGATCTCTCTGTGGTAGGGATCTATAAAGTAAGTACGCGCTGGAGCTTTTCATCTGTTTTCGTATATAACACGGGGAATGCTGTTACTTATCCAAGTGGGAAATATCAGATTAATGGTCGCACGGCATTTTATTACACCGAAAAGAATGGCTACAGGACACCCGCCTATCATCGCTTGGACTTTTCAGCTACATTGGAAGGAAAGCCAGGAAAAAGGCTACAATCAAGTTGGTCATTTGGATTATATAATGTCTATAACCGTCAAAATGCCTTTGCCATTGATTTTAAAGATGATCCTGATGATGCCAGCAGAACACAAGTTGTACGAACAACGCTATTTGGTATTATCCCTTCAGTAACTTGGAACTTCAAATTCTAGAACTATGAAAAGCAATCTATTGACAATTATATTTATAGCTACATTAATTTTTACGATCCTTTCTGGTTGTGAGAAGGTAATTGATTTGGAATTGAAAGACTCTGAACCTGTTGTAGTTATTTACGGTGACATCAATGATCAAACCGACAATCAGTATGTTAGGATATCGAAGACTTATAGCTTCACTGAACCTAATAAATTTAATTCGGTTACGGGCGCCAGGGTAATTGTAACCACTCAGGCAGGTAGTGTTATAAACTATTCTGAAATCACACCAGGCGTGTATCAAAGTCCAAAATTTCGTGGTAGAGCCGGTGTTAGTTACACGCTAGATGTGACAGTTGACGGGAAGAAGTTTACAGCAGTCTCTACGATGCCACAGAAAGTGGTTCTTGATTCATTAAATTTTAGAGAAGTTTCTTTTTTTGGTAAGAATTCCTTGCATTTAGTGGCAAATTTTCTTGATCCAAAAGACATTCAAAACCAGTACCGCTATCTGTTGTCTGTTAAGAGTAAGGTTGTGGAAGATGTAGTAAGCGAAGACCGATTTAATGATGGTAATAGTGTGGCAAATACAATCTACCATGAATTAAATGATTTGGAGCCTGGAGATGATATTGAATTGGATCTCCAATGTATAGATAGAAATGTTTATAGATACTATTACGCTTTTGGTCAAAATTTAGGAGAGGGGGGACCGCCAGTCGCGCCAGCAAATCCACCATCAAATATTAGCAATGGCGGATTAGGCATTTTTAGTGTCCATACGTCTAGCAAAAGGATTGCGAAAGTAAAGTAGCTTATGTAATTGAAACCGTCCAAGTTCTTGTGAAAGTCTGATCGGTACCGAGTTCAAGAATACCTTCTTTATCTTCCAGAGCACCATTATGGCCTACAACATCAGCTATTCCACACCAAGGCTCAAGGCAGATGAAATCAGCATCTTTGGCGGCCCAAATACCGAAATAAGGAAAGTCCGTAAATAAGAAATCAATTTTACTTTCGTTTTTAGTATTGCTTAAACTTATTCGATCGCTCTTCAAAGTTTTGAATACTAAGGCATCATTATAGAAAAGCTTATGTGTTAGGTTAAGCTTACCATTGTCAAGCTTCATAGTATGAGTCCTATCACTAATTAAATCCTTTTCGATCTCATGATATTCAATTACCGAATCATTATTAAAATGCAGGTAGTAATCCGAATAGGCAACTCCATTAGCTGTGTTAACAGAGAAAGCAGGATGGCCTCCTATAGAAAACAATAAGTTCTTATCATCAGTATTCGAAACTTCATAACTGCAAGTGAGGTTTGAATCAGATAGCTTATACCGGATTGCCAGCTTAAACTTGAAAGGATAAACAGCTAGTGTTTCTGGACTATCTGTTAATATGAACACCAATTCATCAGCACTTTGCGTTTCAAGTATAAACTGTTTATCTCTGGCAAAGCCGTGTCTGCTTAGCTTGAAGCTTTCACCTTGATAAGTGTAAGTGTCATTTTTCAATCCACCAACAATTGGGAATAGTATTGGACTAAATTTACCCCAAAAAGCTGGATCGCCTTTCCAAAGGTAGTCTTCTCCAGTTTTAAGATTTAATAGTTGTTGGAGTTCAGCACCTTTCGTAGAAAATCCAGCTTTGATAAAATCATTCTCTAAATAAATCATAATAGCTCTTAAGGTTTTTCTTTTGCTTGTTCTTTAGCACGCTTCTTGAAAAATCCTCGCAATAAGAAATTGCTTTGTAAGGCTTCCAAATCCTCATCTAATTTCTTGCTACTGGTTTCAAGGTTCTTCATGATTGATTTAACCTGACCGGCAGTCTCTTCGTCATTAAGCAATAGACCTAATGCATTATCCTTCTGATTCAATTTAGATGAAGCTTTGTTTAAATTCTCAGTCATCGTCGCTGCTGATCCGGCGGTTTTCTGAAGTTGATCCACGGAACGTTGCAATTTAGCAAATACAGCAGTATCCGTTAAAAGTTGATCAGCAAGTCCTCCTTTGGTATTCAATGTTTTACTAAAAACATCAAGTTCTCTAGCCATCTTATTTGCAGATGCAGTAGTGGTCTTTAGATTTACAACAATTGCTTTAAAATCATCTGCTACCTGTTGATCAGTGAGGAGTGAGCCAACAGTTCCTTTACCTTCTACTAGACCCCTGGCCAATATTTTAAAATCAGAGGTAACATCTACCAGATTTTTATTGTTTACCTGGAAGGTCTTCATGATATCATCGGTAGACAATGTAGTGTTGACCGAAAGGTGGTCACCGTCTTCCACAAAAGGATATTTCGGATTTCCACCGGTGATAACAATGATTTTGTTTCCAATCAAACCATCAGAGCTAATGCTTGCGGTCGCATCTTTGTGGATATATAAGTGAGCCTCATCTTCAAGGCTAAGAAATACCTGAACCTGGGAAGTTCCGTAAAACTGAATCTTTTTTATAGTTCCGATCTTTACTCCTGAAAACCAGACGTTATTTCCAGTCTTAAGTCCTTGGATGTCATCAAAAACAACGTCAACGGTAAAGCTTTTTACAAAGGCTTTCTTTTGGCTACCTAATGTAAATACTCCAGCCACAAATATGACTAGGCCTAAAAGTATAAAAGCGCCAACTATTATTCCACGGCGGTTATTGTTTGCCTGCATGATTTTATTGTATAAAATTATAATTGTAAAACGGTTTAACCCGCTCATCATTCGTATTAAAGACTTCTTCAAAAGTGCCTTGTCGCTCAAATTTGCCATCCAATAGCATTGCTACCCTGTTTCCAACAGCCTTAGCACAAGTTAAATCGTGTGTAATGATGATTGAACTAGTATGGAAACGCTCCTGTACCTCATTGATTAGGTTGTTGATTTCAAGACAAGTTATTGGATCCAATCCAGCTGTAGGTTCATCGTAAAGCATGATCTCCGGCCTTAAGATCAACGTTCTGGCAATACCAATTCGTTTGCGTTGTCCACCGGATAATTCAGAAGGCATTTGGTTGATCGTTTGTGACAATCCCACGGCGTCAAGCATTTCCTCAACCGAATTTTTCACTTCTTCCTTCGACAAATGTTTTTGATTTCTAACTAATGGAAATTCCAGGTTCTCGCGGATCGTCATACTGTCGTACAAAGCGCTGTTTTGGAAGGAAAACCCAACTTTAAGTCTTAACGCAAGCAATTCTTTGTAGGAGATTTGATCAACAATCTGGTTCAATACACTAACTTCTCCCTGATCTGGTGTAAGTAACCCGACAACAATTTTTATCAATACAGATTTACCTGTACCGGATTTGCCCAGGACAACAAGATTCTCTCCCTGATATAAATCTAGGTCAACACCTTTAAGTACATCGTAAGTGCCGAAAGATTTTACTAGACCCTTAATTTCTATAACCTTTTCTGTGGTCACTGTTTTGGCTTTTTCTTCCATTGTTAGGTTCTAAATAGGCCAAAAAATTGTACAGAAACTACCTCTTCAATGAAGATTAAAAACATTCCCACCACAACAGCGGAGTTGGCGGCTTTACCAACGCCTTCTGTTCCTTTAGAGGAATTATAGCCTTGGTAACAACCCACCATTCCAATAGTAAAACCAAATAGAATGGCTTTTACTGTCGAAGCAGTGATGTCCAAAAATGTTATTGATTCCAAAGAAGATTGAAAGAATGCTTTTGCACTCGTACCTTCACTTGTAGATACATTTAATAAAGCGCCAAGCATACCAACCATTGCTGTATAGAATGTAAGAATAGGAATCGTAATTGTCGCAGCCAGAACTCTGGTTGTAACTAAAAATTTAAAGGGATTGGTGGCAGAAACTTCCATGGCGTCAATCTGTTCTGTCACTCGCATTGAACCCAATTCAGCTCCAATGCTAGAACCCACTTTACCGGCTGCAATTAAAGATGTTAAAAGAGGAGCAAGGGTTCTTAAAAGTGCAATACCTACTAGAGATGGTAGCCAAGAGGTAGCACCAAATTCTGCAAGAGATGGACGCGATTGCTTGGTAAATACTACACCAGTAATAAAACCTGTCAAAGAAATTAATGCCAGGGACTTATATCCAATGTCGTAACATTGCTTCATTAGTTCTTTTCCTTCGTAAGGAGGAAGAAAACCTTCCTTAAAGAAACGGCCGATAAATTGAAACACGTCATATAAGTTAAGAAGCATTCTGCTTATTCTATTTGGAGCTTCTATATTGCTAGCCATATACTCGTGTCAAAGTTGCTTGTTTGTAGTCATTCATAATATTATTATCTGCCGATCAAATTGTGCGCCATTATTATTATTTACCTCCAGGAGGACAATTCTTTTGTAAGAACTGTGTATATGTGAGCGCCAAATGTTCCGATGTACCCTGACCTTCGTTTATTGCATGAGTCCTGTTTGGATAAGACATCATCTGAAAGACCTTTTTGTTTTTAATTAATTCATTAATAAGTAATTCAGCATTCTGATAATGCACATTATCATCACCTGTACCGTGTATTAACAGCAGGTTTCCTTGTAAGTTTTTAGCATATGTAATTGGTGATCCTTTAATATAAGCTTCTTTGCTTTGTAAAGGGGATCCCATGTACCGCTCCTGATAAATATTGTCGTAGGTAAGTTGGTTTGCCACTGCCGCTACAGCAATACCTGTTTTAAAGATTTCGGGATACTGAAACAATAGGTTTAGTGTAGACGAACCTCCACCGCTCCAACCCCAAACTGCAACTCTTGATTTATCGACGTATGGAAATTCCAATACTTTCTTCGCTGCCATTGCCTGATCTCTTATGTTTAAAGTGCCGATTTTTTGGAAGATACTTTTTCTCCATTCTCTGCCTCTTGGGGCAGGTGTACCACGGTTGTCAATAGAAACATAGATATAGCCGTCTTTTGCCATGTCTCCAGCGTATAACTGGTTATTTGCTACCCCGTAAGTATCGGTAACTGTTTGACCCCATGGTTCTCCATAGATATAAAAAACGACAGGATACTTTTTAGTTTGATCAAAATTATCTGGCTTCTTCATCCAACCATCTATAACGACCCCATCTTCTGTAGTAACTTTAAAAAATTCAACTTTGTTCTTTGGTGGTTTAACCCTTCCTAACTGATTGGTAACACTTCCCTCCATTGTTAATGGGTTCAGTGTCACGAAATTCATCCACTCGGCAATTGGAGGTATAGTCGTACTTTGATAAGTATGACGGGCAAACAATCCGGTAGGTGAGATGTCATAAGCATGTGTTCCAGTAAATATAGAAGAGGTTACCATTTCTAGTTTTCCGCCCCCTGACAGTTTCGTCTTATAAAGATATTTCTGAGTGTAGTTCGTTGGAGAAGCTATGAAATACAAATAGCCAGATTTCTCATCGATCAAAGATTTCTCAATTACATCAAAATCACCTTTGGTGATTAATGTTTGCTTCTTTCCATCTTTTGAAATCCTGTAATAATGATTCCAACCATCTTTGTCGCTTACCCACAAAAACTCTTTGCCGTTTTCAAGCCAATCAAACTCTTTTACTGGATCTATCCAGGCCTTATCAGTTTCAGTCAATATGTTTGCTACCGACCCACTAGAAATATTGGCTACATAGACTTTACTCACATTCTGAGCCCGATTGAGCTGCTGTAAAATGACTTCATTTGTTCCTGGTATCCAATCCATTCTAGGAATGTAATTTTGAATCAAATCGCCCGGTACTTTTAACCAGGAAGTTGTTGCAGACCCAATGTTAATTATTCCAATCCTACAAGCCGATGGATTCTGGCCAACTTTAGGGTACTCGACTGGCACAATAAAGGGATATATTGAATCCGTATTATTGATCATTAAAAAATTTTTAGTATTGCTTGCATCCAACTGCCAGTAGGCTATGGATTGACCATCAGGGCTCCACCTAAACCCATCTCTACAAAAGAACTCTTCCTCATAAACCCAATCAAAAGTTCCATTTATTAGTTTCTCTGTTCCATCTGTAGTTAATGCTTTTGTAACTCCAGTGCTTAAGTCGTCTAGATAAATATTGTGTTTACTTACATAAGCAACTTTATTGCCATCAGGAGAGAACTTTGCGAACATCAGCGACGCAGAAGGCTTATCCTTTCCAACTCTGACAACCTTATTGAGCTTCAAATCTACAACGTAGTAATCACCCCTTGTTTCTTCTCTCCAGACTTTCTTGCTGTTGGTGAAGACCAGTACTTTTGTACCATCTTCAGAGATCGTAAAATCTTTTATTCTTGCTAAATCATTGCTTGCACTTTCTAGTAATGATCTTCCAACTATTGTTTTGCGTTCATTTTTCGGAAGGGTTATAGAAATGATTTCTCCGCCAGTCGCCTGGTAATAGGAAGCTCCGTCTTTAGCCCATTTTATTCCCTGAGCTTTGGCACCTATTGAAAAAACACATGTAATAAAAATAATAACGTTGAATGCTAAATTTTTTAAGGTCATCTTTTTATAAATTTAAAAACGCTTCATAAACTTCCTGTAGATAGGATTTTGCCAGTTTTAAAGTCGAAGCTGTGTTAGCTAAATCCTTACTATTACTATTGTATAAAATCACTTTTCCTGTGTTGTCAAATGTAACACATTGTTTATTATCGATAAAGCCCATTCCATTATCCCAACTAAAAAATGCGAATGGTTTGACATATGGGTTAAGAAGATTTTTGCTCCATTTAAAATCTTTACTGCTTAGATTTAATTGTGCAAGTATGGTTGCAGGGACATCTACCTGGCTGCCAACGCCATCGAAAACCCGTCCTTGATATTCTTTTTTGATTACATCGCCATAAAGAAGAAAAGGGACATGGTAGCGTTCAGGAATAAAAATGTCGGTTCGGTTTTGAGGATAGATATGACCATGATCCGCTATAAAGACAAATAGCGTATTCTTATACCAGGATTCTTTTTGAGCAGCCTTCAAATAGGCAAAAATAGCCGAGTCCGTATAAAACGCTGTACTTTTAAATTTCTCAACATTGGTAGCCGTACCAAATTTGTGAATGCCAGGTACTGCGAACGGCTCGTGGTTTGTTAAAGTTAATATGGTTGAAAAAAAGGGTTGTTTAAAAGATTTTGCATCTTTCAATTGACGGTTGAAAACAACACCGTCAAACTGACCCCAGCTCGTCACCTGGCCGCCTTTGAAGTTATTGCGGTCTGTGAGTTCATGAACATCATGACTCAGAACAAATGCCTTATAATTATCAAACTCAGATTCTCCACCATAATAAAATGAGTTATGATAACCAACTTTATTCAGGGATCTGGATATCGATGCAAGCTTTTCAGTCTTCTCTGGCCATTTGACAATATTCACATTTGCAAGGGTTGGAAATCCTGCAAGTGTGCCAATAAAGCCTTTATCTGTCCTGTTTCCTGTCGAATAGATTTTGCTAAAGAGTATTCCCTTGTGAACGAGGGTATCAAAACCGGGTGTGACATCCTTTAAATTTCCAAGCG
>Ga0247806_10001478_pt1 | contig 11482 bp, 9 predicted proteins | sample UWRJL059202B1_FD_179935 | JGI IMG/M metagenome (GOLD analysis project Ga0247806, IMG submission 179935) | Plant litter microbial communities from Arlington Agricultural Research Station in Wisconsin, United States - UWRJ-L059-202B-1 | ecosystem: Environmental > Terrestrial > Plant litter >... | reverse complement strand
GTGCGCTCTGTGCTCCTCGGGCTGGCCATACCGGCCCTGGTCTGGGATTCGGACCAGCGGGGCTTCCACGACAAGATCGCCGGAACTGTGCTCATCCGGCGCTGACGCCCGGGCAAACGGAAAGGGCACGAGGTCGCCCCCGTGCCCTTGTGAGTGTCCTGCCCGTTGCGGCAGACTAGTTCCCGCGCTGAGGCCGGGCCTTCGTCGGGTCGACGCCCTTGGGGATCGGCAGCTTCTTGGTCATCGAGTTGAGACGGTTGTTCACCGCGAGCACTTCGGCTTTGGTCAGGGTGGGCTTGATCTTGGTCAGACGGCGGGCCAGCTTGTGCAGCGGAACGGCATCCGAATCCGGACCGACGGCGATGACGGTGACCGCGACGTTGCCGCCGACCTTGGCCACCGAACGTTTTTCCTCGTCCAGCATGCGGGCGGTGCGGGTGCGGGGGCCCTCACTGATGAGAACCACACCGCCGCGCCCCACGGCACGATAGACGGCATCCTGTGTCTTGCCGTTGACGGCGACGGGCATTTCGCTGCCCACCCAGCCACGCTTGAGGGAGCTGCGCAGAACCGCGCCAACGGCTCCGGGCTGGCCCTCGATCTGCGAATACGCGGCCTTTTCGGCGCGTCGGCCCAGAATGATGAGCATCGCCAGAACACCACCGAGCACCCCGGCCACGATCCACAGAGCGATCGTGAACCCGTTGTCAGGGGTCAACAGGAGCGCGAGGGCCAGCCCGATCACGACGGGGATCAGGAAGCCCAGGATCATGAACAGAACGATGTTCGAGTCGTAGCGCCGGGTCATCTGGAAGACCTGCCACATTTGCTTCAAGCGGCCAGGTTCTTTGGGGGTGCGGGGACTCTTGTCCTTGCTTCGTGCCATGGGTCTAAGACTACCCAGTCGGTCGATATCCGCGTGACGGATTTAGGGTCAAACGGCCTGGGTGAACCCCGAGGTCGCGTCGGCGAGGTGTTGCAGGTGCGCGGGAACCGCGCGCCCCGTGGCCGTCATCGACTGCGCCCAGAGCCGGCCCGCCCGGTAGGACGAGCGCACCAGGGGCCCGGCGAGCACGCCGATGAAGCCGATCTGCTCTGCTTCGGCCTTGAGCTCGACGAACTCTTCAGGCCGCACCCACCTGGCCACGGGAAGGTGGCGAGGGCTCGGGCGCAGGTACTGGGTGATGGTGATGATGTCGGTACCGGCGTCGTGCAAATCCTGAAGCGCCTGGGTCACTTCGGTGCGCTCCTCGCCCATGCCGAGGATCAGATTCGACTTGGTGATCAGACCGGCCGCTCGTCCCTGGCTGAGCACGTCCAGTGACCTGTCATAGCGGAAGGCGGGGCGGATGCGCTTGAAGATCCGCGGAACCGTCTCGACGTTGTGGGCGAAAACCTCCGGGCGGGCCGAGAATACCTCGGCCAGGTGATCCGGATTGCCGGTGAAATCCGGGACCAGGATCTCGACACCGGTGCCGGGGCTCTGCGTGTGGATCTGCCGGATCGTCTCGGCGTAGAGCCAGGACCCTTCGTCGGGCAGGTCGTCCCTGGCCACGCCGGTCACTGTGGCGTAGCGAAGGTTCATGGCCACCACGGATTCGGCCACCCGTCGTGGTTCGTCGGTGTCGTAGGCGGCGGGTTTGCCCGTATCGATCTGACAGAAGTCGCAGCGGCGGGTGCACTGGGACCCGCCGATCAGGAAGGTGGCCTCGCGGTCCTCCCAGCACTCGTAGATGTTCGGGCACGCGGCCTCCTGGCAGACAGTGTGCAGATTTTCGCTCTTCACCAGGTCGTGCAGGTGGCGGTACTCCGGCCCCATTTTCGCGCGGGTCTTGATCCAGGCCGGTTTGCGTTCGATGGGCGTCTCGGCGTTGCGGATCTCCAGCCGCAACATCCTCCGGCCATCCGGTGCGGCGTTCACGCGGGCACCGCCAGCCGGGCGCGGAAGTGGGTGGTGATGGAGTCGACGACGTTCGCGGTGGAGACGTTTCGGCCGAGCACCAGCGACATGGTGGTCACACCGGCATCGACGATGCCGCAAGCCACTATCCGGTCGTACGGCTCGAGGGAGTTGTTGCAGTTGAGCGCGAAGCCGTGCATGGTCACACCGTCGGCGACCCGGATGCCGATGGCAGCGATCTTGTCCTCTGCCCCGTCCGGCCCGACCCACACCCCGCTGCGCCCCGGCACCTGCGTGCCGACGATGCCGAAGTCGGCCAGGGCGTCGATGAGGATGCCCTCCAGCTGGCGAACGTAGCCGACCACATCGATCGGTTCGGCCAGGCGAATGATCGGATAGCCGATCAGCTGGCCTGGGCCGTGCCAGGTGATCCGGCCGCCGCGGTCAACGTCGACGACCGGGGTTCCGTCGGTGGGGCGGTCCTCTGGTCTGGTGCGTTTGCCGGCCGTGTAGACGGCGGGATGTTCGAGGAGCAGGACGGTGTTCGGTCGTAAACCGGACACCACCGTGCCATGGACGGCGCGCTGGAGCTCAAGGCCCTCGAAATACGGCACGGAGTTGGCGCTTAGCCCCGCGACGACAAAGTCGAGCATTCGGCAAGTCTAGGGGCACTCCTCCCCAGCGGGAGCCGGGTCCGACTTTCTGCCAGTGCCGCGCCGAGCTGCTCCACGCGGCGGGGCGGCGCGGCACGGTGGGGCGATGGAGAACACGCCCGCGGTGGAGCAGAGCCAGACCCTGGCCGGATTCCGGCTGGTGCGGCGGATCGGAACCGGAAGCCGCTCAACCGTTCACCTCGGCCTGGCCGTCGGTGAGCAAAGCGAGGCGCGGTCGGCGGCGCTGAAAATCTTCCGGGTCGATGCAGACCGGCCGGCGCTGGACCGTCAGGTGCGAGCCATGCTCGGCGTGCCGCCGGCGATGCTGGCCAACCTGCGGGACGTGGCCACCGCACCGGACGGCCGGCTCTGCCTAGTGCTGGATCGGCTGGCCGGCTCGTCGCTGCAGCGGTTGCTCGACGACCGGGGCCGGATCGGCGCCGGCGAGGCGGTCACGATTCTGGCCACCATCACCGCGACGCTGCAGGCGCTCCATGATGCCGGGTTCAGCCATGCCATGGTGGGACCGGCCTGCGTATGGTTCGACGATTGCGGGCGCCCGGTGCTCCTGGGCCTGGGCGCTCTGGGCGATCTGCCAGCTGGGGGAGCTGGGGTGGCGCGGCGGCGGGACGACCTGGTTCGGCTGGCCGGCTTCGCCAGGGCGGTGCTCGACCACGTGGATCCGCGATCCCCGGAGTCCGGCTCGGCTGGGCCGATACTGACCGCGTTCGAATCGACGGCAACGGCGCGGCCCCTGCCGAGAGACCTGACCGGGCTGGAAGCCGACCTGTTCGAGTGGGCACCCGCGACGGCGGTGCGCGGCGCCATGCCCGGCGTCCGGGATACCGAACCTGACGAACCGGCCGTGTCCCCGGACGGCAGCCAGCCCGGATTCCCGCCCCGCCCGGCGATAGCGAACGGCACCAGGGAGCTCCGTTCACGGCAGACGTGGATGCTGCCGGGCGCGCGGCCCTCCAGCCAAGCAGCCAACAGCACGGCCGCCGGGACCGGCCAGGGAGCGCATCCCGACGGTTCGGCTCTGGCAGGCCGGAGGAGGCCGCTGAGGCCGCTGAGGCCGCTGGTGCCGCTGCTGCGGCGGTGGACGGCCGGCTCCCGGTCCAGGGTTCGCGCGGTGCGCTCCTGGACGCTTGCGACGGGCGGGCGGGGGAGGGCCCAGCGCTCCGGCGGGGTCGCACCCGCTGGCGCCCTGCCCGGTGGTGCGCGGTCTTCGCCCCGGGTCGTGCCGCGGCCGGCCATTGTCGGTGCCTGTCTGGCGGCCGTTCTGGCGTCCGGAGCCTGGGCGGCGCTCACCTGGGCGGAAGCCCCGAGCGGACCGGGCGTCGCCGCCGAAGCGTCGGCCGGCCCGCCGGTATCCCCGTCCGCTTCCCCACCCGTTGGCGCCGGGTCAGCGGATCCGGCCCTCGTTGCCGACGATCCGGCTGCGGCGACGTTGGCGCTGCTGCAACTGCGAGACGAATGCCTCGCGGCCGCGTCGGTGCTGTGTCTGGACGGCGTCGACCAGGCCGGGTCAGTGGCCATGGCCGCAGACACGTACCAGGCGCGGCAGGCCGAAGACGGGGCCGGCGGTTCGGCCGGTGATGAAGCGGAGGCGGTGGCCCGAACGGAGGTCACGGCCACCGTGCAGGAACGGCGGGGCAACGCGGCCCTGATCATCCTGACGCCGGTGACGGCGGCAGGGCAAAACACACAGCCGGCCTCGGCCCTGGTGATCAAGGGCGAGGCCGGCTGGCGGTTGCGTGAGCTGTTCGACTACTGACCGTCGAGCGGGTCGGCAGCCTGCAGCTGTTGCGGTCTTTCGGTGTTGTTAGATTCCGAGGTTTGCCTCGAACGCTCCGGCTTCCAGACGCGCCTTCATCGTGGTGAGGAAGCGCGAGGCGTCCGCACCGTCGATGATGCGGTGGTCGTAGGACAGCGCCAGGAACACCGTCGAACGAATCGCGATGGAGTCCAGGCCCTTGTCGGATACGACGATGGGCTTCTTGTAGACCACACCGGTGCCGAGGATCGCGCTCTGCGGCAGGAAGACCACCGGGGTGTCGAACAGTGCGCCGCGCGAACCCGTGTTGGTGAGCGTGAACGTGCCACCGGACAGTTCGTCGGGCTTGAGCTTGTTGTCGCGGGTGCGTGCTGCCAGGTCGGCGATCTGGGCGGCGAAGCCGGCCAGATCGAGGTCTCCGGCGTCACGGATGACCGGGGTCAACAGGCCCCGCTCGGTGTCCACGGCGATGCTCATGTTTTCCTGGCCCGGGTACACGATCGAGGTGCCGTCAACGGTGGCGTTGATGATCGGGTTGGCCTTCAGCGCCTCGGCCGCGGCCAGGGCGAAGAACGGGAGGAAGGACAGCTTGTTGCCGGTCTTCTCGTGGAAGGAGACCTTCACCTTGTCGCGGAGCATGGCGACGCGGGTGACGTCGACCTCCACGACAGTGGTCAGCTGGGCCGTCTGCTGCATGGACGCGACCGCGCGTTCCGCGACGACCTTGCGCAGACGGGACATCGGCTGTGTGGTTCCGCGCAGCGGCGACACCTCGACCTCGGCGGCGGCCGGGGTGGCGGGCGCAGCGGTGGCGGAGATGATGTCCTGCTTGCGGATCCGTCCACCGACACCGGTGCCGGTGATCGTGGACAGGTCGACGCCGGCCTCGTTCGCGAGCTTGCGAACGATGGGCGTCACGTAGCCGCTGGTGCCGGCGTGCGCGCCACGAGTGGGCTCGGCCGGAGAAGCGGACGCTGCGGGTGCTGCCGGGGCTGCGGGTGCGGCGGGCATGGCCGACGGCGCGGCCGGGGCAGGTGCGGCGGGGGCCGGCGGTGCCTCGACAACTGCTGGGGCCGGCGGCGCCGCGGCGGCGGGGGCCTCTGCAGGGGCGGGAGCGTCCGTGGACGGGACCTCGGCCGGTGCCGCAGCCACGGGAGCAGGTGCTGCCGCCGCGGGTGCTGCAGGAGCGGGAGCAGCTTCGGCTTCCGGTGCCGGGGCCGCGTAGCCGGCAGGCTCCTGCGCGGCGGGTGCAGCGGCGGCGGGTGCAGCGGCGGCGGTTGCAGCGGCGGCGGGTGCAGCGGCCTCGGGCGCCTCGGCCGGAGCCGCGCCGTCGCCGATGGTCACCAGCGGGGTGCCGACCTCGACGGTCTCGTCCTCCTGGACGAGGATGGCTTCGATGACTCCGGCGATCGGGGATGGGATCTCCGTATCGACCTTGTCGGTCGATACTTCGAGCAGCGGTTCGTCGACTTCAACGCGGTCTCCCACGTTCTTGAGCCAGCGGGTAACCGTACCTTCTGTGACACTCTCACCGAGTGCCGGGAGGTTGACGGATTCGCTCATGCGTTTGTCTCCTTTGAAACCATTAATGTCTGACCAATGTTAGTGAGAATCTGTGTGCCGTAACGGGCTACATCGCGTGCAAAGGCTTGCCGGCGAGGGCCAGGAAGGCTTCGCCGAGCGCTTCGTTCTGCGTGGGGTGTGCGTGCAGGAGGGGTGCGAGGTCTTCAGGGTATGCCTCCCAGTTCACGATGAGCTGGCCCTCGCCGATCAGTTCGCCGACGCGGGCGCCGATCATGTGGATGCCGATGATGGGGCCATCGGCCTCACGGACGACCTTGATCGACCCGGTAGTGCCCAGGATGGAGCTCTTGCCGTTGCCGCCGAGGCTGTACTCGTAGCTGGTGACCTTGTCGGCGCCGAACTTGGCGACGGCCTTCGCCTCGGTGTATCCGACCGACGCGATCTCGGGGTCGCAGTAGGTGACCTTCGGGATGTTCAGGTCGTCGACGACGATCGGGGACAGGCCCGCGATCTCCTCGGCCACGAAAATGCCCTGCTGGAACCCGCGGTGCGCGAGCTGCAGGCCGGGGACGATGTCGCCGACGGCGTACACGCCGGGGATGTTGGTGGCGAGGCGCTCATCGGTGATGACGAACCCGCGGTCCATGGTGATACCGGCTTCTTCGAAGCCGAGGCCGGCGGTGGACGGACCGCGTCCGACCGCGACGAGGAGCAGTTCGGCCTCGATCGTGGTGCCGTTTTCCAGGGTGACGACGACGCCGGAGTCGTCCTGGGTGACCGACTGGAACCGCACGCCGAGGGAGAAGTCGATGCCGCGCTTGCGGAAGGCCCGCTCCAGCTGCTTCGAGACGGATTCCTCTTCGTTGGGAGCGAGGTGCGGGAGGGCTTCGATGATGGTGACGTCGGCGCCGAACGACTTCCAGACGCTGGCGAATTCGACGCCGATGACGCCGCCGCCGAGCACGGCGACCTTCTTGGGCACGTAGTTCAGTTCGAGTGCCTGCTCGCTGGTGATGACGCGGCCCTCGATGGCCAGGCCGGGCAGTGACCTGGAGTACGAACCGGTGGCCAGGATGACGTTCTTGCCAACGATGGTGTCCTCGCCGACCTGCACGGTCGTGGGCGAGACCAGGCGGCCTTCACCGGCGATGACCGTGATGCCGCGGGCCTTGATCAGGCCCTGGAGTCCACGGAACTTGCTGGCGACGATGCCCTCGCGGAACTTCGTCACCGCGTCCATGTCGATGCCCTCGAACGAGGTGTTCACACCGTACTTGGCCGACTCGCGGCTCACGTCGGCGACCTCGGCCGAGTGCAGCAGAGCCTTGGTCGGGATGCAGCCGACGTGCAGGCACGTGCCGCCGAGCTTGTCTTTCTCGATGAGTCCGACGGTCAGGCCGAGCTGGACGGCGCGCAAGGCGGCCGCGTAGCCGCCACTTCCTCCGCCGAGAACTACAAGGTCAAAATTCTGTTCAGACACCCAGATACTCCCTCGTGCATCACATACACTTTCACGGCCCGCCAGCGCAATGATCGTGCGCGGACAGGCGTTGAACGGCAAGGATTTTCCTGCCTATACGACTGTACTACGGGCGCGAAAAGTCCTCGGCCAGTCGCAGCAGGGTCCGCACGGTGACGCCGGTCGGCCCGGGGGCGGTGAAGCCGAGTCCGCCACCGACGAGTTGGGCACTGCCGGCGATGTCCAGGTGCGCCCACGGAATCGGGGTGGCGTCAGCACCCTCACCGACGGTGCCGATGAACTCCTTCAGGAAAACCGCCGCCAGGAGCATCCCGCCACCGGTGTTGCCGATCTTTGCGTTGGCGATGTCGGCGACGTCGGAGTTGAGCAGCGCGCGCAACTCCTCGGGCATCGGCATCGGCCAGGCCAGTTCGCCCTCTGCCTTGCTCGCGCCGAGCACGTGGGCGACGAGGTCGTCGTCGCCGAGTACGGCGGAGTACCGGGTGCCGAGGGCGACGACGGCGGCGCCGGTCAGGGTGGCGACGTCGATGATGGCGTCGGGGTTCTCCTCGCCGGCGGCGACGAGCCCGTCCGCCAGAACCAGGCGGCCTTCGGCGTCGGTGTTGAGGACCTCGACGGTACGGCCGCCACGGATGCTCAGCACGTCATTGGGGCGGATGGCCGACCCAGACGGCATGTTCTCTGCGATGCAGAGCCAGGCCGTGAGTCGCACCGGCAGCCTCAGCCGCGCGGCGGCGAGAGTGACGGCCAGCACCGTCGCGGCACCGGTCATGTCGTACTTCATGCCCACCATCGATGCCGGCGGCTTCAACGACAATCCACCGGTGTCGAAGGTGATGCCCTTGCCCACCAGGGCCAGGTGCTTGATCGCCTCGATCGGGTCGTAGCTGACCTTGACCAGGCGTGGCGGCCGGGTCGAGCCCTGGCCGACGCCGGCAATGCCGCCGAACCCATCCGCGACGAGCTGGTCTTCGTCCCAGACCGTGAGCTTCACCGGGAGCCCGTCGGCGGCGGCCGCGGCCAGCTCAGCCAGAGACTCCGGGTAGAGGTCGAGGGGCGGCGTGTTGACGAGGTCCTTCACCAGTGCCACGGCGTCTGCGACGATTCCGGCCCGCTCTGCGCCATCCTCGTCGGCCTGGTCGGTGTGCACGGTGATGTCGGTGGCGGACACCTTGGTGGCCGCCAGTGAGGCCTTGCGGTAGGTCGTGAACGAGTACGCGCCGAGGGCGGCCCCCTCCAGGACCGCCGCCGCCTGCTCGGCGTCGGCGAGCGGGAAGGCGAACGCCAGGGTGTCGGTTCCGGTGAGCTGGCGCACGGCGGAGCCGGCGGCGTAGCGCAGCGACTCCGTGGTGACGACAGGACCGAGGCCGACCACGGCGATGCTCCGGGCAGCACCGACGACGGGCGCCAGACGAACGACCTGGTCCTTGGCTCCGGACACGGCCACGGCGGCGAACTGCGCGGCGATCTGCTCGAAACCCGGGCCGGCGAACAGGGTCGGACCGTCCTTCCCCTGCACGGCACCGACGACGAGAACATCGGCGGTGGATTCGATCGGGAGCTCTGCGGACACGGAAACGCGGGAAACGGTCATGCCTCGATGCTACGGGGCGCGGTGTTCGCTCTGGGCACCACAGCGGGACGGACGAATCCCAGGCAGCGCGCGAAACCTCCGCTTAGAGTTAACCAATGCGCGATCCTGATGAAATCTATACGCTCACTGCGGACGCCGCCGGCGTTCCAGAAGGGCTGCATCTTGTCGCGGGCCTGACCGGATTCGCTGACGCCGGCGGGGCCGTGTCCCAGTTCACCGAATATCTGCTGGCCACCCTCGAGCACGAGGTCATCGCCGAGTTCGACGCGGACCTGCTGCTCGATTACCGCGCGCGCCGACCCATCATCTATTTCGATCAGGATCACCTGACCGACTACCAGCCTCCGCGGCTGCGCCTCTATCTCGCCCGCGACGAGATCGGTCAGCCGTTCCTGCTCCTGGCGGGCTTCGAACCCGACTTCAGGTGGGAACAGTTCACCGCCGCGGTCCTCAGCCTGGTGGCCCGCTTCACGGTCTCCTCCACAACGTGGGTGCACGCCATCCCGATGCCGGTCCCGCACACCAGGCCCATCGGCGTGACCGTCAGCGGCAACCGCACCGACCTCATCGAGAGCATGTCGGTGTGGCGGCCGCACACGCAGGTGCCCGCCAACGCTCTGCACCTGGTCGAGTTCAGACTGCAGGAGATCGGCGCGTGGACGGTTGGCTACGTCCTCCTGATTCCGCACTACCTCGCCGACACCGAGTACCCGTCCGCGGCGCTGTCCGCGCTGGAGAGCACCAGCGCGTCGACGGGCCTGATCTTCCCCACCGATCGCCTGCGGGAGAAGAACCGGGAGTTCATCGGCCGGATCGACGAGCAGGTGGGCGAGAACCCCGAGCTCGCCAAACTCGTCGGCACCCTCGAAGAGCGCTACGACGCCTATATGGAGGGGAATACCCTGCGGTCGCCCTTGACCGACGAAGACGGGGCGCTGCCGTCGGCGGACGAGATCGCCGCCGAGCTGGAGAAGTTCCTGGCGACCAGACGCGGTCGGGACGACTCTCCGCAGGGCTAGGCCACCCGGCGCCCGGCCGGCCACGGGCTTGCGCCGTGCGGTGGTCGGCCGGTCGGCGGCACCCGGCTAGGTTGGGGGGAGTGAACTCTCGTCGATCCTGGTTGATCTTTTCCTTCGGGTCGTTCGTGTACCTCTCCGCCGTCATGCAGCGCACGTCGCTCGGCATCGCGGGGGTCTCGGCAACCGAACGCTTCGGCGGTTCCGCCGCCGTGCTGTCCAGCCTTGCTGTGGTGCAGCTGATCGTGTACGCGGCTGCCCAGATCCCGGTCGGCGTGCTGATCGACAGGTTCGGACCGCGTGTGCTCATGCTCGCCGGCACCGTGTTGATGGTGGCCGGCCAGCTGACCCTGGCGTTCGCTCCGAGCATCACCATCGCTGTGGCGGGCCGGATGCTTGTCGGTGCGGGCGACGCCACCATCTTCATTTCGATGATCCGGCTGATTACGTCCTGGTTCTCCGGGCGCACCGTGCCCCAGCTGTCGCAGTGGTTCGGCAACATCGGTCAGCTCGGGCAGGTGCTCTCCGCCGTGCCCCTGGCGTGGGTGTTGCACGAGTTCGGCTGGACACCCGCATTCCTGGTCGCCACCCTGGTGGCGTTCGCAGCCTTTGTGGTGGTGGTGGTGACCATCCGAGACCGGCCGCCCGGGTCTCAGGACCAGCCCAGGCCGAGCAGCTGGGGGAGCGCCCTGACCCAGCTGCGGCACAGCTTCAGTCGGCCGGGCACCCAGCTGGGGTTCTGGTCCCATTTCGTGACCCAGTCCTCGGGCACTGTCTTCACCCTGCTGTGGGGCTTTCCGTTCATGGTCTACGGGCTCGGCTACGAGTCCAGCATGGCCGCGGGCATGCTCACGATCCCGGTCGCCGCCGCAATCGTCAGTGGTCCGGTTCTGGGCGTGTTGACCGCGCGCCATCCGCTGCGTCGCAGCAATATCGTGCTGGGCATCGTGACGGCGATGGGTGCGGCGTGGGCCCTGCTGCTGCTGTGGCCGGTAGCGCCGCCGTTCTGGCTCGTGGTGCTGCTGCTGATCGTGCTGGGCGCCGGCGGCCCTGGTTCGCTCATCGGCTTCGACTTCGCTCGCACCTTCAATCCGCAACGCAGTCTCGGCTCGGCCAACGGTGTCGTCAACGTGGGCGGGTTCCTGGCCAGCTTCGTCATGATGTTCCTGATCGGAGTGCTCCTGGACCTGCAGGACGGCTGGCGTCAGGCGCAGGGTGGTGCCAGCGATCTGTACTCGCTGGACTCCTTCCGAATCGCCTTCACGGTGCAGTTCCTCATCATCGGCATCGGAGTCGTGATGCTGGTCAACACCCGGAAGCGAACCCGGCGCATGCTGTCCCGCGACGAGGGAATAGAAGTCGCCCCGCTCTGGGTTGAACTCTCCAGGAAGCTACGGCGACGCAGGCACGGCGACTAGGCGTGGGTGGCTCGGTTTATACACAATCCGTGCAATAATTGTCAATAGGACCCGTTCTGGTTCCTGGGCGCACCGGCTGCTTGTCGGCTGCATTCCCGGGGACTTGACATGGGTCCTAGT
>Ga0247806_10001476_pt1 | contig 11489 bp, 10 predicted proteins | sample UWRJL059202B1_FD_179935 | JGI IMG/M metagenome (GOLD analysis project Ga0247806, IMG submission 179935) | Plant litter microbial communities from Arlington Agricultural Research Station in Wisconsin, United States - UWRJ-L059-202B-1 | ecosystem: Environmental > Terrestrial > Plant litter >... | reverse complement strand
CCAAGGGTCCCCAGGCCGAGAACATCCGCGCCCTCTAAATAGAGCTGCGTCAGCTAAACAAAGCTGCGTGCAACGCCCCCGCTTCGGCGGGGGCGTTGTTCATTTAACCGGCAGACTCGCGCAACTTTTTCCCGTCCGGACTACTGCGCCCGGTGTGCCGGGTGCAGTTGTCCGAACGGGGAACAGTTGGCGTGCGGGTGGAGCGGGACGGACGAGCTACTTGACCAGGTCCTGCCAACCGTCGCCGTCGACGTACTCGAAGATCAGGTTGGTCTCGGTGTGGGCGACGGCCGGATGCTCGGCCAGGTGCTCGAGAACGAAGTCGCGCAGGTCGGAGGCATCCGCCGCCGCCACGTGCAGCAGGTAATCATCGGCGCCGGCGGTGTGGAACAGGCCGATCACCCCGGGCCAGTGCGGCGCGGCACTGCGGAAGTCGTCGATCTGCTCCCTGGCGTGCTTGGCCAGCCGCACCGAGATCAGCGCCTGGAGTGAGGCGCCGAGAGCGGCCAGGTCGATGTTGGCGCGGTACCCGCGGATGTGGCCCAGCTGCTGGAGCCGGCGCAGCCGCAGGGAGACCGTGGACTCGGCCACGCCGATCTCCGCCGCCAGCGCGGCGCCGGACGCGCGCGCGTTGACCGAGAGTGCCCGCAGCAGGGCCCGGTCAACGCGGTCCAGGTCGGCTTTCTTGGAATCCATACACGCTCTCTTTCGTTGAGAGCCAGTTTATCGACCGTTCTTCGACAGCGACAGCAGCCTGTGCATCAACTGCATCACGGGTGGGTTTCCAGCGGATTACGGCGCCGAAGCTGCGACCGGGCCGCGACGCGGCTGTGGCTCAGCTGCGGCCGAGGCGCTGGCGGAGCAGATCGATGCGCTTCTGAATCTGGGTGACGCTGGCCTGGGCGACCGCCGGACCTCCGCACAACCGGCGCAACTCGGCATGCACCATGGCGTGCGGCTCCCCCGACAGCTTGGACCACATGCCCACGAGGCTGCCCAGCAGCGTGCGCTGCTCCTTGAGCGTGCGGTAGAGCGGGATCGGCTCCGGCGGTGCGCCCTCCACGGCCGCGGCCGCTGTGCGCCGCTCAGAGCCGCGCTTGGACTGCCGCTGTTGCCGTTGGCGCAGCAGCTCGGACACCTGCTCGGGTTCGAGCAGGCCGGGGATGCCGATGAAGTCGAACTCCTCGTCGGTGCCGGGTTCGGCGAGTTCGCCGTACTCGTCGCCGTTGAACATCACCATGTCGAACGTGGCCTGCGAGTCCAGCGCCTGCCAGGTGAATTCCTCACCGAGGTCGTCCGAGGCCTTCTCGGTCTTGTTCGCGGCCGCCACCATGGCGTCCTCCGGGTTGTACATGCCGTCGTCGCCGTCGTCGCGGTTGCTGCGATCCAGGGCGTGGTCGCGTTCCAGCTCCATGGCGTTGGCCAGGCTCAGCAGCCCGGGCACGTTGGGCAGGAAGATCGACGCCGTCTCACCGCGGCGGCGGGCGCGCACGAAGCGGCCGATGGCCTGGGCGAAGAACAACGGCGTGGAGGCGCTCGTCGCGTAGACCCCGACGGCCAGGCGCGGCACGTCGACACCTTCGGACACCATCCGCACCGCCACCATCCAGCGCTTGGTGTTGTGCGAGAACTCGTCGATCCGGTCGCTGGACTCCTTCTCGTCGGAGAGCACGACCGTGGCCGGTTCGCCGGAGATCTCCTCGAGGATCGCCGCGTAGGCGCGCGCCGTGGTCTGGTCGGTGGCGATGACCAGCCCGCCGGCGTCGGGGATGCCGTGCCGCACCTCGGTGAGGCGGGCATCCGCTGCCCGGAGGACGGCGGGGATCCACTGGCCGCTGGGCTCGAGCGCGGTCCGCCAGGCCTGCGAGGTGATGTCCTTGGTGTTGCCCTCGCCGAGCTTGGCCTCCATCTCGTCGCCGGCCCTGGTGCGCCACTTCATGTGCCCGGCGTAGACCATGAACATGACCGGGCGCACGACGCCGTCCTCGAGGGCGCGGCCGTAGCCGTAGTTGTAGTCGCTCTGGGACAGCCGGATGCCGTGCTTGTCCGGCAGGTAGGTCACGAAGGGGATCGGCGAGGTATCCGAGCGGAACGGGGTTCCGGTGAGGGAGAGCCGGCGGGTGGCGGGGTCGAAGGCCTCACGGATGGCGTCGCCCCAGCTCAGGGCATCGCCGCCGTGGTGCACCTCGTCGAGGATCACCAGGGTGCGGCTGGCCTGGGTCAGCTCGCGGTGCAGCGCGGCACGGGTGGCCACCTGGGCGTAGGTGACGGCGATGCCGTGGAAGTGGCTGCCGTAGCGGCCGTGGGCGTTCTTGAAGCCGGGGTCGAGCCGGATGCCGGCGCGGGCCGCCGCATCCGCCCACTGGCGTTTGAGGTGCTCGGTCGGGGCGACCACGGTGATCCGGTCGATCACCCGGCGGGCGCGCAGCTCGGCGGCCAGGCGGAGGGCGAAGGTGGTCTTGCCTGCGCCCGGCGTCGCGGCGGCCAGGAAGTCCCTCGGCTGGTGCAGGAAGTACGCCTCAAGCGCCTCGGCCTGCCAGGCCCGCAGTTTGCTGGCCGTTCCCCAGGCCGCCCGCTCGGGGAATGACGGCGAGAGGTGCTCGGCAGCGCTGGTGCCGGCCGGCCCGCGGTCCGGCCCGTACACGGGCGGGGTGTCGACGGCGTCGGCCAGGAACGATCCGGGTTCAGTGGTCTCCCGGTGCGAGGGTTCCCGGAAAGCGGATCCGAAGTCAGGTGGAGTAGTCACTTCATAAGAACTTACCAACACCTGCCGACATCTGCCCGACGGGGCAGAATGAAACCATGACGATGCAGCAACATCCGTGGTCCCGCTACGTCGCCGTCGGCGACTCCTTCACCGAAGGAGTCGGCGACCCGGAGCCGGCCAGCCCCGGCGGCAACCGCGGGTGGGCGGATCGGGTGGCCGAGATGCTCAGCCTGGGCTCGGACGACTTCGCGTACGGCAATCTCGCCGTCCGCGGCAAGCTGATGAATCAGATCCTGGCCGAGCAGGTGGGTCCGGCACTGGCGTTGCATCCGGACCTGGTCACGATTTCGGCCGGCGGCAACGATGTGCTGCGGCCGGGCAGCGATCCGGATGCGATCGCCGCCCGCATGGACGAGGCTCTGACCCTGCTGGGTTCGGAGGGGGCCACCGTGGTGGTCTTCACCGGCACCGATGTGCGCTTCTCGCCCGTGCTGCGGGGCCTGCGGGGCAAGGTCGCCATCTACAACGAGAACATCCGTGCCGTCGCGGCCGCCCACGACGCGATCGTGGCGGACATGTGGTCGTTGACCGAGACCCAGGATTCGCGGATGTGGGCGCCGGACCGCCTGCACCTGAACCCGCTCGGCCACCACACTGTCGCCCGGATGGTGCTGGACGTGCTCAACGTGCCCAATCCGCTCGAGCCGCAGTTGCCGGAGCCGATGCCCGGGGTCACCTGGCGTCAGGCGCGCACCGAAGACCTCGCCTGGGCCAGGGAGTACCTGGTGCCCTGGGTGCTGCGCCGGGTGCGGCACCAGTCGTCAGGGGACCACATCCTGCCCAAGCGTCCCGCCGCGGACCCGGTGACCAGGCTCGACGATCCGGCCTGACCCGCTGTTCGGCCGTCAGACCTCGCCCGGGTGCGTCCAGCGCCAGAACGGGCCCGGATCGGTGATGGTCTGATCGAGCACCAGAGGGATCGTGACGGTTTCGGTGCCGACGGTGACATCGAGACTTCCGACGGGGTCGCCCTCCTCGCCCAGGGTGACCGTCTCGATGTCGACGGTGCTGGTGATCGGGGTGTCCGACCAGACCACGGTGGACGCCGACGTCTCGGCGACGGCCTGTCCCGATTGGCCCCACGGGGTCGTGAAGGTGCCGAACGGCGTCCCCGCCTCGACCAGGGTCACCGCACGGAATCCGGGCGTCGCGCTCTCGATGAGGTTGAGGATGCTCTCGTTCAGCTCGCTGTGGGTGTCCCCGCCGAGAACAACACCCACGAGGGTGACCGAGGTGTCTCCGACGGGCACGTCGACCGCGAAAAGCAGGCAGGCGCCGGCCTCGTCAGTGGTGCCGGTCTTGATGCCATCGACACCGTCGACGCCGAGCAGCTTGTTGGTGTTCGTGACGGTGCCGACGGTGGGGATCTGGGCGGTGGGCATGGCCACGATGGACGCCAGCGCGGGGTCGGCCATCACCAGTTTGCCGATGGCGACCAGGTCGGCCGGGCTGCTCACGCTCTGGGCGGAGATTCCGCTGGTGTCGGCGACGGAGGTGCCGGTCAGGCCGTTCGCGGTGAGGAAGTCCGCGGCTGCGGCGAGGTACTGATCCACGGAGCCGAACGCCCACACGGCCAGCGACACGCTGTAGTTGTTCGCCGAGGGGATCAGCATCGTCTCGAAGGCTTCGCGCTGGCTGAGCACCATGCCTGACACAACGGGTGCGACCGATCCGTTCTCCGCGATGGCGTCGTAGTAGATGTCGACGTCGGCGTCGGTGAACTCGATGTCCGGGCCGGGCTCGTCGCCGGTCAACGGCTTGCTCTGCAGGATCACCAGTGCGGTGATCATCTTGGTGATGCTGGCGATGGGCACGGAGGCCTGATCGCCGCTGGACGCCAGAACCCCGTCGAAGCCCACGGCACCGATCGCACCCGCGCCCTGGTCCGGCCAGGCGGGCTGCGCGGCGGCCTGGGTGAGGGACGCCGGTTCGGTCACGGCCGCTGCCGTGCTGGAGACCGGCGCGAGGCCCGTGCTGGTGAGGTAGGCGACGAACGCGAGCAGCACGGCGAGCACGCCGAAGAAAGCGATACGCCGGCGGCGGTAGACCTGGCGTCGGGAGAGAGGCATTCGATGATTCTAACCACGGCCGCCGTGACCGGCTCGCAGGGCGGCCGCGCGCCCCTCGGATCGGCTAGGCGCGCAGCGCGTACAGGGCGACGGCGCTGGCGGATGCCACGTTCAACGAGTCGACGCCGTGCAGCATCGGGATGGTGACGACGCTGTCAGCCACGGCAAGGGCATGACGGCTCAGGCCGTCGCCCTCGGTGCCGAGGATCAGGGCCACCCGTTCCGGCGGGTCGATCGCGAACGCGTCCAGCGACACGGCGTCATCGGAGAGGGCCAGCGCGGCCAGGTGGAAGCCGTTCTCCTTGAGCACCGGTGCGGCGTCGCGCCATTCCGGGAGTCGGGTCCAGGGCACCTGCAGCACAGTTCCCATGCTCACCCGCACGCTGCGGCGGTACAACGGGTCGGCGCAGCGCGGCGTGATCAGCACGGCGTCAGCGCCGAGCCCGGCCACCGATCTGAAGATCGCCCCGACGTTGGTGTGGTCGACGATGTCCTCGAGGATCACGATGCGCCGGGCGCCGCGGATGATGTCGGCCACCGAGGCCAGGTCCGGCCGGTGCATCGCCGCCATCGCGCCGCGGTGCAGGTTGTACCCGGTGAGCTGCTCCAGGAGCTCCGCCGACCCCACATAGATGGGCACGTCCGGCCAGTCCGCCAGCAGGCGCTGGGCGTCCGGGAGCCACTGTTCCTGCACGAGAACCGAACGCGGGCGGTGCCCCGCGGCCAGGGCACGGCCGATGACCTTGGCCGATTCGGCGATGTAGAGGCCGTTGGCCGGCTCGGACACCCGGCGCAGGGCCACATCGGTCAGTCGCGCGTAATCGGCCAGGCCGGGCGCGTCGAGGTCGGTAATCGGGACGATCTGCACGGAGGCCGCCGCCTTTCTGGGAGGTGTCTGTTCCACAGCTGCGAGAGCGGGAACCTCGAACCGTAACACAGCCGAAAACTCACCAGTTTAGACTCAGAGGACATCGTCGCCGCACCGACTCCCCCGGGGCCGGGCCGGCGGCGACGGGACGAGGATGGAGCACCATGACGGCCGAGACTGTCCTGACGACATCGGCGGCAGCCGAAGAGGCCCTCGACGGTGTGGCCGCGATCCTGCGCGGCCGACGCACCGCGGTCCTCACCGGTGCCGGGGTGAGCACCGACTCGGGGATCCCCGACTACCGCGGCGCTGGCGCCCCGGTCCGCGTCCCCATGACGTTCCAGACCTTCCTCGCCGACGAACGCGCCCGTAAACGGTACTGGGCCGGGAGCCACCTCGGCTGGCACCGGTTCAGGGCGGCCGAACCCAACCTCGGTCACCGTTCGCTGGTGTCCCTCGAAGAGGCCGGACTGGTCAGCGGCATCGTCACCCAGAACGTCGACGGCCTGCACACCCGCGCCGGGTCCCGTCATGTCGTCGACCTGCACGGGTCGATGGACCTCGTGGTCTGCCTGTCCTGCGGGCAGGCATTCGGCCGGGACAGCATCGCCGCGCGCCTGGAGGCGCACAACCCGGTGCTGGCGAACCCCGATCAGGTCGAGATCGCACCGGACGGCGATGCCATCGTGGTCGACATCGATGACTTCATAGTGCCGGACTGCTCAGTCTGCGGCGGCCTGCTCAAGCCCAACGTGGTGTTCTTCGGCGAATTGGTGCCGACCGGCAAGTTCACCGCCGCGGCCGCGCTGGTGCGGGCGGCCGATGCCCTCATCGTGGCGGGCTCGTCCCTTGCGGTCAATTCGGGGATCCGGCTGCTCGAACTGGCCCGGCGCCGCAAGCTGCCGATCGTGGTCATCAACCGCGGGGCGACCAAGGGAGACGGGCGGGCCCTGGTTAAACTGGAGGCAGGCACGTCGGAGACGTTCGCCGGGTTGGTGACTCGACTCACCGGCCGGTAACGTTCCAGCGCGCCACCGGTGGAAGGCCGCCCGGCGACCCGCCGGGCAGGTTTCGTCCGACCGGCAGTACCCGTCGACAGAAGGCAGCGTTGTGATCACCAGGCTCGCGATCGTCCGGCACGGCCAGACGGATTGGAACCTGGAAAAACGCATCCAGGGCAGCACCGACATCCCCCTGAACTCCACGGGCCGCGCCCAGGCCGCCGAGACCGGGTTGCGGCTGAGCCGCTCCCGCTGGGACGCCATCGTGACCAGCCCACTCCTCCGGGCGCACGAGAGCGCGAGGATCATCGCGGGTGAACTCGACCACCCGGCACCTCTCGTCGTGCCGGCACTGACCGAGCGTCACCACGGTCAGATCGAGGGCCTGACCTTCACCGAGCGGCAGGCGCGGTTCCCGGACGGCTCGTCGGTGCCGGGCCTGGAGAGCCGGCAGGCCGTGCTCGACAGGGTGCTGCCGGCACTGGAACACATCGCCATGGACTATCCGGGCCGGGAGGTCGTGGTGGTCTGCCACGGCGGCGTGATCGGCACCCTGCTGAGGTACACCACCGACGGTGAGCGGCCGGCCGCGGGGGAACTGATCCCCAACGGCTCAATCCACGAGTTCCTCTGGCAGGGCGGCCGGCTCCAGCTGGAGAGCGTCGTGTCGGCGCGCTGAGCCCGATCAGTCCCGGCGGGCGGCCGCAGCGGTGCCCTGCAGCACCCGGAGCAGTCGCGCGGCCGACTCGGCCCAGGTGAAGCGGCCGGCCTGACCGACCGACAGCCGGGAGCGGCGGGTCCACTCCCCCGGAGCCTCAAGGCCGCGCACCGCGGCGGCCAGCGCATCGGGATCCAGCGGCGGCACATAGACCGCTGCGTCGCCGCCGATCTCCCGGAAAATCGGGATATCGCTCACGACCACCGGGATGCCCAGGCTCATCGCCTCGACCAGGGGAATGCCGAAGCCCTCGTCGAGGGATGTGGTGACCAGGGCCGTGGCGTTGGTCAGCAGCGAGACGTACTCAGCGTCGCTGACGCCGTCGTGGAAGACCAGGTTCGCCTGCGGGGCCAGGGCGCACAGCCGTGCCCGTTCGGCGTCACCGACGCGGCTGAGCAGGTGCAGCTCGTAGCCGGGCAGCGCCGCCGCGGCGCGCACCAGGGTGTCTACGTTCTTGTAGGGCATGAATGAGCCCATGTACACGAGGGTCTTCGTGGCCGGTCCGCTCCGTTCGACCGGCTCCCCCGCCGCGGCGACGGAATCGGCGGCGTTGGGCACCACCGATACCGGCCGCCGGGTGAGCCGGTGCCTGCTGATCAGGGCTCCGGTGGTCTCCGACACCGTCACGACGCCGTCTGAGCGGTTCAGCAGCATCCGCTGCGGCCACCAGGACAGGTGATACAGCCGCCAGAGCAGTCGGATTCCGGCGGAGAACTCCCGCGGTGGGGTGCGGTTGCGGTAGTAGATGAGGTCGTGCACGGTCAGCACCAGGCGGTACCGCCGGCCCCAGGAACCCATGGTCTGCATCGGACTGAACACGATGTCGGGGTTCAGCCGGTTCACGGTCAGGGCGACCAGCGGTTCGAGCGGGCTGGTGGGCGACCGCACGAGCTGCCAGGGCAGGGCCGGCAGCATGGCCAGTTGCCGGTGGTCGCTGATCAGCATGGTCACCGGATGCAACCGGCCCAGTTCCGTGACCAGTCCGGCGGTGTACCGGCTGATGCCGTCGTGCCGGTCGATCCGTGTGTAGCGGCAGTCAAAGGCGATGCGCAGCGGGCGTTCGGCGCTGGTCATGACACGTCTCCAGCGGGTACGACCGGCTCCAGGAAGCTGCGCAGTGCGCTGGCCGCGTCTTCGGGTACTTCGTAGTGGATGAGGTGGCCGACCCCGGGCAGGACGCGCAGTTGGGCATCCGCGAACAGGGCGCGCAGCCGAACCTGGGCAGCCACCGGGGTGATGTCGTCCTTCTCGGCCGCGATCAGGAGGGTGCGTGTCCGAATGGCCGCGGCGTATTCACTGACGTCGTGGCTGACGGATGCCCTGAAGGCCTGCAGCACCACGGTGCGGTCCGCGAAGGCGGAGAAGTACCTGTCGTGCTGATTGTGGATCCAGCGTCGCCGCGCTCGGCTGGGGGTCTTTGCCATGGTGATGCTCATCACCCGCACGATGACCCGGTTCCGGAGCAGCCCGAAGCCGACCCGCTCCGGCAGCCGGGCGGCCAGCCAGTAGTAGAACACGGCGAGACGGGTCAGCGCACCGCGGGGCCCGGACAGCGCCGGGGCCGCGATCGGGTTCACCAGCACCAGGTCCTGGGCGGGCAGGCCGCCCGGCGCCGCGGCGGCCGCCGAGACCACGATCGAACCGAAGGAGTGGCCGAGCACCACCAGCCGGCCGGGCAGCGCCAACAGGCGCAGGAACTCGGCCAGCCAGGCGGCGTACGCGTCGATGGAGTGCGGGCCCGTCGCGAAGGCGGCGGATTCGCCGAAGCCGGGCAGGTCCGGCGAGATGATCCGCAGTCCCTGCAGCTGGGCGACGACGGCCTCGAGACCGTGGTGGTCGCCGCGGAATCCGTGCACCATGACGACGGTGGTCGGTGAGTCCGGGTCGCCGTACTCCCAGTACCGGGTGTCGCTGCCGAACACCGCAAGGGTGTGGGCACGCGCATCCATGAGGGCGAGCAGGTCGGCATAGGGCGAGGGAACGATCATCGCTCCCAGTTTAGGCGGGCGACGCCGACCGGGCTGGACCCAACCCGTGCGGATCGACCTAGACTCGGTCACATCTGCACCAGCCACATCCGCACCGGCTTCAGCGGAAGGAACGCCGTGAGCTTCACCGCACCCATTCAGCTGCCAGGGCTGACCCTGGACCCACGGTGGTATCGCCGTGCGGTGTTCTACGAGGTGATGGTGCGCTGCTTCGTCGACAGCAACGCTGATGGCGCCGGTGACCTGTCCGGGCTGATCTCCAAGCTGGACTACCTGCAGTGGTTGGGCATCGACGCGCTCTGGATCCCGCCCTTCTTCACCTCCCCGCTGCGGGACGGCGGCTACGACGTGTCCGACTACCGCACGATCCTGCCCGAGTTCGGCACCCTCGACGAGTTCAAGGAGCTCGTGACGAAGGCGCACGAGCGCAATATGCGCATCGTCATCGACCTGCCGCTGAACCACACCTCCGACCAGCACCCGTGGTTCCAACAGTCCAGGCAGCAGCCCGACGGACCGTACGGCGACTTCTACGTGTGGAACGACGACGACGACAAGTACCCCGACATCCGGATCATCTTCACCGACACCGAGGAGTCGAACTGGGCGTTCGACTCGGTTCGGCGGCAGTTCTACTTCCACCGGTTCTTCTCCCACCAGCCCGACCTCAACTACGACAACCCGGCCGTGCACGAGGCGATCCTCGGCGTGGTGCGCTTCTGGTTGGACCTGGGTGTCGACGGCTTCCGGCTGGACGCGATCCCGTACCTGTACGAATCCGACGAGGGTAACGGCGAGGGTGAACCGCCGACCCACGAGTTCATCAAACGGCTCCGCGCCCTGGTGGACCGGGACTACCCGGGCCGCATCATGATCGCCGAGGCCAACCAGTGGCCGCGGGAGGTCGCCGCCTTCTTCGGCACCGAGGACGAACCGGAGTGCCACATGGCGTTCGACTTCCCGGTGATGCCGAGGATCTTCTACTCCCTGCGCTCCCAACGGGCCGGTGAACTCGTGCGGGTGCTCTCCGAGACCACGGACATCCCCGAGGGCGGGGGGTGGGCGGTGTTCCTGCGCAACCACGACGAGCTGACGCTGGAGATGGTCAGCGAGGAATACCGGCAGGCCATGTACGGCTGGTACGCCTACGACCCACGGATGCGCGCCAATATCGGCATCCGCCGCCGCCTGGCACCGCTCTTGGACAACTCCCGCTCAGAGCTCGAGCTCGCCCACGCCCTGCTGTTCTCGTTGCCGGGCAGCCCGTTCCTCTACTACGGCGACGAGATCGGCATGGGCGATAACATCTGGCTGCCCGACCGGGACAGCTCCCGCACGCCCATGCAGTGGACACCGGACCGGAACGGCGGGTTCTCCGCCGCCGACCCGGGCAAACTGTACCTGCCGGTGGTGCAGTCCCTGGTCTACAACTTCGCCCAGACCAACGTGGAGTCCCACCTCGCCCAGTCCGGTTCGCTGCTGCACTGGATCCGCAACGTCATCCACGTGCGGAAGAGTCATCCCACGTTCGGGTTGGGCTCCCTGAGGGTGCTCGATACGGATCACGAATCCGTCCTGGCGTTCACCAGGGCGTACGCCGGATCCGGCTCGAGCTTCGGCGATCAGCCGGAGACCGTGCTCTGTGTGTTCAGCTTCGCGCACAATCCGGTCGCGTTCACGATCCAGGAGCCCGACCTGGCCGGAACCCGGCTGTACGACATCTTCGGCGGCGGCGTGTTCCCGTCCTTCGACGAGGACGGCGGACTCACCCTGACGCTGGGGGCGCAGAGCTTCTACTGGCTGCACTGCGGCTAGTGTCACCGAACCCAAAAAGGGCGACCTGCCGAAGCAGGTCGCCCTCGAAGTGAGGAGGTTCGGTTACTTGCCGAAGCCCTTGTAGCGCGAGTTGAACTTCTCCACGCGTCCGGCGGAGTCCATGATGCGCTGCTTGCCCGTGTAGAACGGGTGCGACTCGGAGGAGATTTCCACGTCGATGACCGGGTACGTGGTGCCGTCTTCCCACTCGATGGTCTTCGAGCTGGAGACCGTCGAACGGGTAAGGAACGTCGCACCCGACG
>Ga0247806_10001474_pt1 | contig 11496 bp, 7 predicted proteins | sample UWRJL059202B1_FD_179935 | JGI IMG/M metagenome (GOLD analysis project Ga0247806, IMG submission 179935) | Plant litter microbial communities from Arlington Agricultural Research Station in Wisconsin, United States - UWRJ-L059-202B-1 | ecosystem: Environmental > Terrestrial > Plant litter >... | reverse complement strand
CTGTTCCCCGATAGCCCATTGGGAGACATCAATTATACTGATCAAAGGATGCGTGGGTTTGTCGAATCCAAAGATCTCATGCAGCTGGCTGATCGATCGGATGTGTTGAATGTCTTGTTTCATGTGTTAAATTTAATTAACCTGGCTCATAATTACCTTATCGAATACCTTGTCACCGAACCACTTTCTTACCGCTATGGTCAGTGCGGCCATATGGCCTTTTACATACCTTGTTTTCGGTTTCCTTGCGGTAGCGGCTTTAGCAATGGTCTGGCCTAAAACAGCGGCATCAGTTGGTTGTTTGCTGGCTTCCATTTTTTCAAAACTGGCTGCAACTTTATTGGCGAAGGCGGTGTACGGACCTGTACCCGAACTTTTCTTTAAATTTTCTGTAGCAACTGCGCCCCATGACGTTTTGATAATGCCCGGTTCTACGACTACCACATCTATTCCAAATTGCTTCAACTCTAAACGCAAACAATCGCTCCATCCTTCAACTGCATGTTTTGTGGCGTGGTACCAGGCACCCATTGGAGTATAAACTTTACCACCCATTGATGAGATATTCACGATCCTCCCCGACTGTTGCCTGCGCATAATTGGTAATACCAGCTGTGTTAATCTGGCCATACCAAACAGGTTCACTTCAAACTGCCTTCTGGCCTCGTCAAGGGGCACGTCTTCTACCGCGCCGTAAGAACCATAGCCGGCATTATTAATTAAAATATCTATCCGGCCCTCTTTTTCAAAAACAACGTTTACGGCTTCCACAATGGAGGCGTCATTAGTGAGATCGAGTGCCACCACACCCATTCCTTTTGATTTAAGATCGTTCATTTCACCTGTACGCCTTGCAGCGCCATAAACGGTATAGCCCTGGCTATGCAATATGTTGGCGGTCTCTTTTCCCATTCCTGAACTTGCTCCTGTAATTAGTGCTACTTTTTTCATAGTTTCTAAATTTTAAATTGTTTATGAATTATTTACAATACAAATTTAGCCTGGTTGGTCGCGGCAGAGTAACACAGGAAACGGGATGTTTAACACAAATTACGGAATATGAAATGCTAGTCTGTCTGACAATTGATGCGTGAATCAAAAAACCTGGAAAATTCCTCTCAACGTGAAAATCAGCTTTCCAAAATTCCGGTAGTCCTAGGCGGGATTCTCTTTTATAAGATCGTAACTAAAGTATTCCTTCATCTCCTGAAGTGTAATTGGCCTTGGCTTGGTGTTTCCTTTCTTGATCTTGTGCATCTTAAAAGGATACTGGCTACTTTCTGCTATCTCTGATTTCACGGCACTGTAAAATACTGCACGCAAGGTTCTCTTGGTCTCTTCCTGCCAACACTCAGTTACTACTGTTAAAACCTGCTGTTTTTCCCCGGAAGACTCTTGTTAATGAGATTGTGTTCTTCTGTTTCGGTGTTAATTAGTGAGGTGTTGGTATTCCATTGTTCTTTTGTACATGAAAACGGATTTATGCATAGTCCCCAACTTTTGGTCTCGGAATTTGCACGAACCTAAAACTTTAAGGCACAAAAAAAGGGCTTGTATTACTACAAACCCCTAATTACTTGGTGATCGCGATAGGATTCGAACCTATGACCGCCTGCTTAGAAGGCAGGTGCTCTATCCAGCTGAGCTACGCGACCTGATATATTTTGCAACATATGTTGCACTATCGGGCAAAATTTGGTCAAAAAAAAAGGGGATGATTTCTCATCCCCTTGTCGGGGTGGCCAGATTCGAACTGACGGCCTCCTGCTCCCAAAGCAGGCGCGATACCGGGCTACGCTACACCCCGAGAAAATTTCTTTTACCGGTCGATATTTCAAGGGAATTTTTAAAAACTGAAAGCTTTAAACTTCCTGTTTATCGGTTATCTCCAACCTTAAATGTCTTTGCTTTTGAAAAGCTTTCCCCTCGTTTGGGAGTGCAAAGATAATTACTTATTTTAAATATCCAAGCTTTTTTTTCAAAAAAATAAGCGGTGAGGGCGGGATTCGAACCCGCGGTACGGTTACCCGTACGTCAGTTTAGCAAACTGGTGGTTTTAGCCACTCACCCACCTCACCTTATGTCCAAAGAACTGGTGCAAAATTAACAAAAGCTTGGTTTAAAAAAAGCATTTTCGTAATTTATTTTCATTTTTTTTATCTCCCGGAAGCTGTTTGCGCTATGCATATAAATTAAGGAGTGCTATTCCTTCCATCACCAGCAACAAAAGCCACAGGTAATAGATTGATTTCGAAGTACGTGCTAATGCGCCAGGTTTTTGCCACAGCAACAAGCCCTGCGTCCCAACAAAAATTAGCAATCCGGAAAAAAGCACCCCCGAAAGCTGAAATGCGACGCCATACACGTAAATTCCGACGCTTAAAACACAGCTCCAGGCATATTTTTGCAAACGGTTGACCACAAAAAAACGCACCATACCCGATAAAACGCAGGCGTAAAAAAGCAATTGAAAACTGTCGGTCAGGAAACTTTCCGACAAAGGGATCATCGTTTCCGTATCTAAAAACAAGCCCCAATTGTAATCTTTCGCACAAACCTGACTGATTCCAAGTACGAGCATCAGCAAATAATCGGTTTTCGTCTGCTTAAAATGAAAAGCTGCAAAAAAAACAACAATGCCTAAAAACAGGAATTCCAGGATCGGCAAAGGAAAAATAAACACGCCATGCTGCATGAAACTCGCCAGCCCGTACATGAAAAGTGTCAGGATCGTCAGCGAAATGGTTCTCGCTTCGCGACTCATTGTTTTTTAGCGAGTGCTTCTTCAATGTAACTGAACGTCGACAGAACTTCCGGCTTGCCGTTCACAACAGCGACATCGTGCTCAAAATGTGCACTTGGCAATCCATCCGCAGTAATAATCGTCCAGTTGTCTTCCGCCTGCACGACACGCTCTGTACCAAGGTTGATCATCGGCTCGATTGCAATTACCAATCCTTCCTGTATTTTTTTTCCATGACCACGGCGACCGTAATTCGGTACCTGCGGCTCTTCGTGCATTGAACGGCCCAATCCATGCCCCACGAGGTCGCGTACAACGCCGTAACCATGTTTCTGCGCATGCTGGTGAATGTGCCAGCCAATGTCTTCGATACGGTTGCCTACACGCGTCTGCTCGATGCCGATCTGCAAACACTCTTTCGTCACCTGCAACAGCTTTTTCAATTCCGGAGCCACTTCGCCGACTTCAAAAGTATAGGCATGATCGCCGTAAAATCCTTCGAAGATCGATCCGCAGTCTACGGAAATGATATCGCCGCTCTGCAATGGCTTATTGTTCGGAATCCCGTGAACTACCTGCTCATTGATCGAAATGCACAAGGTATTCGGGAAATCATACAGTCCCAGGAAACCCGGAATCGCATTTTGCGAGCGGATATAGGCGTCTGCAATCGCGTCCAGTTCCAGCGGTGTAACACCCGGCTCGATCGCTTCAGCGACTTTTCCCAACGCCCGGCTGACAATCTGTGCAGCTTCACGCATGATCTCAATCTCTGCGGGAGTTTTATAAATAATGGATTCTCTTTGAAATAATGCGCCCAAAATATAAATGTTGATGGTGAAAAAAAGAGCTGAATCTTGCGAATCCAGCCCTTTTTCAAATGATGTATGTGGTGTTCGGGAATAGCTTTGATTTCCAAAAGGAACCTGTTCACTGCCCGGAACGTTAATCTCAATAAATTAAGCCAGAACTTCTTTCACTTTGTCTGCTGCTTCCTGCAACAACACCGCTGAATGTACATTCAGACCTGACTCGTCGATGAGCTTTTTCGCTTCGACTGCGTTAGTGCCCTGCAAACGAACGATGATTGGAACCGGAATAGAACCCATGTTCTTGTAAGCATCTACAACGCCTTGTGCAACACGGTCACAACGAACGATACCTCCGAAGATGTTGATCAGGATCGCTTTTACGTTTGGATCTTTCAGGATGATACCGAAAGCTTTCTCTACACGCTCTGCATCAGCAGTTCCTCCTACGTCCAGGAAGTTCGCCGGGTTTCCGCCTGACAATTTGATGATATCCATTGTCGCCATCGCCAAACCTGCGCCGTTCACCATGCAACCTACGTTTCCGTCAAGTTTCACAAAGTTCAGTCCCGCAGCATCTGCTTCTACTTCTGTTGGATCTTCTTCTGTTGTATCGCGCATCGCTGCGTAATCAGGATGTCTGAACAAAGAGTTTCCGTCCAGCGTCACTTTCGCATCTACCGCGATGATTTTGTTGTCTGACGTTTTTAATACAGGATTGATCTCGAACATAGATGCATCGCATCCTTCGAAAGCATTGTACAGAGACGGGATGAATTTCGTCATCGCTTTGAAAGCTTCACCGGACAAACCTAAGTTGAAAGCAATCTTGCGCGCCTGGAAGCCCTGCAATCCTACACGTGGGTCAACTGGCTCTTTGAAGATCAGGTCCGGCGTGTTTTCTGCTACCGTCTCGATATCCATTCCTCCTTCTGTGGAGTAAACGATCACATTGCGGCCCAATTCGCGGTCCAGCAATACAGACATGTAAAATTCAGAAGTTTCTGTTTCACCTGGATAGTAAACATCCTCAGCGATCAGTACTTTACCTACCAGCTTGCCTTTTCCGTTGGTCTGGGCAGTCGTCAGGTGTCCACCAAGGATCCCTTTTACTTTTTCTTCCACCTGGTCGATTCCTTTCGCCAGCACAACACCGTGGGAACCTGTTTCTTCAACTGTTCCTTTTCCACGTCCACCTGCGTGGATTTGTGCTTTCACTACGTACCAGCCGGTACCGGTTTCTTCCGTTAATTTTTTCGCTGCTGCAACTGCATCTTCTGCTTTGTCAACAACAATACCTCTTTGAGTGGCTACACCAAAGCTGTTTAGAATGGATTTCCCTTGATATTCGTGTAAGTTCATCTTCTGAATTTTTGCGTTGTAAATGTAAGGGTAATTATCCTAAAAATTGTTTTTCTGCCTTTTTTTTTGAAGTTGTCCGGCGAAAACCAGAAATTGGTCGCCGAAGGGGACAATTCAACCCCGGAGAAAACGGATTTCCTGTTGTTTTGATCTGGCTACGGGATGATCACCGGGCTGCCGGATTCTGCATATCGGGATATGCCGATATGCCGACATGCAGAAAATCAAATATTGAGGGATAAATTACCTGCAAAATACAGATCAATTTAGTCTCCTGCATTGGGATGACAAATTCGATGATCTGAAAAACAACGGCTTCACAGATAAAAATACATTTCCAGGAAGTACTGAACCAAAACCAATGATCATCTCATGTACGCCATGCCTTATCGGGATATAGCGATATGGCAAAATCTTTGTCGTCCGACAGAATACAAAAAATCCCCGGCCATTCGAAAACAACCGGGGACAAACAAAAGATAATGAAATTTATTTTTTCACAAGACGGATTACCTGTACCTGCGCATCGGTGCGAACAGTCACAAAATAAACACCGTTTTTCCAGGATGAAACATCGAAGTTCAAAGCAGCCGCCTGGTTAAAATCCTGCTCAAGGCAAAGTTGCCCGGTTGCATTGCTCACTGCTAGCTTCCCATTGGAAATTCCATTCAGGCTCACTTGTACAGATTGACTTGCCGGGTTCGGGTAAAGCGTTATCAGCTCCAAACCAGCTTGCTCATCGAGTCCCACTGTCGTGATCACGAAACAAGTCGAGGTATCCGGGCATCCGCCTACGCTGACAACAACGGCATAACTTCCGTTTTCAGTAGGTGTAAACACCGCGTTCGTAGCACCAGCTACCGGGCTGTCGTCACTGCATTTAATCCACTGGAAGGTCGCTCCGTTCTGATTTTCCGTTGCAGTCAGGGTAATACCGAGCTGCGTCACAACCGTTGATGCTTCGTTGATCGTGATCTGGTAAGTAATGATGCTGTCACATCCGCTCTGCGCTTCGAAAGAAAGTACATCTGTGATCGTCTGGGTTTCTGTATACCACACACCTTCCAGGCGAACACTATCGCAATCTGTCAGGGCAACCGTAGCCAAAGCATCTGTACAGCTTGCGTCAAATTCAAGCGCTCCAATATCCGGAAGGCCCACACGTGCATAGTTGCGCTGATCTCTGCTGACAGCCGTAACATCCGCATTGTTGATCGCAGGGCTTCCTGTAGTCAATGCCATCGTCATGGTTGGTCCGCCATTGTCAGTCATACTGTTGGCCAGCATCGGATCTGCTGAGCTGTACCAGGTTGGACAAACTGAGCTGTTCTCCGCAAAGCAGCCTTCAACGATATTCCGGATGTTCGTTCCAACTGTTGTTCCATTCGTCAGGTAAGTATCTGCACCGGCAACATTGGCTACGTTGTTGGCGATGATCGAGTTGCTTGCATTCAGCGTTACACCTCCGTTGCAGGAAATCCCACCACCATTGCTGCTCGCCGTGTTGCTCGCGATAGTTACATTAAACAGGCTGAGTGGTCCGCCTATGCGGGAAATACCGGCGCCATTTACGGCATTGTTGGCAACAAAAGTACTGTTCGTGATCTCAGCAGATCCGCCCGCACTGTACAATGCACCTCCGTCTACGGTAGCCGTATTGCCGAGGAAAGAAGACTGCGTCATCACAACGCTGCTGCCCGGACAGTTTACCGCTCCTCCGGAACCGGCTGCTGTATTGCCTACGAAAGAAGTTCTGGAGATGTTGGTCTGTGCAGGTGAAAAAACCGCGCCGCCGTCGCCGCTGGATTCATTGACGGAAAAGGAACAACGCTTGATCGTTAAGCTCCCTGCAACCGCCTGGATTGCTCCTCCTGATGTGGATGAATTTTCTGAAAACTCACTGTAGCCTACTTCCACATTCCCGGTCGAACTGCTGAAAATAGCTCCTCCACCTGCCGCAGGCGCAGCATTGAGGATGAAATAGCAATGGTCAACCTTCAAAGTGGCATCGCTGCCACAAAAAATAGCGCCGCCACCATCTGAAACTGCATTTCCGTCCCAGAAAGCAAGTTCTTTAAGAACGACTGCCCCTCCTGTAATGTTGAGGATGCGGGTATCTCCGCCGCCATTCAGCGCTGTGGAACTGATACCGTTCCCAATAATCGTGAGATTCTGGTTGATTGTAATTTGTGTGGCAAGTGTAATGTCATTCCCATTGGTCGATGTAGCGAAGACAATCGTGTCTCCAGCTGCGGCAGCCCCCACAAGGGCACGTAAGCTACCGGCTCCGCTGTCTGTGGAAACGGTCACCCTATGGATCGTTGCAGACGCCTGCGTAATACACAGCGCCGACAACATCAGCATGCATAAAGTTTTTTTCATAGTCGTTTTAGTTTTTTAGCATATAATTATTACAATAATAATTAAGTCTGTAAATTAAACTGTTTTTGACTACAAAACCAACAAATTAAACTTATTTTGTTATTTTACTGAAATCGCCCAACCTTTTCTTAATACACGATTAACATTAGCGCTTCATGAGTTTCCAGGCACCGTGAATCGGTCTGGAGATGAATTCCTGCTGTTTATGGGCATTGAGCTGATTCCATATCTGGTCCATGGAAGCCAGCAAAGCCTGCTCCTCCTCCTGCATCGCATCGCGGATCACCAAAGGGTCCGAAAAGTACTGCTTCACGAAATTCGTATCGAAATCACCGGAACGGAAAGCTTCATGTTTTAGTACAAATTTACCAAAATCAAGTGTGGTCTTCAATCCGGAGATCTGGTAATCGTCGATAGCCTGGATCGTTCTTTCGATGGCCTGCGCACGGTCTTCGCCCCACACGACGAGCTTCGCGATCATCGGATCGTAGTAGATCGGAATATCCATGCCTTCTTCAAAAGCATCGTCCACACGCACATAACTTCCCTGCGGAATGCGGTACCTGCGCAGGTTCCCGATGTCCGGCGTGAATCCGTTCAGGGCATCTTCTGCATATACACGCACTTCGATCGCATGACCGTGGATCTTCAACTCATCCTGCAACTTCGGCAATCGCTCGCCACGCGCCACGCGCACCTGCCATTCTACAAGATCGAGACCTGTGATTTCTTCCGTCACGGGATGTTCCACCTGCAGACGCGTATTCATTTCCAGGAAATAAAAGTTGTGATCGGCATCGAGCAAAAACTCGACCGTCCCTGCACCTTCGTAGTTGCAGGCCTTGCAAACAGCTACCGCCGCTTCACCCATTTGCTGACGCAATTCAGGTGTAAGCACGGCGCTTGGCGCTTCTTCGATTACCTTCTGGTGACGGCGCTGGATACTGCACTCGCGCTCGAAAAGATACACGCAATTGCCGTGTGAATCTGCAAATACCTGGATTTCGATGTGTCTGGGTTTCGTGACGAATTTCTCAACGAAAACAGCATCATCCCCGAAGGAGGAACGCGCTTCGCTTTGCGCGAGCTTCATTTGCTCCGGCAGGTCTTCGATCCGCTCCACGAGGCGCATCCCTTTTCCTCCGCCGCCGGCAGAGGCTTTGATGAGCACGGGAACACCGACTTCACGGGCAATCGCCATCGCTTCTTCAGGATCGCTGATCGCGCGGTCTATGCCAGGAACCAAAGGTACATTGAATGCTTTTACAGCTTGTTTTGCAGATAATTTATCGCCCATCAGCTCCATCGCTTCAGGCGAAGGCCCGATAAACGTGATGCCGGCTGCTTTCACTTTCTGCGCAAATCCTGCGTTTTCAGAAAGGAACCCGTAGCCCGGATGGATACCGTCCACACCCAGATCCTTGCAATGTTGCAGGATCAGGTCCTGTTTGAGGTAACTTTCAGAAGAAGGTGACTTACCGAGGTAAACGGCTTCATCTGCCTCCAGTACATGCGGTGCATGCGCATCTGCATCTGAATAAACGGCGACGCTTGCAATATTCATCTGGCGCAGGGAACGAATTACCCTTCTCGCTATTTCTCCGCGGTTTGCTACAAGTACCTTCTTCATCGAATCTTTTTTTGGTGTTGACAAGGGCCAAAAATAAGGATAAAATTGAAATGGAAACCGAAGCGCCGGAATTATCAGACAAGTTTACGGATGATCCTGTTCTCAGGGAACAACGGGTGGCTCAGGCTGCACTTCCGGCTCTTCTTCAGGTTTGGCCTCGTCAGTTGCAGGCGCTGTTCCCGCTGCCGGAACTTTCTTCTGGCGACTCGATTTCTTGACCTTGAAATGTTTGTTCTTTTTGCTGCGGAACATGTCCAGGAAGTACTGCACCATTTTTGAATCGTCGAATTTCTGAAATTCTTCCTGGTAGTGCAAACCAACGCCTTGCGTAAATTGGCCGACATTCTTGTCCTGGATCACATTGTAATCGTTCGATTCATTAAACACGCTGACCCTGAAATTGCCACTCCGGCTCAGCAGGTACTCCACATTCAAGTCCCCGATAAAGCTGCTCTGCGGATTACCGTTCCCGGTGATGTTGTTGTTGTTTTCAACGCCAAAACTACCATTTACGATCAGCCTGTCGTCAAGCAGGTTGCGGGAAACACCGACCTGCACAGAGCTTTCTCCTCCGTCATTTTCGAGTTCGACATTGACTCTCGTACGCTCCGTAAGTTCACCCAGCAAAGAATTGATCTGGTTTTCTGCAAAGTCGAGCGCTGCATTGTTGCCTGTACGGATCTGCCCCTGGATCGGCTGGAATTTCTTCAGCAGTAACAATGAAATGAACTGCCGGTTGAGCTCATCCGGATCACTTTTGATCCGCGCAACAGCTGCCTTCCCGCTTTCTGTCGCTTTGGGTACCTGAATATCGAAAGTAATGATCGGGGCAACCAACGATTCCGATAGTGTCAGGTAACAATAGACATCCTGGTTCGCCGGGCCTTTCTGATCCAGCACATCCGGCATGATCTCGGCGAGATTTGCTTTCACGATCCAATACGCATCGATATCGAGGGTGGCATTGAGCGCGTCGCCGGTCCAGTTGATCGTACCGCCATCCTTGATGTAAAAAGTCTGTTTGAACTGGCCCATCACGAAATTGTAGGAACCTCCTTTCACGGTATACGTCCCATCGATCGAAAGGTCATTCATGTGATTGAGCTTGATGGCGATGTCCCCACTTCCGTAGGCCTCGATCTCGTCCCCGGTTTTCTCATTGAAGATCAGCTTGATGCGTGCATCCGGCGTCACGTCGAAATTCAGATCGAGGTTAACGCCCGTAAAGTCGATCTCCGGCTGCCCATCTACCTGCAATGTATCCTTGCTCGCAAACGTGATGAATGAATCTTCCTCGAGCTCTTTGACACCATACATCGGGAAATCGATCGCTGAGCCTTTCTGGGTTTTCATGCTGACGGAAATATCCAGCTTATCGGCATAACCGCTGATGTTCGCCCTTCCCGTCACATAGGCTTTTCCATAATATACGCTTCCTTCCTTATAAGTCGTGTTCATCACCAGGAAACGCTCCAGCGGCACCATGCGCCAGGCCATCTGCGGATCGCGGTTCATCGCATCTTCTTCAAAGTTGAACCCAAGGTCAAAATTCCAATCCTTGAAATTGTTATGGTACACCTGGCCCGTTACGCTTCCGGCATTGCCTTCTTCGTCGATGACCGGCATGTTGTTGATGTAAATACCGTCCTTGTCCATCAGGATCTCGCCATTGAGACCGAAATTGACACCGAACATCTCGACTTTAGCGCTTCCGCCGCGCAGGTTGATCCGACCGTCCAATTCAGGTGCATCCGGAGTTCCCGTCACCTTGACGCGCCCTTCGACAAGCCCGCGGATGCCGGAAACCACATTCGGGTCCATGAACACATTCGTGAACTGAATGTCTGTATAATCGAAAACCAGGTTGAAATCGAGGCTGTTTTCCTTCCGGGCGAAATAGTAATTCCCGTCGAAATTGAAAGTCTGGTTGTTCCTGTAAAACAGGTCGCCGTTCAAAGCAATGCTTTCAGAGCTTTTGTCCCAGTTTCCTTCCACGTTCACTTCGCCGACTTCTTCCTCATCAATGTAGAGCGACGTAACTTTCGCCTTTCCGGTAAACCCAAGATTGTCAAACGGGTTGGAAATCGATCCTTCCCCGTTCAAAGTTCCTTTTACACCGACGGAAACCCCGAGCAGCGAAGCAAAATCCTCGAGCTGGAAATCGTTGATTTTGACATTCAGCCTGTCCTCCTGGCTTGTACAAAGGCATCCGTCGAGCGAGATGTACTGATTTTCCCGCCGCATCATGAAATTCTGGATCTGGATGTCTTTCGGCGCCACGAGGATCTGGGAATTGTTGACAATGTCCCAGCGGTGTGCATTGATCGTAAAATAAGACGGTTGCAGGTTGAAGAAGAAATTGTCGTAAGCATTCACAACCGTTTCCCATTCGAAATTGGATTCGTTGATCGTCTCGGGGTTCCAGTTCAGCCTGGAAGCGAGCTTGCCGCGCGTACCGTTGGATTTAAAGGTAACACCATGCACGGTCATCGTATCGTTGATCGAGAAAGTTTCGATCTGGTAATCGGCCTGTAAAACGGTATCCGCTAATTTTTGCTGTAAGATGATAT
>Ga0247806_10001473_pt1 | contig 11499 bp, 7 predicted proteins | sample UWRJL059202B1_FD_179935 | JGI IMG/M metagenome (GOLD analysis project Ga0247806, IMG submission 179935) | Plant litter microbial communities from Arlington Agricultural Research Station in Wisconsin, United States - UWRJ-L059-202B-1 | ecosystem: Environmental > Terrestrial > Plant litter >... | reverse complement strand
CATGTTCGCGACGGAGGCCCCGCCTATCGTCGTCGCGATTACAGTGACGTCCATTGCACGACTCATCAGGTCGCGCTCCACACGTTTGCCTTTGCTTCCTGCCATCTCCATCTCCCTATCGATTCCAGCGCCACCCTGACTGAGCGCGCTGGAAAAAATAGTGCTCGCGTCCGAAGCTGCTTGCAATGTGAGGACGAACAATTCAGAACAATCCTACGGGCACCCGAGCCACTGCCGCCTCAGGCTTATAACGGCTTCTGCCAGAACATCGCCTTGCCCATGGCAGGATCAAGTTCATAACCGGCAAAACCTTGTTTCAGATACGCGCCCTGGGCGACCGTGTTGCCTTCGAGCACTTCCAGAGTCAGCTTGCAACAACCGCGCTGGCGAGCAATCTCTTCCACCTTGGCCAGCATTTTCTGGCTGATCCCGAGGCCGCGCTGTCCATCGATGACCACAACATCGTGGATGTTCACCAAAGGGCGGCACTGGAAGGTCGAAAAACCCTCGAAACAGTTGACCAGGCCGACCGGCTGACCTCCAACGAACGCCAGGACGCTAAAGGCATGGGGGCGCTTGGCCAGTTCAACAGCCAGTTGCTGTTGCGTATCGAGGGACAGGGATTCGCCACCGCCCATGACATCCTGCGCGTATTGATTGAGCAAGAAGCCAATGGCTTCAGCGTGAACCGGATTGGTGTAACTCGCTTGCAGTACCAACACCTCTGGGGATTCCATTTCCTTCCTCATCTGACTGCTTTAGATGGGCCTCTTCCGGAGGATTCGGCCCTGGGCCGCTGATTCTATCTCGCTGCGCGCCAAAATGTTCCCGCAGGATCGCACTTCTTTGCACGGGTGCCCTCGCAGCTGGCGAGGTGCGCACCAGGAAACAGCACTTGAGCACCTTCGGCGTACCTTAAATGCTCATAACGGCAATACACCGAGCGCCAAGGCGCCTATAGTGGATCAATTGTCGAACAATCCGACGACCGGTAATCGTAGGATTTTTACGCCAAAGGCCGCTCTAAAAAAGAGCATTACGCTACTTCAGCGCTTCTCAGTCCCCGATCTTGCTCGACCTAAAGTCCGTGCCAAGCCGCATTCCAGACATTTCCGACAAAAAAAGTCGAAACTTCTCGAATACCCATGGGTCAGCTTACTAGAGCGCCTATGCTGTTGGCAGCGTGCCAAAAACAGGCGCTGTCGCTCTGTCCAGTCTCAACGCAAACGGTAAATGGGTACTGATCTTGCGTAGTGCTTTTATGCCCGGCCATAGGACATGGCCAATAAAAACTCAAGTGCAGTACTAACACTGTATTAAATGGGAGAAAACGATGATAAGCGCCGCTGTCAAAACCCAGAAGGGAGAGAGTTTTAATCAGCCGGCCAGCGAGCTGACTCATCTGCCGGTTTTCGCTACGACGAGCGTTCCACTGCTGCAACTGCCTACCTCACAGCCAATGATTGCTCCAGTCAACAGGCGTAAAGTCCTGTTCGTGACGTCGGAACTGGCTGACCTGGTCAAAACCGGGGGGTTGGGCGATGTGTCTGCCGCGCTGCCGCGAGCCATGCGTCACCTGCACGACGTCCGTGTGCTGATACCCGGCTATCCACAGGTCCTCAATAGCGGCAATCCGATTCATGTCATCAGTCAGTTAGGAGGCCACGCTGCCCTTCCTCCTTGCAAGATCGGCCGGATGGACATGAAGGACGGTCTGGTCATTTACGTACTGATCTGCCCTGAGCTGTATGAACGCGAAGGCACCCCATACGCCGACAACAACGGCCGTGACTGGTCGGATAACCACATTCGTTTCGCTCGTTTGGGACTGGCCGCTGCCGAATTTGCCGCAGGGGCTGTCAAGACACAGTGGTGTCCGGAGCTGGTTCACGCCCATGACTGGCCTGCGGGGCTTGCACCGGCCTATATGCGCTGGCGCGGGCAGACCACGCCGAGCATTTTCACGATCCATAACCTGGCCTATCAGGGAACCGTCAGCACCGGTTCAAGCCGCGAGTTGGGGATTCCCGACGAAGCACTTGGCGCTGACGGCATGGAGTTTTACGGCAAGCTGTCGTTCATCAAGGCGGGCATGGCTTACGCCAGCCATATCACGACGGTCAGCGCGACTTATGCCAAGGAAATCACCACGCCTGAGTTTGGTTGCGGGCTGGAAGGCTTCCTGCAGAGCAAGGCCAATCGCGGTCAGCTCAGCGGCATCCCCAATGGCATCGATGCCAGCTGGGATGCGGCGACCGATGAGCACCTGATTTGCCATTTCTCGGCCAATGAGTGGCAGCGTAAGGAAATAAACGCCGATCACGTGCGGGAGTTGTTCGAACTTGAACCTTCTACCGGTCCGCTGTTTGCCGTGGTTTCGCGACTGGTTTACCAAAAAGGCCTGGACCTGACCATCGGTGTCGCCGAGCACATTGTCGAGCAAGGCGGTCAAATCGCGATCATTGGCCGAGGCGAGCCTGAGGAAGAAGATGCTATGCGCGAGCTGGCACTGCGCTTCCCTGGCCAGATCGGCGTACGGATCGGCTTCAACGAAACCGATGCACGACGCATGTTTGCTGGCAGCGATTTCTTGCTCATGCCTTCGCGCTACGAGCCTTGTGGCTTGAGCCAGATGTACGCCCAGCGCTTTGGTTCGCTGCCCATTGCGCGCAATACCGGCGGCCTGGCAGACACGATTGAAGATGGCGTCACTGGTTTTCTGTTCGATGAATCAACGGTCGAGAGTTACACCGAAGCCTTGAATCGAGCTTTGAAAGTATTCGCCAATCCGGCGCTGCTCAATGCCATGCGCTGCAGAGCGATGGCCGCCCCTTTCAACTGGCACCAAGCGGTAGAGCCATACGCAGAGCTTTATCAGGACCTGTTGAAAAAGAACGTGGGTGTTTCTCTTCATTACTAACAAGGGGTAGCTGGATGCCTCTGCGTACAGAAAAAAACTGGCGCCACGGCGCCGTCCTGCTGGACTCTGACAACACCCGGTTTGCCCTCTGGGCGCCGGACGCGCAGCAAGTGAGTGTTGAACTGCAAGATGGCCAGTCTCTGGCCATGCTTGCGCAAGACGAAGGATGGTTTGCAATCGAGGCCCGCTGCCCGGCGGGCACTCAGTACCGCTACAAAATCGATGGGGACATGGAAGTCCCCGACCCCGCCTCACGCGCTCAAGCCTCTGACGTCCATTCCCCGAGCATTGTGGTTGATCCCCGGTCCTATGCCTGGCAGAACAGCCAGTGGCAGGGCCGTCCGTGGCATGAGGCCGTCATCTACGAAGTGCATGTGGGTGTTCTGGGCGGCTATACCGGCGTCGAGACCCATCTGGAACGCCTGGCTGGATTGGGTGTGACCGCAATCGAGCTGATGCCGATCGCGCAGTTTCCCGGCACGCGCAATTGGGGCTATGACGGCGTGCTGCCTTACGCGCCGCAGTCCTCCTATGGGACACCGGACGAACTCAAGCATCTGATTGATACGGCCCACGGGTTCGGCTTGATGGTTATTCTTGATGTGGTCTACAACCACTTCGGACCCGACGGCAATTACCTGGGCGTCTATGCCAAAGGCTTCTTCCGCGAAGACGTGCATACCCCGTGGGGCAATTCCATCGACTTCCGCCGCCGGGAAGTGCGTGATTACTTTATTGATAACGCGCTGATGTGGCTGGAGGAATATCGCTTCGACGGTTTGCGCATGGATGCCGTTCACGCCATCAACGATTCGAGTTTTCTCACCGAGTTTGCCGCAACCGTCCACGAACGAATCCCCAAGCCGCGCCACGTCTGGCTGAACCTGGAGAATGAGTTCAATCAGGCCAGTCTTCTGGAGCAAGGCTTCGATGCCCAATGGAACGACGATGGGCACAACACGCTACACGTCCTGTTGACCGGCGAAACAGACGCCTATTATTCGGATTTCGCCCACGAGGCCACTGCAAAGCTTGCTCGTCTGCTCAGCCAGGGTTTTGTCTATCAAGGCGAAAGCACGCGCCATGGCCATGCTCGTGGTGAAGCCAGCGGGCATTTGCCACCGAGCGCTTTCGTGCTGTTTTTGCAGAATCACGACCAGATCGGCAATCGTGCCTTTGGCGAGCGACTCTCGCAGATCAGCCATGGCCCGGCGCTGAAAGCAGCGACGGCGTTGTTGCTGCTCTCGCCAATGATTCCGCTGATGTTCATGGGTGATGAGTGGGCGGCGAGCGAGCCATTCCTGTTTTTCACCGACCACCATGGCGAATTGGCCGATGCGGTGCGCGAAGGACGGCGTGGCGAATTTGCCGACTTTCCTGCATTCGCCGATGAAGAGAAGCGCGAACACATTCCCGATCCCAATGAGCCGGCAACCTTCGAGGCCTGCAAACCGGCTTTCGACGCGGTGTACCTGGAAACCGACATCGGTGCCGATCACCACAGCTGGCTGGAGCTCTACCGCCAATTGCTGGAGATCCGCCATCGCGAAATCATGCCGCGTCTGCAAGGCGCACAAGCCCTGGGTTGCGACGTGTTGAGCGAAGGCGCTGTTTCGGCACGCTGGCGTATGGGTGACGGCACCCAACTGCGGATCGACCTGAACCTGTCCGAGCACGCTGTAACCGCGCCTAAATGGCACCCGGCCAGCGTTCTTTTTGAAACACTGCCACATGCGGCAGAACTTTCCCGCCGAGGCACCCTCAATCCTTACACGGCCATTGTCAGCCTGATAGCAATAGATGTTCTGGAGAGACAGGATGAGCAATGAGCAACTAGAGGCCCTGGCAACCGAAGCAGGCTTGTCAGTGGACTGGATTGATGCAAACGGCCGGCCGCAACGGGTCAGCCCGCAAGTGCTGTGCAAAGTACTGGACGGCCTGGGTTATCCCGCCGACAACCACGACGAGATCGACGCCAGCCTGCAACGGTTAAGAGCTGCGAACCATCAACCGACGCCCCCGCCACTGTTGACCGTCGACCACGGCAGCAACCTGGATTTGAGTGCGTGGTTTGAACCGGGCACTCCGTTTGTGCTGCTGCTGGAGGACGGCGCCACGATCGACGCCAACCTGACCGCCACCGGGCAACTGCCAGCGTTGGCGCCTGTCGGCTACCAGCAGCTGAGCATCGCCGGACAGCATCTGACCATTGCCGTAGCGCCTGAAACCTGTTTCAGCATGGCCATGGCGACCGAAACTGAAGTCGCCCGGACCTGGGGCTTGACCGTTCAGCTGTACGCCTTGCGCCGCGAAGGCGATGGCGGCTTTGGTGACACGCAAGCGCTGGAAGTGTTGGCCCGCAAGGCGGGTGAGCGAGGCGCTGATGCCTTGGCGATCAGCCCGGTGCATGCGATGTTTGCCAACGATCCTCATCGTTTCAGTCCCTATTCGCCTTCAAGCCGGTTGTTTCTGAACAGCCTGTATTCTGCACCCGGCACGATTCTCGGTGAGCGCGCCTTGCGTCTGGCAATCGATGAAACCGGCCTCGCTGATGAGCTCAAGCGTCTCGAACAGCTTGAACTGATCGATTGGCCAGCTGCCGCGACAGCCAAATGGAAAGTGCTGCACAAACTGTACGAAGCGTTCAGCGGCTGTGATCACCCGCTGCATGAAGACTTCAATAGCTTCCGCCACAGTGGCGGCGAGGCGCTGGAGAATCACTGTCGTTTCGAGACCCTGTGTGACGAAAGCGAGCGCTTGGGCATCAGTCAGAACTGGCATGAATGGCCAGAAGAATTCAAGAATCCGCGTAGCGAAACCATTGCCGGCTTCGCCGCTGAGCATGGCGCGCAAATCAGTTTCCACGCCTTTGCGCAGTGGCTGATGGCGCGGGGCCTGGAGCGCGCACAAATCGCGGCACGCAGCAGCGGCATGCGGGTCGGCCTGGTTGCGGATCTGGCGGTGGGCGCCGACGGCGCTGGCAGTCAGGCCTGGAGCCGCCAGGATGAGCTGCTGTCTGAACTGACCGTCGGCGCGCCGCCGGACATTCTCAACCGTTCCGGACAAAGTTGGGGCATTTCGGCATTTTCCCCCACTGGCCTTAAACGCAACGGTTTTCGTGCGTTTATCGAAATGCTGCGCGCTAACTTCGCGCATGCCGGCGGGCTGCGTATCGATCACGTGATGGGTCTGCAACGGCTTTGGGTGGTGCCGCTGGGAGCTTTGGCCAGTGAAGGCGCTTATCTGAATTATCCATTGGACGACATGTTGCGCCTGTTGAGCCTGGAATCATGGCGGCATAAAGCCGTGGTGCTGGGTGAAGATCTGGGCACCGTGCCTGAAGGCCTGCATGAAAAACTGTCGGCCCGGGCCATCCTTGGCATGCGCGTATTGTTGTTCGAACAGCACAACGCTCATTTCAAACCCGTCCTGGATTGGTCGGACGAAGCCCTTGCGATGACCAGCACCCATGACCTGCCAACCCTCGCAGGCTGGTTGGCCGAAAAAGACATCGACTGGAACCGCAAGCTCGATTTGGTCGACGACCAGCAAGCCGGGCAATGGCGCCTGGATCGCCAAAAGGAGCGTGCCGGACTGTGTACTGCGCTGGAGCAGAACTCCGATAATTTCTGCGACGACGGCCTGGAAATTGACCAGATCATCGATGCGTCGGTTCGTTATCTGGGCCATACCCGCGCGCCGTTGGTGCTGTTGCCGATGGAGGATGCGATGGGTCTGTCCGAGCAATTCAACTTGCCGGGCACTACTGACAGCCACCCGAACTGGAGACGCCGACTGCCAGGTGATTGCAGCGGCTTGCTGGATGATCCACACGTGGCGCGTCGCATCGAGCTGCTTTCTCAGGCACGTCTTCAAGCTGCGGAGCGTGACCAATGAGCCCGACGATCAATCCGCTGCGTGCCACCCAGCGTTTGCAGTTTCACAAAGACTTCACCCTTGACGACGCAGTGCCGTTGATTCCCTACTTCGCCAGCATGGGCATCAGCCATATCTATGCTTCGCCGCTGCTCAAAGCCCGCGCAGGATCGATGCACGGCTATGACGTGGTCGATCCACGCCTGATCAACCCGGAGCTGGGTGGCGAGCCCGCCCTGCTCCGCCTGGTAGGCGCGATGCGCGAACATGGCATGGGCCTGATTCTGGATATCGTGTCCAATCACATGGCGGTTGGCGGCGCGGACAATCCATGGTGGCTCGATCTGCTCGAATGGGGACGCCGCAGCCCGTACGCGGACTTTTTCGACATTCAGTGGAATTCGCCGGACCCCTTGCTAGAGGGCCAACTGCTGCTGCCATTCCTGAGCAGCGATTACGGCACCGTGTTGCAGGCAGGCGAGATCCCTTTGCGGTTCGACGCCGAGCATGGCGCTTTTTACATCGAGCATTACCAGCACCACTTCCCGATCAACCCGGCCACCTACGGTCCGTTGCTGGAATCGGCAGAACACCCTGAGCTGATCGAGCTGAGCAAGCGTTTTGCGGCGCTGGAACAGTATCCGCAGGCGTATGAACGTGCGCGTCAAGCTCGCGCGGAACTGGCTGAACTGGCCCAGGACAGCGCCGTCGCAGCAGCCATCGAGCAAGGTCTGGCACGTTTCGACTCCAGTAAACCGGAGGGTTTCGAGCGCCTGCACCAGTTGCTTGAGCGTCAGCACTATCGTCTGGCCAGCTGGCGAACGGCGGGTGACGACATTAACTGGCGGCGATTCTTCGACATCAATGAACTGGGCGGTTTGCGCGTTGAGCGGCCCAATGTGTTCGAGGCGACTCACGGCAAAATCTTCGAGCTGATCGCCAGAGGACTCGTCGATGGGTTGCGCATCGATCACATCGACGGGCTCGCCGATCCCCGTGGCTATGGACGTAAACTGCGCCGTCGCGTGGAAAGCCTGCTCTCGCAGCGACCAGCGGGCACCGAATTGGCGCATTTGCCGATCTTCGTCGAGAAGATCCTGGGCCCTGACGAGCAGCTGCGCGAAGACTGGGGCGTTGACGGCACGACCGGTTACGAGTTCATGAACCAGGTGTCATTGCTGCAACATGATCCCAAGGGACAGGCTCCGCTGGCGGAGCTGTGGAGTCGATTGAGTGAACGCACTGCAGATTTCAATCAGGAAGTGCTGGAAGCTCGCGACTTGGTATTGCACGGCACCCTGGCCGGGGATTTCGAAAACGTAGCCCAATCCCTGCTGCAAGTGGCGCGCAGCGATCTGATGAGCCGTGACCTGACGTTGGGAGCGATTCGCCGGGCGTTGCTGGCGCTGGTGGTCAATTTCCCGATCTACCGCACCTATATCAGCGTGTGCGGCCGCTCCGAAGAAGATGACCGCTTCTTTGAGCAAGCCATGCAAGGCGCGCGCAATACGTTGAGCGAAGCTGACTGGCAGGTGCTTGATTACCTGCAACGCTGGCTGGGTGGCGAATCCTGGCGCGAGCTGCCACGCGGCCGTCAGCGCAAGTTGTATCGCAATGCCTGTGTGCGTTTCCAGCAGTTGACCTCTCCGGTGGCGGCCAAGTCTGTAGAGGACACGTCGTTTTATCGCAGCGCGGTATTGCTGTCGCGTAACGACGTGGGCTTCCACCCGCAGCACTTCAGCGCACCCGTTGAGGACTTCCATGCGGCGTGCCTCAAGCGTCTGGAATCGTTCCCCGACAACCTGCTGGCCACCGCCACCCACGACCACAAACGCGGCGAAGATACCCGGACCCGGCTGGCGGTGTTGAGCGAGTGTTCAGGCTGGTACGCCGAACAGGTCGAACGCTGGCGTCAACTGGCCCTGCCCCTCAAGGGTGACGCCGTCACGATCAGTACTGGCGATGAGCTGATGCTGTATCAAGCCATGCTGGGCAGCTGGCCGTTCGGGCTGGAAAGCGAAGACGACTACGAAGCCTATGCGAAGCGACTGACGCAATGGCAGGAAAAAGCCCTGCGCGAGGCTAAACTGCAAAGCAGCTGGAGCGCCAATAATGAGCCGTATGAGCGTGCCTGCCGGGAATTTTTGAATAACATCCTGCTTGCCCCTGAAGGTCTTGCATTGCGTCAGTCGTTAGGCGCCACCGCCAACCGAATCGCCGCAGCAGGAGCGCTCAATAGCCTGGCGCAGACTTTGCTTCGCAATACCGTGCCCGGCGTTCCGGATCTTTACCAGGGCACCGAGTATTGGGATTTCAGCCTGGTGGACCCGGATAACCGGCGCCCGGTCGACTATCGTGCAAGAGCGCAATCATTGCACGAGACTGCCAGTGTCACCGAGTTACTCGGCAACTGGCAGGACGGGCGGGTCAAACAGGCAGTGATTGCCAAGGTGCTGAACCTGCGTGCCGAACATCCAGGCTTGTTCAGTCGCGGCCAGTACATCCCGCTGGAAGTGGCGGGCGTACATGCTGATCGGGTCCTCGCCTTCGCTCGGATCCTGGATGGCGTACGCGCAATTGTCATTGTTCCACGCTTGTTTAGTGAACTATTGGGCACCGCCCAGGCTCCATTCATCAACGCTGACAATTGGGGAGATACGCGGGTCCTTTTACCGTTCACGGATTCTGATGCAGGTTGGAAGGGACTTTTTTCGGAGGCTGTAGTCACAACGGGTAGGGAGTTGTTGCTCAGCGCAGCGCTCAAGGATTTTTCTGTGAACCTATTTATCAAAACTACGTAATACCTGGGAGTGTCGAGATGAGTGCCGACGAAAAACGAATTCGCGAGTTTGCGTATCAGATTTGGGAATCAGAAGGCCAGCCTGAAGGTCAGGATGAGCGCCATTGGAAAATGGCCCGCAAACTGGCCGAAGCTGAGGCGAAGGCTCCAGAAAAGTCCTCGGCTGGCAAAGCAGCGAAGCCCAAGGCAAGCAAGGCCGACGGAGCTGCTGACGGTAAAACCGCGCCTGCCGCCAAGCCGACCGCCAAAGCGGCGTCAAAGCCAGCTACCAAACCCGCCAGCAAGGCCACCGCAGCACCGGCGGTCAAGCCTGCGACGAAACCTGCGGCCAAGCCTGCAACAGCTCCCGCCGCCAAGGCCAAACAGTCCACACCCGCGACCTAGGCAGAACAGCCTGCGAAAACCGCTGTTAAAAAGCCGCGCAAGCCTTCGGCTTCCTGAATTCTCAGGGTGCAGCGTTAGTTAAAGACCGCAGGGGACAGGTCGGTCACGGCCCTCCCCTGCGGCAAACCCATTTTTTTCAGTTTTTTGTTGAAGCCATGGGCTTCGATAGCGGTCCCGGCCGCCTTGTAAATCTACAATTCCAGGATAAGCCATGAGCACGCAGCAGTCTAAAACCGCAACAAAAGAGGCCCCTAAGGGCGAGCCCACCAAGGAGAAGAGCGCGATCCCGGAAATCAATTCCTCGCGCATCAAAGAAGGCCTGCCCTTCCCGCTCGGCGCGAGCTGGGATGGTCTGGGGGTCAATTTCGCCTTGTTCTCGGCCAACGCAACCAAGGTCGAACTCTGCCTGTTTGACTCCACCGGTGAAGTTGAACTCGAACGCATCGAGCTGCCGGAATACACCGACGAGATCTACCACGGCTATTTGCCCGATGCACACCCTGGGCTGATCTACGGCTACCGGGTCTACGGGCCTTATGATCCGCAAAACGGTCACCGTTTCAATCACAACAAATTGCTGATTGACCCGTATGCCAAGCAATTGGTCGGCGAGCTGAAATGGTCCGAAGCCCTGTTCGGCTACACCATTGGCCACGAAGACGGCGACTTGAGCTTTGACGAGCGTGACAGCGCGCCGTTCGTACCCAAGAGCAAGGTCATTGACCCCGCCTATACCTGGGGTCGCGATCAACGGGTCAGCGTGCCGTGGGATAAAACTATTCTCTATGAGACCCACGTTCGGGGCTTCACCATGCGCCACCCTGAAGTGGCCGATGAACTCAAGGGCACGTTCTCCGGCCTGATGGTCGAGCCGGTGATCGAACACATTCGCAAGCTGGGCGTGACCTCCGTCGAGCTGCTGCCGATCCATGCCTTCGTCAATGACCAGCATCTGCTGCAAAAAGGCATGACCAACTATTGGGGCTACAACAGCATTGCCTTCTTTGCTCCGGACCCGCGCTACCTTGCCCACGGCAAAATCGCCGAGTTCAAGGAAATGATCGCGCACATGCACCACGCCGGTCTGGAAGTCATCCTTGATGTGGTCTACAACCACACCGCTGAAGGTAACGAGCTCGGCCCGACCCTGTCCATGCGCGGGATCGACAACGCTTCGTACTATCGCCTGATGCCTGATGACAAGCGCTTCTACATCAACGATTCCGGCACCGGCAACACACTGGATCTGAGCCACCCTTGCGTACTGCAGATGGTCACAGATTCGTTGCGCTATTGGGCCACGGAAATGCATGTCGACGGCTTCCGTTTCGACCTGGCGACTATTCTCGGCCGTTACCACGATGGTTTCGACGAACGCCATAGTTTCCTGGTTGCCTGCCGTCAGGATCCTGTATTGCGCCAGGTGAAGCTGATTGCCGAGCCGTGGGATTGCGGCCCAGGCGGTTATCAGGTCGGCGGTTTCCCGCCAGGCTGGATGGAGTGGAACGACAAATTCCGC
>Ga0247806_10001472_pt1 | contig 11517 bp, 14 predicted proteins | sample UWRJL059202B1_FD_179935 | JGI IMG/M metagenome (GOLD analysis project Ga0247806, IMG submission 179935) | Plant litter microbial communities from Arlington Agricultural Research Station in Wisconsin, United States - UWRJ-L059-202B-1 | ecosystem: Environmental > Terrestrial > Plant litter >... | reverse complement strand
TTACGGCGCGCGGGGGTTTCCCTGGCGCGCCGTTTCCATGTCTGCGCCCTGCCAATGCAGTTCGAGCAGCAGCGTGCGTTGCAGAGCCGAACGATTATCGTCTGATATCAGCCAGATAGCCAAGCTGCCGTCAGGTTCGGGCGCCACCGCCAGCCCTTCGTAATTCTCGTGCAGCCCGGGCGTGTCGAGCGCGGCAAAGGGCTCTAGCACCCACGTCTCGCCCGCTCGGATCGTCGCTGGGTCGCCCAGCGCGAGCATGCTCGCGAACGGCGGAAGCCGCCAGCGCAAGGCCCGCAGCAGCACCAGCACGCGGCCATCGGGTAGCAGCGCCATGTCGGTCGGGCTGTAATCCTCGGGCGCCGACACGCGGAACGCCAGCGCCGGTTCTTCGCGCAGCGGGTCGGCCGCGAACAACAGCCCCTCGTGATTGCGCTCCCCCAGCAGCAGGAAGCGCCCGTCCGCCAGCCGGGCCATCGCCTCGGCCCCGCTGTTCTTGCCCCAGTGGCGCATCTGCGCGGGCTTGGTCACGCTCGAGGTGCCGTCGGCATCGATTCGCCGGATGGCGTTGTGGTTCTCGTAGCCGAGCCACAGCGTATCGCTCGCCCGGTGATACACCGCCGACTCGACATCAGGGATCGCGGTGATTCGCGGGTCGGGCGGCAGAAATTCCACCGCCACCTCGACCGGGCCATCGGTCGGGCGGGGGATGTCTGAGGTCATGCCGAAATCGGTGAAGCCGCGAAAACTGCCATCGGGCTCGTGCAGCAGCGCCGAGAATCCGCCGAAATTGGGGCTGGTGCTGTCGAGATGCCACGCCGCCCGCAGGGTGAGCCCCTGCGGCCAGCCATCGGGCGTCTCCGCCGCCAGCGGCGCGAAGCGCAGTGTCGAGCCGGGATCGGTCACCGGCGCGCTGCGCAGCCAGGTGCCCGGCGCGATCAGCACCGCCAGCAGACCGAGCGCGACCAGCCGCCGCCATCTCATCGACCTTGGACCCTCAGGGCATCGGGCCGAGGAACAGCAGCGGGTCGAGCCGCTGACCGCGCCACATCAGGCTCCAGTGCAGATGCGGCCCGGTCACGCGCCCGGTGGCGCCGATCCGGCCGAGCAGCTGGCCTTGTTCGACCCGCTCGCCCTCGCGCACCGCAATCTCCGACAGATGCAGGAAGGCGCTGTTGAGCCCGTGCCCGTGGTCGATCATCAGCAGATTGCCCTCCAGACTGAACGGCGCCTCCGCCGCCAGCACCACCACGCCCGCAGCGGGGGCGACGAACGGGTTGCCGCTGCCGCCGGTGGCGATGTCGAGCCCCGAGTGATAGGCGCCCGGCTCGCCGCGATAGATGCGCTGCGAGCCGAACCGGCCCGAGATGCGCCCGGTCAGCGGCCAGACGAAGCTCTCGCGCCAGCCGTTGGCCTCGGCATCGGCGGTGCGCGCCGCCGCGATCCGCGCCAGTTCGGGCCGCCGCCGTTCCATGAACGACTCGCTCGACCCGCTGGGCCGGAGCGCGGTGTTGACCCGCTCGATCTGCCATTCGCGCGGCGAAATCGCCAACGGGCTGCGCACCTCGCGCCCGCCCGGCATGGTCGCGACCAGTTCGGCCTGCGGCCCGGCATCGCGATCGAACGCGGCGAAGAACTGCCCGTCCCGGTCGAGCACCAGCGCCTGATCGCCCAATCGCGCCGACACCGCGCCGCCCGGCGCCTGTCCGCGGATCCACCCGCCTTGGGTCAGCTCGCCGGCGAAGGTGAAGGTGGTCGGACCCGATGGGGTTGGTGTGGGTCGAGGCGCAGGCGGCGGAGTGGGCGTGGCGATCGGCTGCACCACCTCGGCCGGCGCGGGCGCCTGTTCAACCGCGTTGGGAATGCACGCGCCGACCAGCGCGCCGAGCGACAGCGCGGCGACAGCCCGCAACCGGATCACAACAGTTCGAGCGCCCGGCGCGTCGCCAGTTCGGCGGTGGCATAGGGTTCCTGCCGCTCGACGCTCCAATAGCGCAGCTCCTCGAGCGGGATCTGCGCCGCGCTGACCACGCAGATCACGAAATGGCCGGGCCGCACCACGCGAAAGCCGTTCGGCCCGTAAATCAGCGTTGCCGCCTTGTCCGATGACATCAACATGCCGAGGCGCTTACCAAGAGTGGCGCATCAAAGCAATTTCGGCTGCCCGCCATCGGGCGCAGGCGAGGATGGCCTCGGCGGCTTTCTGGCACCACCCGGCGCGGCCTCGACAATGCCGTCGGCGAATTTGATCGTCAGCATGGCCTCGCGCGCCGCCACCGGCGCGCTCGTCAGCGCCTTGCCGTGCGCGTCGAGCACCATCGCATAGCCGCGCGCCAGCGGGCGGTCGGGGTGCAATTGCTCCATCACCCGCACCAGCGCCGTCAGACGGCGCGCGCCGTCGGCCAGCGGCCGCGCCACCAACGAGGGGGCCAGCCGCGAACCCCCCAGGCGCGCCTGCGCCTCGCGCAGATTGCGCTGCAACAGCGCGGGCGACAGCCGCAACTGCCCGAGCGCCTCGCGCCCCCGCCCCGCCCGGTCGAGCAATCCGCGCCGAAGCCGCTCGGCCAGTTCGTCGAGCCGCTGCGTCGGCTGCTGGACCAGCGCCTGCGCCCCCGGCATCCGCGCCACCCGCGCCGCCAGCCGTTCGCGCCCGAGCGCCACCGGGCGGTGGACGCATTTGCGCTGGCGCAGCGCAAGATCGTCGAGCGTGGCGAACAGCTCGCGCCGCACCGGCACCGCGATCTCGGCGGCGGCGGTCGGGGTGGGCGCGCGGCGGTCGGCGGCGTAATCGGCCAATGTGGTGTCGGTCTCGTGGCCGACGGCGCTGATCACCGGGATCGGCGAGGCGGCGATGGCGCGCACCACCACCTCCTCGTTGAACGCCCACAGATCCTCGACCGAGCCACCCCCGCGCGCCACGATCAGCAGGTCGGGCCGCGGGATCGCCCCGCCCTCGGGCAGTTCGGCAAAGCCGCGCAGCGCCGCCGCGACCTGCTCGCCCGCGCCCTGCCCCTGCACCATCACCGGCCACACCAGCACGTGGCAGGGGAAGCGATCCTCGAGCCGGTGGAGAATGTCGCGGATCACCGCCCCGGTGGGCGAGGTCACCACCCCGATCACGCGCGGCGCGAACGGCAGCGGGCGCTTGCGCGCGGCATCGAACAGCCCTTCGGCGGCGAGCCGCTGGCGGGTCTTTTCGAGCAGCGCCAGCAGCGCCCCCTCGCCCGCGATCTCCATCCGCTCGATCACCACCTGGTATTTCGAACGGCCGGGATAAGTGGTCAGCTTGCCGCTCGCGATCACCTCGATCCCGTCCTCGGGCACGAAGCCGAGCCGCTGCGCCCCGCCCTTCCACATCACCCCGTCGATCACCGCGCCCTCGTCCTTGAGGCAGCAATAGAGATGGCCCGAGGCGGCGCGCTTCACCCCCGACAGCTCGCCGCGCAGCCGCACGAAGCCAAAGCGGTCCTCGACCGTGCGCTTGAGCGCGTGCGAAATCTCGGTGATGGTCAGGGGTTCGGAATTGTCGCCGCTGCGCCCCTTGGCTACCAGCCCTGCATCTTCGGTATCGGGAAACTCGGCCATGAACATCCTCTTGATCGGCGCTGGCGGGCGCGAACATGCGCTTAGCTGGAAGCTGGCACAATCGCGAGCGATCGCGGCTGACGGCGGGACATTGTTCGCCACCCCCGGCAATCCCGGCATCGCACAACACGCCACCTGCTTCGACACCGACGTAACCGACCACGAGCTGGTGGTGGCGTTTTGCGAGCAGGAGAGCATCGGGCTGGTGGTGATCGGGCCGGAAGCGCCGCTGGTCGACGGGCTGGCCGATTCGCTGCGCGCCGAAGGCTTCGCGGTGTTCGGCCCCTCGGCCGCCGCCGCGCAGCTGGAAGGGAGCAAGGGCTTCACCAAGGACCTGTGCGCGCGGGCGGGCATTCCCACCGCCGGCTATGTCCGCACGTCCTCGCTCGAACAGGCGCGCGCCGCGCTCGACGGGTTCAAGCCGCCGTTCGTGCTCAAGGCCGACGGGCTCGCCGCGGGCAAGGGCGTGGTGATCGCCGAGGATCGCCCCGCCGCCGAGGCCGCGCTGGCCGAGATGTTCGACGGCGCCTTCGGGGACGCGGGGGCGGAAGTGGTGATCGAGGAATTCATGCATGGCGAGGAAGCGAGCTTCTTCGCGCTGACCGACGGCGCCAGCATCCTCGCCTTTGGCAGTGCGCAGGATCACAAGCGCGTCGGCGCGGGCGACACCGGGCCCAACACCGGCGGCATGGGCGCCTACAGCCCGGCGCGCGTGCTGACCCCCGAATTGCGCGCGCAGGTGATGACGCACATCATCGCCCCCACCGTGCGCCAGATGGCCGACGACGGCACGCCCTATTCAGGCGTGCTCTATGCCGGGCTGATGCTGACCGACGAGGGGCCGAAGCTGGTCGAATATAATTGCCGCTTCGGCGACCCCGAATGCCAGGTGCTGATGATGCGGCTGGAAAGCGATCTGGCCGATTACCTGCTCGCCTGCGCCGAGAGCCGGCTCGGCACCATGCCCCCCGCCGAATTTGCCGAGGAGGTCGCGCTGACCGTGGTGATGGCCGCGCGCGGCTATCCCGGCACGCCCGAGAAGGGCGGCCCGATCAGCCGCATCGCCGGAGCCGAAGCGGGCGGCGCGCGCGTGTTCCACGCCGGGACCATGCTCGACGACGACGACGTGCTGCGCGCCAATGGCGGGCGGGTGCTTAACGTGACGGCGTTGGGCGCGACCACGGCGGCGGCGCAGAAGGCCGCTTATGCGGCGGTCGACGCGGTGCATTTCCCGAGCGGGTTTTGTCGGCGGGATATTGGGTGGCGCGAGGTGGCGCGGGAGGCGGAGTGAGGGGAGCGCCCTGGTCGCGACCTGCGGCTTGAAAACCTAAACCTTCCCCGCTCGTCCTGAGCTTGTCGAAGGACTGCTTTCTTCTTCTCGCGGCTGGGCGTGAGGCACGAAGAAAAGGACGGTCCTTCGACAAGCTCAGGACGAGCGGGTGTGGTTTGGCAATGGGCTGAGGTTCTACCGCAACCTCCCGCCGGACGGCGGGCAGATTCCCCTGTCCTACACGCCGCCGCCCGCGCCATAACCCGGCCCATGCCGGGCGCCGCACCATCCCCGAAACCCGCACGCAACACCCGCCCCAGCCAAGGGTTACACTTTACCCTCTGGACTGTGTTCCAAGTGTTCCATACCTGGAAATTATCGGGCGAATTCAGCCCTCCAGCCGCTCCGCCATCAGCGCCTGAAGATCGGCCTCGGGCCGCGCGCCGTAATGCGAAATGATCTCCGCCGCCGCGATCGCGCCGCGGCGCAGGCAGACCGCCAGCGCCTCCTCGCGGATCGTGCCGAACAGGAACCCGGCGGCGAACAGGTCGCCCGCGCCGGTGGTGTCGATCACCTTGGCGATCGGCTCGGCGGCGACTTCGGCGCGCTCGCCCCCGCGCATCGCCACCGCGCCCTTATCGCTGCGCGTCACCACCAGCGTCTCGACCTGGCCCTCGAGCGAGGCCAGCCCCGTCTCGAAATCGTCCTCGCCGGTCAGCGCGGCAAGTTCGGCCTCGTTGGCGAACAGGATGTCGATCTGGCCGTCGGCGATCAGCGCGCGGAAATCGTCGCCGTGGCGCGCGATCACGAACCCGTCGGACAGGGTGAAGGCAACCTTGCGCCCGGCCGCGCGCGCCGCCGCGATGGCGCTGCGCATTGCCGCGCGGGGTTCCTCGGGATCCCACAGATAGCCCTCGAGATAAAGGATGCCCGCGCCGCTGACCGCATCCTCGTCGAGCGCGGCGGCGGGGAGGAATTGCGAGGCGCCGAGGAAGGTGTTCATCGTGCGCTGGCCATCGGGGGTGACGAAGATCAGGCAGCGCGCGGTCGAAGGCTCGCCGGCGCGCGGGGCGGTGTCGAAATCGATCCCGACCGCGCGGATATCATGCGCGAACACCGCGCCCAGCTGGTCGTCGGCGACCTGCCCGACAAAAGCGCATTGCGCGCCCAATGCCGACAGGCCCGCCAGCGTGTTGGCCGCCGAACCACCCGAAATCTCGCGCGCCGGGCCCATCGCGGCGTAGAGATCGCGCGCGCCGTCCTCGTCGATCAGCGTCATCCCGCCCTTGGCCATGCCCAGTTCCTCGATCAACTCGTCCGAAGCCGCGGCCATCACATCGACAATGGCATTGCCGATGGCGATTACGTCGTAACGGGGAGCGGTCATGCGATTTCCTTGTTTATCGATTTTTCTGGGTTGGCCGAGATATGTGGTGCGCTGCCGAACAGCGGCGTTGACTTGGCCCAGTGCCGGGGCAATCGCAAGCGGGCATGACCGCGCTACCCACCAGCCTGCTGCTCGGCCTGAGACAGCTGCTCGACCCGGCGGTGCGGCGCATCCTGGTCAAGAGCCTGGCGGTGACGCTACTGGCGTTCGCGGCGGTGGCGGGGATCGGGTGGTTCGCGCTCGACGGGCTGCTGGCGTGGGCCGGGCTGGGCGACACTGTCTTTGCCGGCGCGGGCGCGCTGCGCGGCGTGGCTTCGGCACTGCTGACCATCGTCGGCCTGTGGCTGGTGTGGCGGATCGTGGCGATGGCGGTGATCCAGTTCTTTGCCGACGAGGTGGTGGTGGCGGTCGAGCGCAGCCACTATCCCGCGCAGGCGAGCATGGCGCGCGACCTGACGATGGGCGAGCAAGCGGGCAATGCCTTGCGCGCGGGCGGGCGAGCGCTGTTGTTCAACCTGCTTGCGGCGCCGGTGGCGCTGGCGCTGGTGTTTACCGGGATCGGCCCGGCGCTGGTGTTCTGGCTGGTCAACGCCGTGCTGCTGGGGCGTGAATTGCAGGACATGGTGTGGCTGCGCCACCGCCAGCTGGCGCCGCTCGGGCGCGGCGAACGCTTCGTGCTCGGCGGCGTGATCGCGGCCTTGCTCGCCGTGCCGCTGGTCAATTTTCTCGCCCCGTTGCTGGGTGCCGCAAGCGCGGCGCATCTGCTCCACCGTCGTGCCGGGGCCAAAGGATAATCAACATGCGCGTCTTGATCGCCCTTGCGGGGAGCCTCGCGCTGGCCGCCTGCGTCTCACCCTCGCGCGAGGGATCGCTGCCGACCCCGCCGACGCGTCCGGTGTCGAGCGGGCAGGTTCCGCCCACGCTCCCGCTGCCGCCCCCGCCCGTCGCCGGGTTCCGCGCGCCCGAGGTGATGCGCGCGCCGGGGCTCGAAGCGGTGATCCGCAATGATCGCGCCAACCTGCTGCGCCGCTTCGGCACGCCGCGCCTCGACGTGGTGGAGGGCGACATGCGCAAGCTGCAATTTTCGAGCGAGGCCTGCGTGCTCGACATCTTCCTCTATCCGCTGGCCGCGGGTGGCGAGCCGGTCGCCACCTGGGTCGAGGCGCGGCGGCGCAGCGACGGCGCGGCGGTCGATCGCGCGGGCTGCGTGGCGGCGCTGGCGCGGCGGTAGCGCGCCGAGCCTGTTAATCGGCGCCGAATTCAAGCGGGGCAGCGGCGCCGCCCTGCATTGGCAACGGACCGCGCGGCGGCTCTACCAGGGCTGGGGCCATGCCCGGCGGGCGGCGGCGGCTGTTGCGGCGTGCCTGGGCCTCGATTTCGGCCAGCGACAGGCCGTTGAACGTACGGCGCAGGAATTCCTCGCGCTTGGCTTCGCGCGCGCGCTTGGCCTCGGCGAACGCCCGCTCGATCGTTTCGCGTGTCTCGCGCCGGGGTTCGTCGCTGCCCATGGGTTGTCTTTACCACAAAATGCAAGATGCGACAAAATGGTCGTGGCGGCAACGGGCCCAGTGTAAAGGTTTGGTAAATATTGGGAATGTGGATTCGGAAGCGTCTAGGGCCGTTGGTGAGGTGTTCGCACCATTGCCCAAGGACATGCCATGACTCGCCATTCTTTCTCCAACCGGTTCCGCCGCAACCTTGCGCTCGGGTTATTGCTTCCGTCATTGCTGGTTGCTTGCGACGCACCAGACAACAGCACGGCGGCCGACGAATTCGCAGTCGCCGATGACGCTTCGGACGACCTCGCGACCGAGACCTATGTGATCGACGAGGACGAGGCGCAGGATGGCGACACGGTCGTGGTGGTCGAAGTGCCAGTCGCGGCGGCGACCTCGACCGAGACCGCACCGCTGTCGGACGCGGCGGTGATTTCGCGGCTGATCGCAGCGGGCGACGGGATCGAGCGGGTGCGCCACGGCGACGGGTGGGCATGGCGGCAGGACGGGCGGATCATCCGCACGGCCTCGAACGATGGCCAGAAGGTGGCGTATTTCACCGGCGGCTCGGACACGCCTTTCCTGATCCAGCAGGACGACCGCGCCTATGCGTTTTCGAACGGTTCGGTGACGCGCCGCTACGACCGCGACGGCAAGGTCCAGACCGCCAACCCGCAAGATCGCGAAGCGGTGACCCAATTGGTGCGCGAGGCGCGCGACAATCGCGGTCAGGCGGAACGGGTGGCCAGCAGCAGCGCCCCTTCCCGCACCAACCCGGCGGTTGCGCGTGACGACACGCGCAGGACGACGGCGACGCAGAGCGTGCCCGTGCGAACCGGAACGCCATCCGCAACCGGCGGCGGTCAGCGGCAGACCGACTCGCGTTCGCCAGCGCGGCCCGAGACGACAGCCGCGCCGACCGGGCGCCAGCCAGTGGTGCAACAAAGTGGGAGCCGCCCATCGGGGGATGCAGGCCCGACTCGGGATGGCGATCGGGGAAGTGATCGGCCCGGCCCGAGCTCTAGCCCCACGCCGGATCGCCGTTAAGCTCCGGATGCGAGGGAGCACGCGCCGGGCTGAACCCGCGCTGCGGCGGGCTTTAAACGGTGAAGCTCTCGCCGCAGCCGCACGCGCCCTTGGCGTTGGGGTTGGTGAACACGAAGCCGGCGGCGAAGTCGTCTTCGACCCAGTCCATCGTGCTGCCGACCAGATAGAGCACGCTGGCCCCGTCGATGTAGAACGTGCCGCCCGGGGTCTCGATCTTCTCGTCGAACGCGGCGGCCTCGGTGACGTAATCGACCGAATAGGCGAGCCCCGAACAGCCGCGGCGCGGGGTCGACAGCTTGACCCCGATCGCGTCCTCGGGCGCCTTGGCCATCAGCGCGGCGATGCGCGCCTCGGCACTGGCGGTGAGCAGCACGGCGGCGGGCCGTGCGCGGATCTTGGTTTCGGTCATATCAGCCTCTTTTGCCAGAACAGCGCTTGCCCGGCCTCGGGATCGAGCTGGTAATCGGCAAAGCCGCACGCGGCATACAGCCGCTGCGCATCGCCATTGCCGCTCAGCACTTCCAATGTGATCTTGCACGCGCCCCGCCGCAAGGCCTCGGCCTCGATTGCCTGGATCAGCGCCCGGCCAATGCCACGCCCGCGATGACCCGGCGCCACCGCCATATCGTGGATATTAACCAGCGGCGCGGCAGCGAAGGTGGAATAGCCCATCAGGCAATTGGCCAGCCCGACCGGTTCGTCATCGAGCCGGGCAATCAGCGAAAAGGCCTGCGGCGTGGCCGCCAGCCCGGCGACGACGTGGCCGCGCGCGTGGTCGGACAGCGGCGCCCCGCCACCCATCGGATCGCGCGCGTAGCCATCGAGCAGCGCCACCAGATCCGCCGCGTCGCGCGGATCGGCGTAGTCGACGAGCGTTACCGTAAGTTCGGGGGCGAGCGCTTCGCTCACAGCATTCCCAGCTCGAGCCGCGCTTCGTCGCTCATCTTGGCCGGGTCCCACGGCGGTTCCCAGGTCACCACCACGGTGGCATCGCGCACGCCGGGGATCGCGGCGACGCGCATCTCGATCTCGCCGGGCATGGTCTCGGCCACCGGGCAATGCGGGGTGGTCAGCGTCATGGTGATCGCCACGTCCGCATCGGTGGTGACATCGACCCCGTAGATCAGCCCGAGATCGTAGATATTGACCGGGATCTCGGGGTCGAAAATGTCCTTCAGCGCCTCGATCACCGCATCGTACAACGCGCCGCCGGGCTCGCCCGATGGCACCTCGGCCGGCTTCTGCTGGAGGAAGCCCTCCAGATAGTCGCGCTTGCGGGTGAGCTTCTCGGCGGCGGTTTCGCCCTCGATCGGCGCGTCGGAAACGCGCGCGCGCGGGGGTTTGGCGGTCGTCTGGTCGGTCATGTCGTGGGGCTCGTCCATCAGCCGAAAATCCTTCTGGTGCGTTCGATGCCACGAATCAGCGCGGCGACATCGTCCTCGTCGGAATAAAGCCCGAAACTGGCGCGCGCGGTGGCGCTGACGCCGAGCCGCGCCATCAGCGGCTGGGCGCAATGGTGCCCGGCGCGAATCGCGACGTTTTCCTCGTCGAGGATCGTGCCGAGATCGTGCGGGTGGATATTGTCGAGCGCGAAGCTGACGATGCCGGCGGAGTCGGCGGGGCCGAACAGCGTGACATCGTTCATTGCGCCGAGCGCGGCGCGGGTCTGCGCCACCAGCTCGGCCTCGTGCGCGTGGATCGTCTCGAGCCCGATGCTGGCCACATAGTCGCAGGCCGTGGCCAGCCCGATCGCCTCGACGATCGCCGGCGTGCCCGCCTCGAACCGCTGCGGCGGGGGGGCGTAGGTGGTGCCGGTGAAGCGCACCTGATCGATCATCGCACCGCCGCCCTGCCATGGCGGCATCTCGGCGAGCAGACCGGCGCGGCCCCACAAGGCCCCAATCCCGGTCGGGCCGTAGAGCTTGTGGCCCGAGAAGGCGTAGAAATCGCAATCGAGCGCGGCCACGTCGACCGGCAGGCGCGGCACGGCCTGGCATCCGTCGAGCAGCAGCTTCGCGCCGACATTGTGGGCCAAGCGGGCGGCGCGCGGCGCATCGAGCACCGAGCCGAGCACGTTGGAGACATGCGCGAAAGCGACCATCGCGTGCTCGGGGGTGAGCATCGCCTCGGCGGCGTCGAGATCGATCCGGCCGTCGGCGGTCAGCGGGCAGACGTCGATCTGCCAGCCGGCCAGCTGCCACGGCACGATGTTCGAATGGTGCTCGAGCTCGGACAGCAGCACGCGGCCCTTGTGGGGATAGCTGTAGGCGACGAGGTTGATCGCCTCGGTCGCGCCGCGCGTGAACACGATCTCGTCCTCGCGCCCGCCGATGAAGCTGGCCACGCGCCGCCGGGCCGATTCGTAGCCGAGCGTCATTTCGGCGGAGCGGCCATAGACCCCGCGATGGACGGTGGCGTAATCGGCGCCGAGCGCGCGCGCGACCGCGTCGATGACCGCTTGCGGCTTCTGCGCGGTGGCGGCGGTGTCGAGATAGTGCCACGCCTCGCCGCTCGCGGTGACGAGGCCGGGGAAGTCGGCCTTGCGGCTGCGCGACATCGTGGTGGTCAGCGGGGCGGTCATTCGACCTGCTCCAGCACCGCCAGCGCGGCGCCGAACAGCCGCTCGCGCTCGCCCTCATTGTCGAGTGCGGCGAGCGCATCGGCGAGGAAGGCGCGGATCAGCAGGCGGCGGGCGGTGTCGGGATCGATCCCGCGCGCGGCCATGTAGAACCGCG